>CDZT01019593.1_pt1 | contig 44068 bp, 39 predicted proteins | sample 557531 | NCBI WGS metagenome assembly CDZT01 (sample SAMEA3182066, study PRJEB8094) | gut metagenome | biome: human; feature: gut; material: Stool; isolation source: human stools | place: Canada | collected 2013-03-05
CCCTGGCCAAAGATTTGCCCCTTGCTGAAAAAATACGAGAGTGTCAGGCAGAGAGCCGGAACACATATGGATACCGCAGAGTGTGTATCTGGCTTGAACGCAAAGGCATCCACCACAACCCTAAAACCATTCTCAGAGTAATGAATAAGTACAATTTGCTGTCGGTTATAAGAAGAAAACGATATGTAAGATATGGGGAAGGTCTGCACAAATACCCCAATCTGTTGAACAGAGATTTCACCGCTGAATGTCCGAATCAAAAATGGGTAACGGACATTTCGTACATCAGCACTGGACAAGGAACCTTGTACTTATCCATCATCCGAGATCTCTATGACAACAGCATCGTTATCTACAAGACCGCCACGAACCAGAATGTCAACCTGGTACTGAATACGATCAAGGCGGCCAAGAAGAAAGAAAAGGTCACTGCAGAGCTGCAACTCCACAGTGACCAGGGTGCTCAGTACGCCTCAGAAGCATATTTTGAGCTAACTCAAAGATACGGGATTACGCCCTCAATGTCAAGACGCGGAAATCCGTATGACAACGCTCTGGCTGAAAATTTCTTTTCTATTCTCAAAACAGAGTGCATCTACAGAACCAAAATCAATTCTTTTGCCGAGGCCAGAGCGCTCATTGACGATTATATTTTCTTTTACAATCACCAGCGCATTCAATCAAAAACAAAACTGACGCCTCTGGAATTGCGCCGCCAGTTTGCTGCTTGAAAATCTCATAGTCCTATATTAGGGGCGTTTTTGTGCTGTCCGCACAATCGGGGGCGGTTCAATGCCGCAGGGCGCTTTGTTTGCTGCAAATAAAACGGGCAGCCTTGTTGTGCAGGAGACGGCCCGCGGTTGCGCGGGAGCATTTTGCATCCGCCCTCAGACGGGAGAGAACTCCGTGCCTCCAGTCCCGCGCCGCTGTGGACGCGAGAGGGGAACGCACGCCCGGGCCTTGATGGAATTATATGTTGGACCACGGGAAAAAGCCCGCTGCAACCGATCATTGCAGCGGGCTTTTTTTATTCAGCGTCGTCGTTCTTTTTGCCGGTGCGCTTAATCAGCAGACCAATGGCGGCCAGGCTGGCGGCAATGGCGGACAGGCCTGCGGTCACGGTGGGATCCGCCGGCGTCATCGCCGTACCGGTCTGAGGCAGGTCGCCCAGAGGAACGGTTTCCTCCTCAATCTCAATGGTCTCCTCGGGAAGGTCGGTCAGCGGGACCGGGGACTCCTCCAGAACGACTTCGGGCACGGGAGCCAGCGGAGTGGGGTCTTCCAGGATCTCAACCTCAGCAGAGGGCTCGGCGGAAGGCTCGGTGGAGGGCTCAGCGGAAGGCTCGGCGGAAGGCTCAGCGGAAGGCTCGGTGGAAGGCTCGGTGGAGGGCTCGGCGGAAGGCTCGGTGGAGGGCTCGGCGGAAGGCTCGGTGGAGGGCTCGGTGGAGGGCTCGGCGGAAGGCTCGGTGGAGGGCTGAGTGGAAGGCTCGGCGGAGGGCTGAGCGGAAGGCTCAGTGGAAGGCTCAGCGGAAGGCTGAGCGGAAGGCTCGGCGGAGGGCTGAGCGGAAGGCTGAGCGGAAGGCTCAGTGGAGGGCTCGGCGGAGGGCTGAGCGGAGGGCTGAGTGGAAGGCTCGGCGGAGGGCTGAGCGGAAGGCTCGGCGGAGGGCTGGGTGGAAGGCTCGGCGGAGGGCTGGGTGGAGGGGACTGGATTGGGCTTGACTTCACCCTTGAAGTTGTTCAGGCCCTTATCGTGTTCCGTTCCAATGTTGGCGCCGTTGCCCTCTTGGTGTTTGATGAGGATCGTACCGCTCCCGTTGGCAGTTTTATATCCGATCTCCAGGGACTCGTCCTTGCCAAAATCGAAGCCATTGTCGGTGCTGCCCATCTCAATGGTAAGTTTGTCACCCTTCAAGACGCCGGTATAAGACTTGTCGCCCACGGTGATGGTCACTTCGTCCTTGTTGCCGGCAATGTCCTTGACGCCGTGAATATGGACCGCCGTCTGACCCGCCCCGGTGGATCCCTTGTCCTTCCCGTTGTCTTTCCCGTTCCCGTTTGCCAGGGCGGAGGGAGTCAGGAGGGACAGGGTCAGAGCGGTTGCGCAGGACAGGGCGGCAATTTTCTGAAAACGTTTGTTCATGGGATGTTCCCCTCTCAACAAAAAATTTGAAGCTGATACCGGGCTGCAGCGGCCCGGTGTTCTCTTGTTGAGTATAGGTTACATCGCAACGGTTACAAATCGGTTATATTTTCAAAAAATTACTCACAAATAGTACAGCAAAGAAAAAGCTGGAATCGTCTGCCGCGGCACAAGCGGCATATGGCCTGTCGCACGCAGGGCGCTTGGGCTGTTTTCAGGGGGGCGGCCTGCCGCCGGGCGCCTGCGGGGGAAGCCTTATTGCAGGAGGATGGAAAGGAAGGTGTCCAAATCCAGGCGGCTGAAATAGCGCCCGATGGCGCAGCCGTCCAGTGCGGCGCGGAGCGCGCCCTCTTCCAGCGCGACCCCCAGCAGCCGTTGGACCAGCGCACCGCTGTCTTCCAGGGAAAAGTAGTCCCCGAAAAAGGCCAGCGCGGCGATGCATCCGTGCTCCACCTCCATGTGGACCTGGATCACGCCGCAGCCCTCCACCCGGCGCTCCTTGCGGATGCGGCAGGCGGGGGAGGCGCCATAATTCCATTCCCAGCGGCGGTACACATCCCGCCGCAGGCGCTCGACCGCGTCCAGGTCCGCCGGCGTGAGAGCATAGGCGGTCAGCGGATAAGCGCGGAACATAGAGCGGCGCAGGATCTCCCGGAAGCCGTCTACCGTCAGGGCCTGGTCTGTGACATAAGGGCGGATGTTGGTCACACGGCTGCGCACCGATTTCAGACCTTTGGATTCGATCTTGTCCGGCTTAACGTTCAGCGCCCGGCTGACCGCCTCCAGGTCGGAGTCATACATCAGGGTTCCATGGTGCATGATGCGGCCCTTCTTCATGTACTGCGCGTTTCCGGAAAATTTCCTGCCCTCGATGGTCATGTCGTTGCGGCCGTTGATCTCCGCGGGAACGCCGAGGCTGCGCAGCGCGTCCACCACGGGCCGGCAGAAGGTGGAAAAGTCAAATTCACTGCCGAAGCGGTTCTCCGCCACAAAGGTAAAATTGAGGTTTCCCAAATCGTGATAGACCGCTCCGCCGCCGGACAGGCGGCGTACCACCGTCACGCCGTGCTCCTTCACATAGTCGGTATTGATCTCCTCCAGCGTGTTCTGGTGCTTGCCCACCACGATGGTGTTGTCGTTCTGCCAGAGCATGAAACAGTCGTCCCGGGGGCCCAGCACGTCAAACACGTACTGTTCCAGCGCCAGGTTCCAGCTGGGGTCTGTCTTGGTGCTTTCCAAATAATACATAGGCGCTCCCTCGCTTGATCGGTATGCGCCGTGCGGCGCGGCACGGCATGCTTGTGCGGTGTTGCCTGAACGTTATCGTATCAGAAAAGGAGGTACGATACAAGCCCCGCCGCAGCGCCTTTTTTACGAGAAGTATATCAATCGTTTTGGACGGCACATGGTGGATCAGACGCCGGTCACCATACGCGATTGCTTTGACGCGCACGGCTACTCCACGGGAACCGGGCGGAGCGGCACCCGCAGCACCTACGGCGTGATCCGTACCATCTGCGGGGATGCGGGACATTATGGAGCTGTTGACAAAGTCTGTTTTCAAAAATATGGCCTTGCAAAAAGTTTATCAAATAGCATATATTTGATAGTAAATAACAACAAACAAGCAAGAAAAACCTATTTGCTTTTTCGATAAGGGACTTTGTCAACAGCCCCATTATGTGATCATGCTGGACCGCCGCCGGGGGTTCGTGCTGGACAAGTCCCGCTTCCTCAGCGGGGACCCGGAGGCGTTTGCCTCCTTTTTGGAGCGCTGTACGGGAAAGCGGATCCAAATGGCGCAATGAGCGTACCCCCCACTGGGTACAAACAGAACGGGCCGGACGTCTGCTCCATGACGTCCGGCCCGTTCTCAGGAAAGAGGATACAATGAAATGAAAAAGAAACTGTCTCTTGCAAGGATTAGAATACGCGGAAGATGTTAAGGGGAAAAGCGTAAGATGTTACGGGAAGATTAAATCTTGCGCAGAGTTTGTACGCTTATGGTAAATGCAGAACGCGGGCCCGCCGAAAACCGGCGGACCCGCGTTCCTGGTGTTTGAGAGGGAAAGAGAAGAGAGAGGAGGGGTGGTGTGTGTTGATCAGTCGCTTCATCCTGACGGGATTATCATAGCGCGTTTTGGAGCGCGGTTGGTGAACAAGATATGAACGGAGCGTGAAGGTTTTATGAAAGAAGGGCTTGGGAGGGTTCCGCCTCCAGCAGGCCCAGCCGGTCCAGCCATACGATGGTCTGCAGGCTGCACTCATAGACGTTCACGGCTCCGCTGTCCGCGTCGGCCTGGAGGATGCCCCGGCGGTACGCCTTCTCCGCGCTCCCCCTCGCCCAGTCCGGCATGTCCGAAAACCAGTGGTACAGCTTCATATCCTCGTCCTCCTCTTCGGCCGCCCCTGCGGTCTCCGCGGCACGGTACAGCGGCATGGCGGGCGGATACCGCCCGGCCAGGATCATGCTTCCGGTGTATTTCCCGCCGCCGCTCCATTGCAGATGCGGGCGGTCGGGAAAGGACTTCCACCGCCCGCCCCATTCGAAGCCGACCCGCTCCCCAAGCTCCCCGGCCCGCTGGAAAAACACCGGGTCGGAGTATTCCTGCCCCTTGACGTTCTTACAGAAATCGAAGGCCAGCCCCACGCCCTGGGCGTGGAAGGTAGGCACGCGCCCCTTGCTGGTCCCGTTCCGGTAGCAGTATTCCTGGTATGCCCGGTCCCGGACCGTGCCGGTGATGCAGACTGAAAGGCCCGCATCCCGGCACAGCTGCATCCAGACCCGGCAGTTGGCCGCCACGTCCGCGCGCAGGTCGTCGATGTCCCGGCTGTTAAGCATCGTCCGTGTCCGGCGTCACCAGAGCGGTCATCATCCGGCAGCGCAGGTTGAGGCTCTTGTCCCCGTCGCTCCACAGCTGGCACAGCTCCTGATAGTGCTCCTTCATGCGCTGGAGCCAGGCGTTGAATTCGGTGTTGACGGCCTGACGCTCCGCCTCGGTGCAGGCATCCCACAGGGCTTTGAGGGCCTTGTAATCCGGGGTGTACCCGGGGCCCAGCGCATAGGACCCGGCATGGACGCCCATGCCCGTGCGGATGTTGTGGAAAAGCAGGTCGGCGGCCACGCCGATGTCCTTGTCCTCCTGTGTTGCGATGCTGTAGCACACGGGGGTGAGCTCGCTCCAGTTGATGTGTTTCATATCGTTCCCTCCTGACTGTATTTGGGGGGCGGTGCGTCCCTCCCGTTGCTACCGGCAACGGGCGCTTTTGTTGCAGGAGCGGATACAACAAAGGGCGGCGCAGCCTTCGGAAAGGCTGTGCCGCCCCGGTCTGCCGAAAAACGCAAAACCCATACAAGAGGAGAACGGGTTCCGGTATGGGGCCGGCGCCCCCGGCAGGATTTCGCCGCCCGCAGGCGGCGAAATAAGATGAAATACCATTTCCAAGGACATGCGCCTTGGAAGAAACACCGCTCGGCCCGCAAGCGTATGAGCGCGGCGAGTGCGCGCCGGGCTGTATCGCGGCTCAAAAATGCCTGCCTTTTTGAGCCGCGGGGTCAGAGCAATTCCCGGTACAGCGCGGGGGCCTCGGCCTTGTTGGCGTGTTCGTCCACAGCCAGGACCTCCACCCGGACGGTGCGTTCGCCAAAGCGCAGTTCCAGCACATCCCCGGGCTTCACGTCGTAGCTGGCCTTGACCGGGCGGCCATTGGCGCTTACCCGGGCGTTGTCGCAGGCCTCGTTGGCCACCGTACGCCGCTTGATGAGTCGTGAGACCTTGAGCCATTTGTCCAATCGCATAAGCTGCCTCCGGAAAAGACGCGGCCCCGGGAGAGCCCGGAGCCGCATGGATTTCAGAAACGTTCCCCCTGCGCGCCCTTTCGCGTCCCGGGCGCTCGGCGCTCCTGTTTTACTTGGAGACGGTGTCCTTCAGGGCCTTGCCGGGCTTGAACACGGGCACCTTGGAGGCGGGGATCTTGATCTCCTCTTTGGTCTTGGGGTTGCGGCCGGTGCGCTCGGCACGGCTCTTGACCTCGAACGCGCCGAAGCCGACCAGCTGCACCTTGTCGCCGTCGGCCAGGGCGCCGGCAATCACATCGATGGTGGCGTTCACAACGGTCTCGGTATCCTTCTTGGACAGGCCGGCCTTCTCGGCGACGGCATTGATCAATTCAGCCTTGTTCATAGTACTTATTCCTCCTATGTTTTTGCGGCGCGGATGCGCCGCTGATATACTTAAAGCGTTGCCGCTTTTAAGTACGTTTGGCACGCTCCCACAGCTTGTCCAGCTCGTCCGGCGTCATGCCTTCCATGCTCCGCCCTTCTCGGACGGCCAGCGCTTCCACCTTGCGGAAGCGGGAGATAAATTTGTCGGTGGCGGCGTTCAGGGCCTGCTCCGGGTCGGCCTTGACAAAGCGGGAGACGTTCACGGCGGAGAAAAGCAGGTCTCCCAATTCCTCTTCCACATTGGTGCCTTGGGCCGCCGCGGCCTTCAGCTCCTCCAGCTCCTCAGACAGCTTGTCCAACGCGCCGGAGATGTCCGGCCAGTCAAAACCGGCCTTTTTCGCCTTTTTCTGCACCTTTTCCGCACGCCACAGGGCGGGCAGAGAGCGGGCCACCGCCTCCAGAGCGTCGGTGTTGGTCTCTTGGCCCTTTTCCACGCGCTTGAGGGCCTCCCAGTTGGACAAAACCTCGCCGGTGCCGGATACGCTCACGTCGCCGAACACATGCGGGTGGCGGTAGATCAGCTTTTTGCAGATGCCGTCGGCCACGCCGTCCAGATCGAAGCGGCCCTCCTCCTGCTCCATACGGGCATGAAGCGCCACCTGGAGCAGCACGTCGCCCAGCTCTTCCTGAAGGTGTTCGGAGCTGCCCTCGTCGATGGCCTCCACGGCCTCGTAGGCCTCCTCCAGGAAATTGCGGCGGATGGAGGCGTGTGTCTGTTCCGCATCCCATGGGCATCCGCCGGGGGCGCGGAGCAGGCGGACGATCTCCTCCAGATCCTTGACGCCATAAGCGTCCTTATACTGAAAATCTACCATATTTCAAGGCCTCCTGCAACCCATATTTCCAAAAAACTCAACGGATATGCAAAATTTTTGCGATTTTTTCACCCTTGGGCATCAGTTCCAGGTCCTCTCTGGAGATGACCCGCAAAGCCAGCACTAAAATTGCATATACCACTACGGCCGCCAGGATGGCGCCGCCCGTGGCCATGGCGTCTTTCAGGAAGCTGCCGCTGAGAAAACGGGCGAACAGCCCGTGGCAGGCCCAGGCCGCGACCGCCATGATGGCGGAGGCGACGAAGGGCTTGACGAAGACCCTGGTATACCGGGGCGGCTGGTGGACCATCCGCTTGATGATGCCCAGATTGAGGATGGAGATCACCGCAAAGCACAAAAGCGTGCCCACCGGCGCGCCGAAGATCATGATCTTCGGGTTGCCCACCAGCGTGTAGTTGGTGGCCAGCTTGATGACGCCGCCGATGACCATGGTGATAATGGGCAGATTCACAATGCCGTTGGCCTGCAGGATGGCGGCGGCCACCACCTGGATGCACACGAAGATGGAGGCAATGCCCAGGATCGAGAGCAGCGGTCCGGCGATGGAGGCGTCCACGTTGCCGACGGTCAGCAGCTGGATGATGGGGCCGCCCAGCGCGAACAGGCCGAAGCCGCAGGGCAGGGCAATGAGGGCGGAGATGCGCATGGCGGATTCGGTGACCCGCTGGGCGCCCAGCCGGTCCCGCCGGGCAAGGCACGCCGAGATGCCGGGCACGATACAGGCGGTGAAGGGCACCATCAGGTTAAAGGGCAGGTTATAGATGCTCATGGTTTTCTGATAGGCGCCGTAGAGGGAGCGGGTGGAATCCAGAACGGGGTTGAGCTCTGTCAGCGGGTTCAGCGCCGCAGCCTCCTGCCAGGCGGTCAGATTGTTCTGGAAGATCGTCACCGACTTGGGGAAGATGTCGAGAAAGCTGTTGGAGATCCCGGACAGGCCGCCCTGGATGGAGGTAAAGACGTTCTGGAGCTGGCCGTTGACCAGGTTGGTGTCGATGAGGGTGACCAGGGACATGGTACAGGAGCTCAAGGTGATGGGGATGGCCAGTTTGAGCAGCCGGGCCAGGATCGTGCTGCCCGGCTCCGGTACGTCGGCGGCGGTCTTCTGCCGCTGCCTGGTCCGCCTGTGGTTGAAAAAGAGGTAGATCACCGACAGGATGCTGCCGATGGACACGCCCAACAGGGCGCCCGCAGCGGAGAGCCGGTCGCGCAGATCCTCCGGCTGGATGGCGGAGCGGAGGATCAGCAGGGCCAGGCCCAGGCCCAGCAGCAGCTTGCACAGGGCCTCGATGATCTGGGAGATGCCGGTGGGCACCATGTTCATGTGGCCCTGGGCGTATCCCCGGAAGGCCGAACAGATGCAGGTGCACAGCACCGCCGGAGCCAGCGCCAGTACGGCATAGACGGCCTTCTCATTTTGCAGGACGTGGGTGGCCACGAACTGGCTGAATACCGACATGCAGATAAAGCTGAATACGCCCATGAACAAAAAGGCGCAGAAGGCCATCCGGAAGACCCGCTCCTTCTGGTTCTCCCGGCCCAGCGCGTTGCACTCGGATACGGTCTTGGACAGGGCCACGGGCAGCCCCGCCGTGGAGATGGTCAGAAAAAAGCTGTAGATATTGTATGCCGCGCCGAAATCGCCGTAGGCCTCGTCGGGCAGCAGGGCGGTCAGCGGGATCTTGTAGATGGCGCCGATGATCTTGACCACGATGGTGGTCACAGTCAGCAGAGCGGCCGCCCCATAAAAGGTGTTCTTTTTCGATTGGCTGGACAAGTGGCAGTCCCCCTTATTTCGTTCCGAAGAGCAGGGGCACGGCATAGTTTGCCACTTCCCGCTTTACTTGCTCGAGATCAATGGTGAGGAAGTCCCCATCCTTGTATATGACCCGGCCGCGGGCCATATTCATGCACACGTCGCCGCCGTGGGCGGCGTAGACCAGGTTGGAAACCGGGTCATGGCAGGGGAACAGGTTCAGGTGGGAGAAGTCCACCAGGATCAGGTCGGCGTCGTAGCCGGGTTCGATCCGCCCGGTCTTTCGGCCCAGCGCCGCCGCGCCGTTGACGGTGGCCATGCGCAGCGCATCCCAGCTTCCCAGGGCCAGGGGATCGCAGGCGGCGCCGTTGTGGAGGATGGCGGCCAGCTTCATCTCCTCGAACATGTCGTGGTTATTGTTGGAGGACACGCCGTCGGTACCCAGGCACACGTTCACGCCCGCCGCCTTCATGGCGGGCACAGGGGCGATCCCGCTGCCCAGCTTCAGGTTGGAGCAGGGGTTGTGGACGGCGGAGACTCCCTTGGCGGCCAGAATGGCCCAGTCCTCCGCCGTGGTATAGACGCAGTGGGCGGCAATGCCCCGCACGTCCCAGACGCCGTACCGGTCCAGCGTCTGCACGGGGGTCTTGCCGTGGCGCTGAATGCACTCGGCATGCTCCTTCCGGGTCTCGGAAATGTGTACATGCATGCCCAGGCCGTTGGCCTTGGCAAAATCCGCCGTCCACTTCCAAAGCTCGCTCCGGGACGTATACTCGGCATGGATGGAGGCGTCAAACCGGATCTGCCCGTCTCCGTAGCCGTGCCAGCGCTGGGCCAGGGCCTCCTGGGCCACGCAGTCGTGGCAGGTCTTGGGGTCGAAGACGGGGTCGAAGAGCACCCCGCCGCAGGACAGGTTGGCGCTCAGCCCCGCGGATACCACTTCCTGTGCCACCGCGTCGGTAAACATATACATATCGGCGATGCAGGTGGTGCCGGTGGCGATCATCTCCGCCAGGCCAAGGGCGGTGCAGCAGCGGATGGCCCGCTCGTCCCATCTGGCCTCCACCGGAAAGATATAGTGGTGCAGCCAGTCCTGAAGGTCGTGCCCGTCGCCGTAGCCGCGCATGGCGGTCATGGGCACATGGGTGTGGCAGTTGACCAGGCCCGGCAGCAGCACGTTGCCCTTCCCGTCGATCTGGCGGCCGGTAAAGCCCTGGGGCCGCTGGTCGCCCACGGAGACGATCTTGCTGCCCTCCACCAGAACATAGGCGTGGGGCAGCACGGTCCCGGCCTCGTCCATGCGCACGGCCGTGCAATTATAGATGAGTATAGCCATTTCATGCTCCTTTTATGATGTCAGTCGATCTTGCGCAGGCATGCCAGCACCAGCCGGGAGAACTTGTCCCGGCAGGCCTCGGCGGCGTCCAGCACCTCCTGTTCGGTCAGCGGCTGGTCCAGGATGCCGGCGGCCATGTTGGACAGCAGCGTGAAGCCCAGCACCCGCATGCCGCAGTGTCCCGCCGCGATGACCTCCGGCGCGGTGGACATGCCCGCCGCGTCGGCTCCTAAAATACGCCCGGCACGGATCTCCGCCGGGGTCTCGTACTGGGGCCCGGGGAAATACATATACACGCCTTCCTTCAGATCGATCCCCAGCTCGCCCGCGGTCTCCCGGGCCAGCGTGCGCAGGGCGGGGGTGTACAGGTGAGACGCGTCGGGGAAGCGCACGCCGAATTCCGGGATGTTCTCTCCGCGCAGCGGGGATTCCAGAAAGAATTTGATGTGGTCGGAAATGAGCATCAGCTCCCCGGCCTTCCAGGCGGTGTTGATGCACCCGGCGGCGTTGGTCACGATCAGAGTATCGCAGCCCAGCAGCCGCAGCACCCGCACGGCATAGGCGACCTCCTCGTAGGAGTACCCCTCGTAGTGGTGCATCCGTCCCTGCATCACGGCCACCGGCTGGCCCTCCAGCGTGCCGAAGACCAGCCGGCCCTTATGCCCGGGGGCGGTGGAGGTCTTGAAGTGCGGAATATCTCCGTAGGGGACCGCCGCCGCGTCTTCCACCAGGTCGCCCAGATAACCCAGGCCGGAACCCAGGATCATGGCGATCTTGGGGGAAAAGCCGCCCAGGCGCGCGCGGAGAAAGTCGGCGCTGTGCCGGTATTGTTCAAATGTGTAATTCATTGCGTCTGTCCTCCTGACCGCGGCGCTTTGCTCACAACGGGCGGCCGCACGCCTTGCAGAACTTGTCCTCCCGGCCGCAGGCGCACCCGCAGTCCGGGCAGGAACGGACGTTTTTCAAAAGACGGATGCGCTGCTTGAGCTGGGCGATGGCCTCGTGCTTTTCATCGATCTGGCTCAAAAGCGGGGCCAGGGAGGCGGCGTCGGGCTCCGCCCCCCGATGGGTGTCGTACACCATCCGGCCTATGGATTTGAGCAGGTCGTTGATTTCGCCGTTCAGGTCAAAGATGCGCATGTTCAGTTTGGCCACATCGACCATCTGACCGGCGCATTTCCCGGCGTAGCGCGCGGTGGTCCCGGCCGCCTCGCCTACCGTGACGGCGGTCTCGCGCACCCGCTCCAGCAGCTCTCTTACGCGTTCGTCCATGGCGTAAGCCCTCCTTAAATCCAGGATTTGCAGAGAATACAAGGTATTCTACACCTGTCATGCAAAAAAAGCAATTGAAATGCGGCAAATTGCGGCGCTTCGCGGCGCGGGGGGCCGGCAGGCCATGCGCGGGCGCCCGCCCGGTGCGGCAGCCCCAAAAGACACAAAAAATTGCCGCCCGAATCGGGCGGCAATTTTCGGAAACGGAAAACGTGGACTCAGCGCTTGGAGAACTGGGGCGCGCGGCGGGCGGCCTTGAGACCGTACTTTTTGCAGTCTGTCGTCTGAAACCCTTGAAAACACTGACTTTTTTCACTCGCAGCACTCAAATAACCTCAAATGTAACCTCAAAAATGGCGATACTCTGTTATCTTACACTTATTCAGACAGCCATTTCTGAAAGCGCAGTACCGTGCAGGCGGCATGATTGGCAAGTTCCCACGCATCCTTTAAGGGGACGGGCCGGGCGGTGAGCAGCCGGCCATCGCCGCAGGTGAGGGCGAACAATCCGTTTAGCTCCGCCAACAGATAGGTGCACACCCTCTCCGGCCCGGTCATGAAGCGGCTTTGGGCGCACCAGATAGACTGCGCACCCTCAAACACCGGCACTCCCCGGCAGAAAAAGGTCCAGAGACCGTCGGACATTTGGGCCAGACCGGATGCCTTGTCCATCGGGACAAACCGCTGAAAGGAGATGGGATATATCGCGATCCCTTTCAAATCCAACATACCCCAAAGGCCGTCTTTTTGGACCGTAATCCACTCCTTGGCAACCCGGAGTTCGTCATAGACAACAGGCAAAACAGTTTCTCCATCCAGGCCTACACAGCCAAACTGCTTTCCCCTGCGCACAACCGCCAGATTTGTTGCGGGGACGCCCAAATACCACAGTTCGTCATATTGAACGTCAATGACCAGGCGTCCGGACTTGTCGATACACCCCCACTTGCCGCGCTCCGGCAATACAAAGCCCGTTTCCTCCGCACTGACCGGCGCACAGCCAATGCAGACGCGGGCATAGCCGCCATGAAAGTCATCGGCATAGTCCCAGACTGCGGGAGAGATAATCTCACCCGTCAGGCGGTCCGCATAGCCCCACTTGTCCCCGGCACGGAACGCGATACACAGTTCGTCGGAGTCATATACCAGGTCTCTGCACTCCGAGATCGGCCGAGGCTCGTTGTCTTTCCCCAACACACGGATCACATGGCCTTCGACCGCAGCATCGAATATCATGTTCCGGCTCCTCAGGGGAATGGAATATTTACTCATTGTGACCTCCTTATTACCGGGCTGCACCGGCTGTTCCTGTACTCCGCCCTGGACCGGACAGCGGATCGCCGCCGTGCCTGTGGGAGAAAACTCCTCTCCGGGACACAGTGGGTCAGGGGGCAGAAAGACAACGCCTATTTCCTGCGCCGATTCGCAGGCGCGATAAAGATCGAGCCGGAGGTTGTCTGCCGCCTGCTCCGCGAAGAACAGCCTGCTCTGCTCATCCGCACGTGCTTTCCGGCAGACATCCAGCCCCTGCCCCATACGTTCAAAATCAAAACGGGACAGGTTTTGAGGAAGATTGAGATAGGCAGAAAAGAATTTCGCCGGAACGGTGCGGGCCGCATTGTCCGCATCCATGTAGTCGGCGGCCAGGATCCGCGCCTGGGCGAAGGATATGCCGCGCATTTGATGCAGCAGATCTGCCAGTTGCTCCAGAGTCAGCACCCCGCTGCGCAGAGCGGCGGTTTCCTCCGCCTCGGTAAGCGTCAGCGGGATGTGGCCTGCATATGACCAGGAGGCAGTAAGCGGAGTCTGAACGGCCGGGGCGTCACAAGCTTCCATCAAAGCGTAAAGCGCCGAACCGTAAATACGTAGCGGTGCACCACCTTGCTGGGTGGGATGCAGCACGAAGGCAGAGCCACGCATGGCATAACACTCGATCAGATCGTCGCCCGCAAGCTCATGAAGTGCCTTGGTAAGCCTGGGCTGGACCGTGTCGCTGACACGGATCCATGTGAGACCTGTAGGTTCCTGGCCATCCACAGGGCAATACCGGGAGATGCCAAGCTCCCAGCCAGTCTGCGTTCCCTCAAGGGAGGTGGTAAAACGGTGTTGACCCTCGCGGCACGTTTCGCAGAGGGCCCGCAAAACGCGATACTGCTCTTTGGGCTTTCCCATCTCTATCACTCCTATTTCTTCCGATTGCAGTTCCCAGTATAATAGATGCCGGCAAAATGAAAGACAAACTGCTGTCGTAAAAAATGACAGCAGTTTGTCTTGCAGCATTTAAGCTCCGTGCTATAATGAGGAAAAGAGGAGCGTGGAGCCATGAAATTTCCAAGGAAGCCAGAGGCGGAGAAGAGCGGCCTGTCAAAGCTGGAAACTCAGCTTCGGCTGTTTTACGCCCTTTATCTCAACGCCAGGCTTACCGCGTCGGAGGCGTGCATCCCTGAGAACGGCCGAGACCCCGGCGTACCGCTGAGGGACATACGGCGGTTTACCGATCGTTCCCGGCGCACATTGAGCCGGTATCTGCGGGAACTGTGTGATATTGACGCTATCAGACGCGTCTGCGTTCACACCGTGGGGCAGGAGCTGTACTACCGGGCGGAGGTGCCGCCGGATTATCTGGAGGCCCGACATGAATCCGCCTTTCGGGTCCGGTACGATCCGCAGGGAAGGAAGGATCCCTCGGATGTGCACCTGCTGCACCTGGAACGGATGGTGTGCCTGTTGCGCAAGTACCTTGAAGAGGACGATATTCCCGGATACAGTAGCGAGAGCAGCAGCACCAGCCGCTTCTTTCAAAGCCGCGCCGCCGCGAAGTTCTGGTATGAGAGCCAGTTTTATGACTCGTCAGGAGGCGGGGATGCTGCGCAGATCCGCATGATCCAGCGGGACGCCAAAACGGTGTGGGCAGTCCTGTCCGGCGCGGAATAGGGCATCTCACATTTATTCATCAATCAGGTTTTTCCGGCCAGTCGTGAAGTGTGCTGGTGAAATTCCGGAGTTGGTTGGGGTGCCCGTCGCCCGGGTCCACATCATCGAAGAAAATGGTGTGCAGCTCCACACAGTCGCCCTCCGGTTCCTGGGGGTCAAAGGGTACGGTAACGCCCCTGCCGCAAAGTCCATCCAGATTGTCCGACACGCCGGAAGTGCACTGGCGGGGCATGGCACTGGCAATGCGGATCACAAGCCTGTCGGGGATTTCTCCGCTGAATCCGAACAGTCGCCACCAGTATCCGGCGCCGGCTTCCCCGCTGCGCAGGAGCCTCCGGAGGAACACGGCGTATGCCGCAGCCTGACGCAGCGCCGCTTCAGGCGCTTCCAGGGATGTGTTCTGATCCTTGACCTCTATGACGGTCAGAAAAGTGCCTCGTCCGTTCCCTGTGCGGGCGAGGATGTCGATGCCGCCCCGGCCGGGGCGCGGATTTCCATGGTCACTGGCCGTGATCCCGGTGGTCATGGGGAAGCGACAGTTCAGACCGGGGAGCATGACGGGCCTTATGTACCGGACAGGCTTATTGCTTCCGCCGGCAAACGCGGCAATGAGCGCCGATTCCACGCGGTGCTCCTCATTTCCGGCCGAGGCGCCGCTGCGGCGGGGGGGCATTTTTCTGAAATAGCTGCGGAATTCGGAAGCGGAGCTACTGTCCCAAGGAGCCGTCAACGGCGCCGCAAGTATTTTCGACTCCGGACTGCCGTCACTGAAATCTCTCAGATTCTTGGCGGCCTTCACCGGCGTGATTTCCAAAGTCACTTCACCCGTGTCACCCACAAGGATAGTCCCCACTGACTGCCCCAGATAGCGGAGATCGAATGCCACATTGCCGGATGCCTTCTTTGCCTCTCCGATGGTGATGTAAACTTCAAACGGCGCCCAGCCGCGAAATTTTGCGCGGACCGCCCGCAGATGCGCGGCACGTTTGGGATTGCTGATTTTTGCAGCGTACGCCAGATAATCCTGAATGAACGACAGTTCAATATTCCTGTCTGCTTTATCAATCTCGCCGCGAATCGCCTGCGTGAGTTCGCTCTGTGTCAGCATCAAAGTTATCCCCCCATCCTGCTCGTCTTTTGGAATTGGACTTAATATAGCATATTTTCAATATAGACACAATCGGTCAGGAGGAAGATATGAAACTCACCATACACCGTGGTACCCATCAGATCGGCGGCTGCGCAACCGAAATCAGCACCGCTGACACCCGCATATTCATCGACTTTGGCAGCGAACTTCCCGGCCCGGACGGGGAGACACGGGAGGAGACGCTCTCCATTCCCGGACTGACCGTGGGAGCCCCCGACTGCGACGGCGTGTTCTTTACCCACACCCACGGCGACCACATTGGTAATATTCACCGGATCCTGCCGGAGGTACCGCTATACATGGGCGCAGCCTCCCGCGAAATTAGCAAGGTGCTGAATGAGGAACTGGCCCGGCGCTGCGACCGCAGCGCGGAGCTGGCTGCCATTGAGCGAGCGAGAATCTTTTCTCCCGGCGAGGCAATTCAGATTGGTGATGTCAAAATTACGCCGCTACGGGTGGACCACTCGGCGTTTGATGCCTATATGTTCCTTGTGGAGGCCGACGGCGTGCGCCTGCTCCACACCGGCGACTTCCGCGACCATGGATACACAGGCAGGAAGCTGGCTGGCGTTTTGGAGAAATATGCCGGTCAGGTGGACTGGCTGGTCACCGAGGGGACTATGCTCTCCCGCGACGGCGAGGGGGTCATGACCGAACAGGAGCTTGAAAAAAAGGCGCGGCGCATTATGGCGGAGAACGAGCGGGTGTTTGTCCTCTGTTCCTCCACCAACATTGACCGCATCCGGGCCTTTTACCGCGCAAAGCCCAAGTCGCGCCCGGCTGTCTGCGATCGCTACCAGAAGAAGGTGCTCAACACGGTGGAAGCCAATGCACCCGGATGGTTAAAGGGCTACGATTTCAGGTATGTAATCCCCAATACCCGGATGAACCATCTCCTCCACGACTGGATGGAAGAGCAGGGCTTTTTGATGTTTGTCCGTGTGAACCGCTATTTCCGGGAGTTTATGAGACCGTATCAGGGGAACTGCAAAGTGATCTACTCCATGTGGAGAGGCTATCTGGAAGGCCCGTGTAGGGACAGCCGCCTCGCCGATTTTCTCGCGGGATACGATGTTGAGTATCTCCACACCAGTGGTCATGCCACACGGAATGCTCTGCGCAAGGTCTATGAACTGGTACAGCCTCGCCAGGGTGTCATCCCCATGCACAGTGAGGCGCCGGAACAGTTCAAGGATCTTGTTCCGGAGAACCGACTCGTCTTCCTCCAGGATGGTCAGGCGTTCAAGTTGTAGGCCCCTGCCTGACCATACCGGACTTATCTTGGCTGACATTGTATCTCTTCTTTTCAAATAGTCGTGGGTGCCTATGGGACACCCAATGCAGAAAGACTGTCTTATGAAACGCTCTGCGTGTTCATAAGACAGTCTTTTTTGCTCAATCCGCTTACTGATTATTAGTGGGTTTAGGCGCAAAGACCATATTTATCTTTTCGAGGATATCTTCAGGGCGGTTGTATGTGAGGTGAGTATAGATATCGAGTGTAATTTTGGCGCGCTCATGGCCGGCGAGGTATTGGACAGTTTTTACATCTACACCCTTGAGCAGCAGGTTGGTGATGTAGGTATGCCTAAGAATATGGGGCGTCACCTCGAAGTCAATAGAATACACAACATCTGGATTATGCCTCGCGTGCTCACCTTTGACTGCCTCAAATGTTATCTTAGTTTTCTTTCCATTAGCATAGCGGACGTAAGTCCGTGTTCCCACAGTCCGCTTATCAATGTACTTCCACAAACGCTGAAACTGGGATTCCGCCAATGCTGTTCCATCTTCGTTTCCAATGACAAAGTCCGACTTGGATTCTTTTTTAGCCGCCATCAGGCATTCGACCAACTGCGGTGGAATCGGGATTATTCGCTTGCTTGCCTTTGTCTTCAACCGCTCTTCCACTACAGGCCGATTATGAACAAAGCGGCAGGCTCTCTTAACCATGATTGACGGCGTACCAGAGAGAGTAACACAGTCCCATTTCAGGCCAAGGATCTCCTCCCTCCGCAGCCCGGCATATATTCCAATCATGCAGAAGACATATGCTCTTGTACCCTTAACTGCATTTAGAAGCGTTTCGACTTGCTCGTCCGTCAATGCCTGCCTTTCTTTTGGTTCACGGCCACCGGCGTGCATTCGAGGACATGGATTCTCACAAATTACACCATTTTCAAAAGCATTCGTAAATATTTGCTTGGTGAGCATATAGGTTTTGTCATGTATCGATTTGCTAAAGGTTGCGACGCATTTCATCATACGTTTGATGTCATCTGGCCTCACGTCACGCATCCTGAGCCCTTCCATGGAAGGCTTTATGTGGCAATTGATGACGCTCTTGTAATCGACAAACGCACCGTAGGTCAGGTGGCCCTCTTGAAGGTCGATCCAGTAATCGGCATAGTCACAGACAAGGGGATTTTCTCGATTATCACCATAGACTCTCAAATCCTCCATGAACTCCTCAATCTTCGATTCAAGTTCCTGAGGAGTTTTTCCATAGAGTGCAGAATACTTCCCATCTCGCCCCTTGACCCTCTTGCGATAGAGCTGCTTGCTCTCTACAAATTCATAGATTGGTTTTTTAGGCCTTGCCATCTCAAGTCCTCCTTGTGTTTCGCTCCATTCTGGTGTACGGAGGAGCACAAGAAGTGACAACACCTGAGATGCGGAAAATATTTTGAAAAAATACAGCAAAGGGGGGCGAACAGCCCCCCCCCTTTTTCTCCATTCATTATGAGAGGCAAATTTCCGGGGGTTTTATACCGGCCCAACAAATACCTCTCCTACGCATGCCCCTATCCTCAGTGCCGGGGTCATCTGGTTTCTGGTTCGATTTCTGCGGCCACTGTTCCTCCAAGCTCTAATGGAACTGCGCCGGGGCTGGTGGCTCATGTGCCTGGTAATGGCGATATACTATGTCATCATCATATACCTGATTCCTGGCTATGTCGGTTTCGAGCGGAGCAGCACGATTCTTAAACCCGCCATTTCCCTGCTTATGGCAGGGGTCTATTCCATCCTGATGTTTCACTTCACCAGCATCAAAGGGAGATGGAGGCACGGCACAGCGCACAGCTGTCGGCCTTGCAGCTGTCCGCTCTTCAGAGCCGGATGGAAGCGGTGAAGGCAGCGGAGGACGCCATCCGTACGGAGCGCCACGACCTGCGCCACCGGCTTCAGGCCGTTACAGAACTGGTATCGCGTGGAGACAAGAAGTCCGCGCTGGAGTTTCTGGACGCTGCCCAAAAGCGGCTGGATGAGCACAAGGAGATCCGCTGGTGTCGCCCTCCCGTGCTGGACGCGGTGTTTTCCTCTTGCTTTGACCAGGCTCAAAATCAAGGGATCTCCGTGGAGGCAAAGCTTTCTCCGCCTAGCACCCTGCCGGTGGATGAGGGCGAATTGGCCATCGTCGTGGCAAATGCCCTGGAAAATGCCATTCACGCAAATCTCTCGTTGCCCCGAAAACAGCGAAAGATCCGGTGCAAGATGGTGGGGACGCCTGGTGTCATGCTGGAACTCACGAATCCTTGTACTGCCAATGTCACCTTTGACAGCAACGGTCTTCCGGTAGCACAAAAGGAGGGACACGGTCTGAGGTACATTCCATCTCTGCTTTTTGCCAGAAAAACGGAGCCGTCTGCCAGTTTGACCTGACAGACGGTTGGTTCCGGTTGAGGTTGGTGCTCTAATGTACAAAGTTTATGTTTATCATCTAATATCCTGTTTTTAGCTACGATGGGCATTTTGTCATTCTTTTTCTCGCCCGGCCAACCCGAACTGCGAGCAACTGGTGCAATTGAGCCAGATGCTCTCCGAGGACGAAGGCTATAGCACTACGCTGCCGCCTTTATATGTTCGGGGCTATTTCTGCTGCTTGGCATTCTCGTCGCGTTGCTGTCCCTGGAAGCCAGAGCAGCCATTGGAACGCAACAGCTCCGGATGCTGCGGCATCTCAGCGCACTGGTGGTGAATGTGTGGATGTCTATGGATTTGGCGGTGCTCTAGATGGTACATATCAGCGGCGCAATATGCATGTATTGGCCACGCCGCTTTTTATGGTCCAGTTCTAGCGCAGTATGATGGGCAGGGATAACCGTCTGCTGCAGATTCTAATAGCCTGGCCCCATTCCGAATTTGATCAGGAGACATGGCTGATGCCAGGCAGGTTTGGCGTACTTGACTTGCGATGTGTACTTTATTGTCCATCCCCTATCTTTGTCTACAGCGTACTAAAATCGCCTTCGTTCACTAGTTTTCCCAAATAGAAATCAGAGGGCATACGGCTTTCTAAGTTGACCCAGTTCACAATCCAGTTTGACAATTTCTTTGACCACACAGCCAGCCACAGACAGAGCTGGAACAACCGGAAAGTCTGTGCTTCAAACGCATCAAAAAGCAACCTAACTAAAAGAGAAACAGCTGTAAACCGCCAAAAAGTGTTAGAAAAAATCATTTTTCGATGTTGACGTGCGGGAGGTCACAGGTTCAAGTCCTGTATCGTCCACCAGAAAAGCCGCTGTTTCCAAAAGGAAACAGCGGCTTTTTGCTGTCTTTTCCCCCTCCGGCTCCCGGACCCTGAGGGACTTACTGCCCGAGACATTGGGTTGGATCTCGGCCCCAGGACCATCAAAACCGGCAGTTATATGCGCACTGGCGCCCTCAGCATCCGTGTTATCGGAAATAAAGGCCATGATATGCGGTTTCCTGTCTGATATTTTTCCCGCGTGGTATTTCCCCCTCAATTATGGATTCTGCTTTCCCGCTGAAATGCCGCGGCGAAAAAGCTTGCATTTTGCCGGAGAAGGGAATATACTGTACCCCAATAACAGAATAAAAAACGGGAGCTTGTGTGACAGGCTGAGAGTAAGGTATGACCTTAGACCGATAACCTGATTTGGGTAATGCCAACGTAGGGAAACAGCGGAATTCGCTTTATGGCGGGGATTATCCAGCGGGATAATCCCCGTTTTTTATGTGCTGAAAGGAGGGAAAGGGGTCGAAAAAACCGGCGGGTGGAAGGGGAGCGCCTTGCGCCTGAGAAATGCTGCGATGGGAACCCGTGTTTCGGGGTGAGAGGAGGCTAGGGAGCCTCGACCGTGCGAAAGCTGTCTACTTTCGTAATCTGATTTACGAAAAGAGTGTCAAGCCATGAACCAATCCAAAAAGATCTTCCGTATGGTATTTCTGGCCATGATGGTGGCCATCGGCGTGGTGATCTCCCCCATCCTCCGGGTGGAGGGGATGTGTCCCACCGCTCACCTCATCAACATCGTGTGCGCGGTGCTCATGGGGCCCTGGTACGCCCTGCTGTGCGCCACCCTCATCGGGATCATCCGCATGAGCACCATGGGTATACCGCCCCTGGCCCTCACAGGTGCGGTGTTCGGCGCCTTCCTGTCCGGCGTGCTCTACCGGGCGTCCAAGGGCAAGCTGATCTGTGCCGTCATCGGGGAGGTGGTGGGTACCGGTATCATCGGCGCCATCGTCTCCTATCCGGTGATGACCCTGCTGGTGCACCGGGAGGGACTGAGCTGGCTGTTCTACGTGCCCTCCTTCCTGTGCGGCACCCTCATCGGCGGCTCGGTGGCCTTCATATTCCTGCGGCAGCTGGCCCGGGCAGGGATGCTCCCCCGGTTCCAGCGGATGCTCTCCGACCGGAGCTTTGAGGAGGGGAGCAGCCCTCTGTCCAATGCCATTGCCATCGCCGCCCTGGGGGTGATCGGCTACCTCATCATCAAGATCCTCACCGGCATGGTGTTCCAGACCGCCGGCCCCCTGTGGAACTGGGCGGCCTGGGGTATGATCGCCATCTTCGTGGTCATGGCTCTGGTCTATTACCTGCTGTATGCCCAACGAAAGGGGGCGGAGGCCGGTGAGTGAGAGAATCTCCCAGATGCTCTGCACCCTGCGGGAGGCGGACCCGCTGATCCACGCCATCACCAATCCCATCTCCATTACCCAGTGCGCCAACGCCGTGCTGGCCCTGGGGGCCCGGCCCATTATGGCGGAGCACCCCCGGGAGGTGGAAGAGATCACCGCCACGGCTGCGGCCCTGCTGTTCAACCTGGGCAACATCACCGATGTGCGGATGGAGGCCATGGAGCGCTCCGCCGGAGCGGCCCGGAAGAACGGGGTGCCTGTGGTCCTGGACGCGGTGGGGGTGGCCTGCTCCCGGCTGCGCCGGGACTACGCCAACCGGCTGCTGGAGCACTTCCCGCCGGCGGTGCTCAAGGGCAACTACGCCGAGATCAACGCCCTGGCCCGGCCGGACTACACCGCCTCCGGCGTGGACGGAGACAAAGCCCTCACCCCGGCGGCGGCGGCCCGGGCCGCCGGTGAGCTGGCCCGCCGCTACGACTGCGTGGTGCTGGCCAGCGGCGCGGCCGACCTGGTGGCCGACGGGACGGGGACCACGGCCATACACAACGGCACCCCGCAGCTGGGGAGCGTCACCGGGACGGGCTGTATGCTGGGTGCCCTGTGCGCCTGCTTTCTGGCCGCCGCCTCCCCTTTGGAGGCGGCGAAGGCGGCCTGCGTCACCCTGGGGGTAGCGGGGGAAAAGGCGGCCACACCCAAGGGCAGCGGCACCTTTCTGGTGAACCTGCTGGACCAGCTCTCCACCCTGGATGGGGAGACCATCCAAGCCTGTGAACGGACGGAGGAATTTTGCAATGAAGAACCTTGATACCACCCTCTACCTGGTGACCGACAGCACCGGCCTGTCTGAGGCGGCATTTCTGGAAAAGGTGGAGCAGGCCCTCCAGGGGGGCGTGACCTTCCTGCAGCTGCGGGAGAAGGAGCGGTCCACCCGGGAGTATATCCATCTGGCCCGGAAGGTCCACGCCCTCGCCAGGCGCTACCAGGTGCCGCTGGTGGTGGACGACCGGGTGGACGTGGCCCTGGCGGCGGAGACGGACGGGGTCCATGTGGGCCAGTCCGACATGCCGGTGGAGCTGGCCCGAAAGCTCCTGGGGCCGGACAAGATTGTGGGGGCCACCGCCAAAACGGTGCCCCAGGCTCTGGAGGCCCTGGAGCAGGGGGCGGACTACCTGGGAGTGGGGGCCATCTACCCCACCACCACCAAGGTGGTCACCGTCATCACCTCCACCGAAACCCTGGGGGAGATCTGCAAAGCGGTGCCCATCCCGGTGAACGCCATCGGCGGGCTGAACCGGGACAACCTGGGGGTGCTGAAGGGCATCCCCATCGCAGGCATCTGCGTGGTCTCCGCCATCATGAAGTCTGCCGACCCCAGGGCGGCTGCGGCGGGGCTGCGGCAGGCCTTTGACGAGTTGAGAAAGGAATAACGTATCCAGCGGCACATTGGGGGCACCACCTTATGCCGCTTAACAAAACAATGCTGAACCACAAAGGAGGCCTATCCCATGAAAACAGCATTGACCATTGCAGGCAGCGACTGCAGCGGAGGCGCCGGAATTCAGGCTGATCTGAAAACCATGACCATGAACGGGGTGTACGGCATGAGCGCCATCACGGCGCTGACGGCCCAGAATACCACCGGCGTCACCGGGATCATGGAGGTCCCGCCCGATTTTCTCCGGCAGCAGCTGGACATGATCTTTTCGGATATCCGCCCCGACGCGGTGAAGATCGGCATGGTGTCCGGCGGGCCGCTCATCGAGGCCATCGCCCAAGCCCTGACGGACTGGAAGGCGGAGCATATCGTGGTGGACCCGGTGATGGTGGCCACCAGCGGCTCGGCCCTGATGGAGACGGAGGCTGTCTCCGTCCTGAAGGCCAGGCTGCTGCCCCTGGCCGACCTGGTCACCCCCAACATCCCGGAGGCGGAGGTACTGTCCGGGCTGACCATCCGGAGCCGGGGAGACATGGAGGCGGCGGCCAGGGCCATTTCTCAGGCCCACGGCTGCGCCGTCCTGGTGAAAGGCGGCCACAGCGTCAGCGATGCCGACGACCTGCTGTACGCCGATGGTCAGGCCAGATGGTTTCCGGGGAAGCGGATCGACAATCCCAACACCCACGGCACCGGCTGCACCCTGTCCTCCGCCATCGCGTCCAATCTGGCCAAGGGCTTTACCCTGGAGGAGTCCATCCAGAGAGCCAAGGACTACATCTCCGGCGCTCTGAGCGCCATGCTGGATCTGGGGAAGGGCAGCGGACCTATGGCCCATAACTTTGCTTTGCGCGGAATTTTTGCCGAAGAAAAAGAATCAGTCTGAAAGGAACGATCACTATGAGAGAATATGCCACACAGATGGAAGCGGCCCGGAAGGGGATCGTCACCCCTGAGATGAAGGCGGTGGCCGCCAAGGAGTACCGCACGGAGGAGGAGATCCGGGACCTGGTGGCCCGGGGCCAGGTGGCCATCTGCGCCAACAAGCTCCACACCTGCCTGGACCCCAACGGCGTGGGCTCCATGCTGCGCACCAAGATCAACGTGAACCTGGGTGTGTCCCGGGACTGCAAGGACTACGATGTGGAGATGGAGAAGGTCATGGCCGCCGTCCGCATGGGGGCGGAGGCCATCATGGACCTGTCCTCCCACGGCAACACCCAGCCCTTCCGCCAGAAGCTGGTCCGGGAGTGCCCGGCCATGATCGGCACCGTGCCGGTGTATGACAGCGTCATCCACTACCAGCGGGACCTGGCCACCCTGACCGCCCAGGACTTCATCGACGTGATCCGCCTCCACGCCCAGGACGGGGTGGACTTCATCACCCTCCACTGCGGCATCACCCGCAAGACCATCGACCAGATCAAGACCCACAAGCGGAAGATGAACATCGTCTCCCGGGGCGGCTCCCTGGTCTTTGCCTGGATGAGCATGACGGGGGAGGAGAACCCCTTCTACCAGTATTTTGACCAGATCCTGGACATCTGCCGGGAGTACGACGTGACCATCTCCCTGGGGGACGCCTGCCGGCCCGGCTGCCTGGCCGACGGCAGCGACGTGTGCCAGATCGAGGAGCTGGTGCGGCTGGGCGAGCTGACCAAACGGGCCTGGGCCAGGGACGTGCAGGTAATGGTGGAGGGTCCCGGCCATATGCCCATGGACCAGATCGAAGCCAACATGAAGCTCCAGCAGACCATCTGCATGGGGGCCCCCTTCTATGTGCTGGGCCCCATCGTCACCGACATCGCCCCGGGCTACGACCACATCACCTCCGCCATCGGCGGGGCCATCGCGGCGGCCTCCGGCGCGGCCTTCCTGTGCTACGTCACCCCGGCGGAGCACCTGGCCCTGCCCAACGTGGAGGACGTGAAGCAGGGCATCGTGGCCTCCAAGATCGCGGCCCACGCGGCGGATATCGCCAAAAAGATCCCCCACGCCCGGGACCTGGACGACGCCATGGCGGATGCCCGGCGGAGCTTCGACTGGGAGAAGCAGTGGGAGTGCTCCATTGACCCGGAGACTGTCGCCGCCGGGCTGTTCTGTCGTAAAATAGACGGGCTGTTTTGTCGGCCGTAGCCGGGCGGCGGTGTCCGGCGGCCGGTGCGTTTTGTTGCCGCCGGGCTGTTTTGTCGCATAAAAGAAGGGAGAGGCCGGAGCCACTCCCTTCTTTTCAGTATTCAGGAAACCTCGCCCTCCAAGACGAGCTGCACCATCCGGTCATCAATAATAGCCCGGCGGTTTTGGTATGCGTAGACAAGGGACTGGGTACAAGCCCGGTTAATCAGCCGTGGGATGCCGGAGGAAAAAGAGTGGACAGCTTTCATGGCGTCCTCGGAAAAGATTGCGTTGGGGTGTCCGGCATAGGCCAGTTGCTTCTCAATGTAGGCTTTTGTCTGGGAAAAGTCATACGGGATTAGGAAACACTGGATATCAACCCGGTGTAGAATAGCCCGGTATGCGTGCAGCTTCAGCTTTTCCCAGAGTTCAGTCTGCCCGGCCAAGATCAGCGCAAGGGGATTTTCAGAGTCCATCCGGTAGTTGAGCAGGAAGCGGATTTCCTCCAGCATCTCTTTGGAGAGAAGGTGGCCTTCATCCACAATCACCACCAGCTTCCTGTGCTCCACGCCCCGCATAATTTCAATCTGGTGGTGCAGCAGATTCCGGGCATCGCCCCGGTAAAACCTTGTTTCACACCCCAGTTGTTCCAGCAGTCCATTGTAGAAATGCCGTGGCGTGAGCTTGGATTCAGAGAGATACAGGACGGAGTATTCCTGCCCATCCAGAACACTTTTCAAGCGGCGCAGGGCGGTCGTTTTGCCTGTGCCTGGGTCTCCAATCACAAGGGCAAAAAGCTGGCGGCTGGCTGCGTAGAGAAGGCGGTTGTGGATTTCCTCGGTGTCCTGGTCCGTGTAGAGGTCGCCCACCGGGATGCCTCGTATAAACGGCGTCTTTTCCATCTCAAAAAATTCTTCGTACACGCAGCTCACCCTTTCTCAATTTCGGAAGTATAAGAAATAGCCCTCCTGCGCTGCTTTTCTCGGTGCTGCTCAGCGAGCGCGTCCAGAAGCCGGGAATGCTCAACAGGGATACGCTCAACCTCTTTTCTCTTTGGCCTGGGGGCCACATGCTCACCAACTACAATTTGGTGTACCTGGAACGGTGAGCAGGTCGAGCTTTCAATCGTGAGCACATCTGTGCAGGCCGGGTCGTAGACCACATCCACCTGCTGCCCGGCAAAGACTACGCCCAAATCATACCGCTTCCCGCCAAAACTAATCACGCCGCTCTTGTCTGCCTTGCGGGTTTCGCAGCGGAGGAAGGCCCTTGCCATGAGTGCCTTGTCCACAAAGCGGGGAGGCATGGAGTCAGACTTAAAAGCAATCTCCGGGGTCGTACCCAGGGCGCTGTGGGGCCTGGAATGGTAGCACTCGTTCAGCCATGCGTTAAACTGCGTATTCAGCTCCTGCAAGCTCTCGGGAGGGTGTAGAGCAGCCTCGGCCAAAAAGGCATCCAAAGTCTGGTTGAAACGCTCCTGCTTGCCCTTGCCCTGCGGGTTTCTGGGTTTCGCATATAGTAACCGGATACCAAGAAGTCCACAGGCTCGCTTCATCCAGTGGGTGCGGTACTGGGTGCCGTTGTCAAAGTAGAGCCGCCTGGGAAGCCCAAATTTGGTCATGGCCTTTTGCAACGTGTCCTCCACAATGCCCTGCTCCATGTTCCCATAGAACTCACCGTGGAGGATATACCGGGTGGCATCGTCAATCAGGCAGGAAAAATAGGTCTGCGTGGGCCTCCCTCCCAGGTTAAGGGTAAGGCCATACTTAATGTCCCCCTGCCATAAATCGTGCCGGTGAGTACGCTGGAAGCGTTGGGAAGCATAACCCTTGTCGTTGTAGAGGCTCATCATGGCCGCAGAATACCCGGCCCTGCTCAGGGCATCCTGCAAAGTGGTCCTCTTTAGAAAGCCGGGCTCCGCTTTCCCCTCCAGCTCCAGGATTTTAATAATAGTCGGGATGCTCCGGCTGGGGAGTTCTCTGCGGAGCTGTATGGCCTCGTCAAGCAACTCCTGCGGGATTTTGTATTTGTACTCGGCGCTCTTGCTCTGCGGTTTCAGGGCCTCAAATCCGCCTCTCAGGTAGGAAGACAGATAGCGTTCCAGCGTCCTGGGGGAGATTTGGTTTCGCTCACAGATTTCAGATCGGATTAGCCGTACACTGTCTTTGTCCAAGTTTTGGGACAAGAGGGGCGCAATCAGTGTCATCCGTTCCTCGGCAATCTCTGTGGCGAGCTTTTGGTCTTTCATATCCATACCGGCGTCGCCTCCTGTACTTTAGGATGGCATCAGTATAGACGGGATGTATTCCCTTGTCATGGCGGAACGATGCTGTTCCCAATTTCCGCTGTTTGCCACCAGCCGGACAAAACTCGCCGTCCGTCGGCGCAGGGAATGGCCGGGGTAAAATGTCGTTGGAACCTGTCCTGCTGCAATCAATCCTTCCATAATATTTTGGGCATACCAAAGAAACCACGCAAACCAGAAACGGGTGCGCAGCCAAGTCGAGGTTTCGCAAATGTGCTGGGTTTCTGTGGCCTCAGCAATCTCACAAAGGGAGTTCAGTCCATGCCGCTTGTACGGGACAATGCCTTCTGGTAACTCCCTGTGGGTCTTTCCACAACATCGGCACTCCATTACCCTCAGATGGTATTGGCGCGTATGGTCTCCATGCCGGACCTTGCGGGTACAAGTTCCATGGACCTTGAGCGGCCCTCCACAAACTGGACAGATACTGTCCTCTTTGCTAAAAATTTTAGTTTTGTCCCCATTGCGGGACATTTCAAATCGTGCTATGCTAATCATGTCTTTGGTAGACGAGAGGACGGCCCCCATAATGTCTATGAAGTGTTGCAACCACTTCATAGACATTATGGGGGCCGTCTTCACTTGTATCGGACTCAAATCAAAGAGAGCCAAGCCGTCTTCGGCCTGGCTCTCATATGAATTACTGTTTCATTAAATTGATTTCTTAGATTTTTTCCCCAAAGCAATTCCAATTAACAGGCCAATTGCAGAGGAAACAAGACCAATAAGAAAATCAAAAAATTCAGGGACAGACATAACCTCGGCAAGAAGGTATTGACTAAGTGAGAGGGTAAGTAGCCCGTAGAGTAGATATGCAACAGAAAAACAAACCGGCATCAACCAAACATATTTAGCTGGTAAATGCGCCCTACCTACAAAAATAGACGAGATAAGGGTCACAACTGGCATAACCACATATTGGACTACAATAACATGAAGCATCGCCATTTGAGAATTTTTGTAGAACAACCAGAAGGTAATTGCTGACAAGGCCCATATTATACCGTATAGCCCTACAGCTATACGCAAATGGCGATTAGCTTTCATATCTTATCACCCTTTATTCTACATCCCTGTAGGTAAGTTTGGAGCTGCTTGCAAGCTCATCCGGCATATAAAGATGGTTGGGAATGGTGCTACCATTCAAGTTAATACCTTCACTATAATACGCAGCCCATACCAACTCGGAGCAGTACCAATTGGGATTGTCTTCGTCGGCATTCAATTTAGACACTATGTTGAGATCAGGCCGCCAAGGCTTTCCAATCTGTCCAATGCAAAAGTCCACAGCCCCGCTTTTTTTCGTGCTGGATGCGTTGGTAACATAGTAGACATTGACGCCACGCTCGTCATACCGCTCATCGTCCAGCGCACCATGCGTAACCGTCGGCCAAGTAGCCTCAACAGTCCGGATATAATACAGCTTGTGAGTCGAGTCCCAATACTTACCTTCCACAATGGCGATATGGCCTACGATTGTAGCAATCCCGCCACTGGTTTCCTGAACAATGTCGCCCTTCTTCACAGTAGAGAGAATATTGTAGGTACTATAATCCGCTCTCTCAGAAGGCTCAGGGTCGGTTTCTCCAATGTTGTCGTACCACTCGCCACGGACGCTGGCACGAGTTTCAGGCTCGGGCGGGTTGGCTGCATAGAACTCTGCTGCAGCTCGTAGATTGGCATTTATTCCATCTTCCAGTTGAGGGGCAAGCTGAATTTCATACTCAACGAGTTCATCGACATACTCCTGGACGCTTTCACCAGCAAACGACTCGTACCCCGAAACAAAGTCTTCATAACAAGTCTGTACCGTAATGTCCATATCTGCCAGTTGCTCGGAGAAACCGATATAGGCATCGCTAAGGTCAGCCTCGTCCGGGCCAGAGGTAGCCATTGCGGGGAGGCTCAGGGATAAACAAAGGGAAGAGGAACTAATCTTTTCTTCATGCTCAATTTACACCCGTTCCTTTTTCGCAAGACCGATATTACCTGAACATGTTCATTTGTATAGGGTTGGGTCCCCCCCTCATGGCCAGTAAGGGGGCAACAGACAAAACCTCCAACTATACATAGAAATTATATCAGAAGATTGTGGAAATTGCAAATACAACTTATTGAGATTATGACATTTCAAATCGGCGGCACAGACAAAACACCCCGGCTGGCCGACAAAACAGCCCGGCTATTTCCCGTCAAGTTAGGTCGGCGCTAACAGGAGACCGCCAGGGCCATCCGGGCGGACCGGGCCCCGGAGCATGAGGACAGCTGCTCCATGTGCGGCAAGTTCTGCGCGGTGCGCAGCATGAACAAGGCCCTCAGCGGGGAGTATATTGATATCCTATAAAGCGTCAGCACTCAGCGTGCTTCCATGCAGGAGCCGCGGGAGCGGGGCAAGGCATATTGCTGACCGGTCCTTTTTGATAACAGTGTGCCAGAGGGCAATATCAGAAACGTCAAAATTCGGCCCTGACTTGCAAAGGGTCACAGGTCTAAGTCCTGTATCGTCTGCCAAAACAATCCCCCGAAGTCCTGCGGCTTCGGGGGATTGTTTTGCCCAAGGCCCGGATAGAGCCTCCAGTCAGTTGACAGCACAGACTTTCCGCTTGAATACCGCACATGTACACAGAACATTTTCTCCTGCAGTTCATATGCCTGAGCAGACACAACGGGCAGCCACTTTCGGCAGTTTGGCCTGGCAATCCGCTTGCTCGGCACTGGCAGCCTTATAAGATAAAACTGCACCCTGCCTGTTATTCGGAAAACGTTTCAACAAGCAGGGTGCAGATTTTTCGTTCTGTCTCTTGGGCTGTTTAAATCTCCTTTATAGCCGCATTGCACATGAAAGGGCCGTGACCTAGTTTAAGTGCGGCTTTCAGAGCGAATTTTCTCACTTTCTTATTGTCTGACCAAACTTACTATGGATTGCGGCCGGTCTTCGGAGTATCATAGAGGCGCTTTATTAACGGCGGATCAGGAGAACCGCCACGTCATTCACATTGGTTCCCGTCGCACCGGTATGCAGCAGGCCATCACATAACTTCAGGGCATGGTAGGAGTCATTATTTTTCAACACGTCAAAAATCTGTATCCCCTTTTTCCCCAAATCATCTTTTGTTTGCCCGGTTACGAATCCCCCCGCCGCATCGGTCGGACCATCTGTCCCATCGCTGCCTATAGAAAACACCGCCGTATCGCGCAGTCCAGCAATGCCCTCTGCAGCGGATAAGGCTAGTTCTTGGTTGCGCCCGCCCATACCGGAACCAGTCAGGTGAACCACCGTTTCCCCGCCGGCTAAAAATGCCAAAGAGCGATCAGTATTTTGGTGCGCCCGCGCAATGGCTGCCAAAAAGGCTCCTGCTTCTCTGGCTTTACAGTTTAAACTGTCTGTAAGAATATAGGGCATATAACCCAACGCATTACAGGCCTCCGCCGCTGCCGCACACAGTTCCCGTACACTGCCAGTAACTATTGTTTCCACATTCCCCAGGGTTTTGGGTGTCTCCATTCTAAAGCAGGCTTCAATTACAGGGGAAAGGGAAATGCTATACTTGCCGGCAATCGCTTTGGCATGACTGCTGGTGGACGAGTCAGGGTAGGTTGGGCCCGAGGCAATCATGTCCAGCGGATCTCCAAGAATATCAGACAAAACTATAGACAGCACAGAAGCCGGAGCGCAGTGCTTGGCAAAACGTCCGCCCTTAACGGCAGAAAGCCGTTTGCGAATGGTGTTTATCTCCACAATATCTGCTCCACAGGCCAGAAGTTGGCGAGTGATGTCCTGAAGCTCTCCCTGGGGCACTAAAGGAGCCTCAAATAGGGCCGAGCCCCCGCCTGACAAGAGGAAAAGCACCAAATCATCCTTGCTCAGTCCTTCGGTAAGGGCGAGAGCCTCCTCTGTGGCAGAGAAAGATTCCTCATCCGGTACGGGGTGCCCCGCCTCACGAATACGCAAGTTTCCGATAGGCCCGTGAGAATACCCATACTTGGTAATCACAATGCCTCCGCTTAACCGTGCTCCTATACAACTATAGGCCGTATAGGCCATGGACCACGCCGCTTTGCCCACTGCCACCAATATAACTCTCCCAGGCGGAAGTTTTCTCCCTGACAAAGCACGACGGACTGCAGCATCGGGCTGAACAGCAGCAATAGCCTGACGAACAATTTGGTCGCAGTCACTTCTCAGCCTCATATAATCTGTCTCCATTCTGTCCCACTGTTCAGTGTCTAAAGCAGCCCTGCAGAAGCCATGGAACGGCGGAATCCTTCTTTGACTGCCCCTTCTGGCGTGGGCAACGTGGGCCGATAGGGCAGACCCATGTCCCGCCCGCGCAGCATGGACATATCCTTGGCCGCAACAGGGAAGCTCGCCGGATCCATAGCAAGGCGAACCGGGTTAAGTTTAAACTGGGCCTCCAAGCTGCCTCTCAGATCACCGGCAATAAACTTGTTGTATACGTCCGTGATTAACTCCGGCATGAAATTAGCCGCAGTACATACCCCACCCACTGCACCGTAGCACAAGCTGGCATATAACAATGTATCCTTTCCGCCAAACACTTTGAATCCTGTATCCCTTGTTCGGCGGATAAATTCAGAGGTAAGCGTAATGTCTCCGCTGGTGTCCTTCATTCCCACAATATTGGATACCGTATGAGCCAGCTCATCCACTAAATCCGCAGTAAGTGTGTAACCCACCCGTCCTGGATTATTGTAAAGTAAAACCGGCACATCAGGCACACTCTCGGCAATGGTTTTAAAATGGAGATACAGTTCCTGATAAGTTGGTTTTAGAAACATAGGCTGGAGCACACTGATGCCGGCAGCAGCATTTGCTACCGCCATCCGGGCCAGATGGCAGCACTTCTTGGTGCTGATAGCGCCAATGCCGAAGTAAACCGGAACCCGCCCTGCAGCCTGGTCCACCATGATTTTCAGGCCTCGCTCCATCTCGTCTTCTTCCACCATGTAGAATTCTCCGTTACTGCCGAAGGCCAGGATGCCGGACACGCCGCCGTTAATAACGTAGTCCACTTGGTCCCGAAGTCTGGCCTCATCAATACGCTCCATTGCATCGATCGGGGTCAAAATGGGCACCACCACACCCTTGATAAAATCCGTATTCATGGCAGTTTCCTCCTGCTCCGCCGGGTCGGCCCTTACAAGGAGTCGATCCCGGTGAGCTTTTTATAGTACTTGATGATGGAACTGTGGTCATCCTGACCGCAGCCGTTATTATGGAGCCACTGAAAAATTTCCTGAACAGCAGCTGTCATAGGCAGCGGGGAGCCCACGGTATGGGCGCAATCCAGCGCATTGTTCAGGTCTTTGATGTGCAGATCGATCTTAAAGCCAGGCTTATCGTTGCCCTCAATCATCATCGGAGCTTTGGCGTTCATGACGGTGGACCCGGCTAATCCGCCTCTGATCGCTTCAAACACCAGCTGGGGCTCCACGCCGGCCATTTTGGCCAGAGTCATGGCCTCGGAAAGCGCTTGGATGTTGCAGGCAACAATAATTTGGTTGGCCAGTTTGGTGGTGTTTCCGGCGCCCACATCTCCACAGCGCACTACGGAAGCGCCCATGGCGCCCAGCAGACTTTTATACTGGTCAAAGACCTCCTGCTTGCCTCCCACCATAAAGGACAGCGTGCCGTCAATAGCCTTGGGCTCACCGCCTGAAACGGGAGCATCCAGCATTTCGATGTTCTTCTTGGCTAACTCGGCAGCAATTTCCTTAGAAGCTACAGGGTTGATGGAGCTCATGTCAATAAATACAGACCCAGGCTTCATATGGGCCGCTACCCCATCCTCGCCTAACATTATGGACTTTACCTGCGGGCTGTTTGGTACCATGGTAAGTACCACGTCACAATTCTCGCCGATCTGGGCATTGGTGGCGGATTTGGCACCAGCAGCTACAATTTCATCCACAGCGGCCTGGTTCAAATCACTGACAGTCAGGTCATATCCCGCCCTCAGCAAATTCTTTGCCATGGGCTTGCCCATAATACCAAGTCCGATTAGTCCTATTTTCATTATAATTCCTCCTTACCGTACTGCTGCAAATTGCTTGACAGGCCTGAAAACAAACTGCTTATTCCCTCATTGCGCACGTTTGGCTGCAGACGCTGCTCCGACCCTCCAGATATGGCGCCGGAATCACAGCCTTACCCATCAACTTCTCAGCAGGTATAGGTCAATACCCGCAGCACGTCTCCGTTCGGATCAGGCGTGCACTTCAGTGCAGTTAGCTTTTTTATTCTTCAAAAGGATGAACCGTAATGTAGCCCCCGCACGGATTCCCTACCGCTACATGCATTTCCTTGGTGTCGAGATCATTGACTGTAGAAAAATTGGTGGCACAATGGGGCAGATGCTGACAAACAGAAGCAGGATAATTGACTTCATGGTCGGACAGGATATTCATAATATCCTGGACGCCCAACGCATTACCCTGGAGATGTTCGGCCAGATAGTCCAGCCGGAAAGAACGCAGTTCATCCTGAGGATAGATATCCATTTGCCGATAAGGCGCACGGGGCATATGCGGGTGCTTATAATGATTGGCATGAGAAATAATCCCATCCTTCATGTAAAGCATGGCATAACTCTTATATTCCATCTCCAGACAGACCATCTCACCTTCCGGACTGCAGACCATCAAATTGTTGCAGGTGGCCACTCTGCTCATGGCAGCGGCCTCTACTGCAGCGGGGAAATTATCCTGGTCCATTATAGAACGGTAAACAAACTGAAGAGGCAGTCCGTCAAAATCGATGGGAGAATTGCAGAAGAGGGTATTTCCTCCCAACCCGATTCCGGCAGAATTTATACCTGCCATGCGGCAAATTAGTCCCGCTTCTCCAATCCAGGCAATACTGGGCTTATCAATTTGATGGGCAATAACAAAGACCATCGCATCTCTCTGCTCAGGGGGCGCATCCCAATTCTGCCCATAAATAGTTGTACCTGTGGCTGTGCGGGTATGGTTGATTCCAACCACAGAGCAGCCGCCGCCCAACCGCAAAGCGCGGCCAAGGTTCTCTCCCTGGCAGCGGCCAAATTGCTGGCCCAGTTCTGTGCGGCAGTTCAGCGTAAAGATATCCTCAAAGGTATGGCCGGAGCCATCTGCGATACCCTGAATTTCTTCCAGATAAGCAGGATAGCGGTCTTTTACCGCCGGAAGAAACGCTGCGGCTACTTTTACGCAGACATCCCACTCCTGACCTACAGTTGTTTTCACGCTGTTCTTTAAATTCTCCAGCATGATATTGATTTGTTTTTTGGCGCCTGACCCGTGGGCAAACCCAATTTCATAGTTTGAACCCTTGGCTCTAATAACCGGAATCTTTTCTTTGAGTTCTTTCAAAGACATGATTCATTCCTCCCTATATCTACCGTCATTATTCTCCAGCGTAAATCCTGGGGCGCCGGTCCATCCAAGGTTTTGCCCGCTCGAGCTGCGCCGCCAGGCACAATACCAAGCTGTCCTCTCCAACTCTGCCATCCAGTTCAATCCCGATCGGCAGTCCGCTCTCGCTTTGCTCCAGCGGGACGGTAATGGAAGGTTGTCCCGTTACGTTGCACATTGCTGTGTTCCCGGACCATCTTCTCCGCTCCAGAACCCAGTCATGCACAGACATATTGGGTCTGGAAAAAGGATTGTAAATGCCTGCCTGCAACGGAAGAATTCCCATTGTGGGGCTAACCAGGATATCATATCCTTCCATAAATCGTCCTACATCCCGCATAACCTTTGTCAGCTCATTCCTGGCAGACACGTATGCTTCAGCCGTTACGCCCTTGGCCTCCAGATAGGCCTTATAGACCAAGGGCTCCAGGGTCTTTTCATTGACAGGCAGGCCAGAGCCCCTTGCAATGCGCTCAATCCAGGCGTTGGTACCAACCGACTGAATGAGAATTCGCGCCTCATGGTAGTGAATATCCAGCGGAGGGTAATCCTCTATACAGGTGTGTCCCAGGCTTTCAAGCAGTCCTACAGCATCTTTGACCGCACGTACGCACTCTGGGTTCTCATACTCTTCCCCATATGGTGTGCGGGTCATATAGGCTATGCGCAGCTTGGGCGGGTCTCTTTGAATGACCTGGCTGTATGGTGTCTGCGGCCGGGGAGCAGTACCATACCAGCCAGGGTCGGGGCCCTCTACTGCGTCCAGCATAGTCGCCGTGTCCCGTACAGAACGAGTCATGACAAAATCCACCGCCTGGCCGGGATCACCGCCGTCCGGCCCAGTTGGAATACGGAAGCGCGTCGGCTTCAGCCCCACCAAGCCGCAGGCCGCTGCAGGCATACGGATTGAACCGCCCCCATCGCTTCCCTGGCCCATCGGCACTGCACCTGCCGCTACAATCGCTGCCGTTCCGCCGCTGGAGCCGCCGGAAGTCAGGTCCGGATTCCAAGGATTTCTTGTCACGCCATTCCGGATTGTCTCCGTGGCGTTATTCCAGCAGAATTCAGGACAAGCTGCAGTAGCAATCACAACCACACCAGATTTTTTTAGACGGGCGCCCAGTGTGCTGTCATGATCGGTCACAATACCATTGCCTGACAGACGAGTTCCCAGCGTACAGGGGATCTCTTTCATAAGTCCCCCTTCATCCTTGATCACAAAAGGCACGCCACAGAAGGGGGCCTCCAGGTCAATCCCTTTTTCCAGCTGTTTTTTTGCGAGTGCATAATTTCTTGTCACGATTGCGTTAAGTTGAGGGTTAACCTGTTCAACCGCCATAATCGCAGCATCCAGCGCTTCTTCTGGTGCAATCTCTTTTTTCCGAATAAGCTGGGCCAGGCCTGTAGCGTCCAGCTGTGCATATTCAGATACTTTCATACTCGTATCTACCTTTCTGCATAACAGGTATTTTCAAAAATTGAGTAACACTCAAGTTTAGCCGTCAATGCCAGTTACCGTTGCGTCTTTCATCCTTTCGCGGGATTTGTCAGCAAAATGGCACGCTACACAGTGGCCCGGAGATACCTCTTGCAGAGGCGGAGCCTCCTGGAAGCAAATCTCCTGGCTCATCCAGCACCTCGATGCAAAGCGGCAGACCGGTTTGGGATCAATAGGACTGGGAACATCGCCTTTGAGCACGATACGCTTCACCTTATGGTCCACATCCACCTTTGGAATCGCAGACAGCAACTCAATAGAGTATGGATGCCGGGTGTCGCTGAAAAGGTCTTCCTTGCTGGCCAGCTCCACAAGTTGTCCCAGATACATCACTGCGATACGATGAGAGATGTGCTTAACCACACTTAGATCATGGGAGATAAACAGGTAGGAGAGGTGCATCTGCTCCTGAAGGTCCATCAGAAGGTTGATAATTTTGGCCTGTACCGAAACATCCAAAGCAGAAACCGGTTCGTCACACACAATAAACTCCGGATGCAGGCTCAGTGCCCGGGCAATTCCTACAACCTGTCGTTTGCCCCCGTCCAGTTCATGGGGGTATTGCAACAACATATCCGTTGAAATACCCGTTGTCTCACAGAGTTGGTTGATGGTATCAGACAGTTGCTGACGGGTACAGGTTTTGTGGATTTTATATGACTCCGCCAAAATATCCTTGATCCGTTTCTTTGGGTTCAGCGAGGAATAGGGGTCCTGGAAAATAATTTGCATCCGCTTACGCAGTTCCATATCTTCGCTTCTGCCCCGGGTCTGAAAAATGTTTTTTCCATCCATCAGCACCTGTCCGCTGGTCGGGCGCTGCAAGCGCATCATAACTGTTCCAACAGTACTCTTTCCACAGCCGGATTCACCAACCAGCCCCAGGGTCTCACCATGTTTGACCGAAAAGCTCACGCCATCAATAGCATGAAGGAAGCTCTTATCTCCGACTTTGAAGTATTTTTTAAGATCTTTTACCTGAATGAGGTCGCTCTCCTGGCCTTCAGCGGCCTTCGTGCTGATCTGCTCCACGCCTATCCCTCCTTGTGACACCAGCAGGCAACGTAGTGATTTTCTGTAATCTTTGTCAGCGGAGGATAGCCATTTTCACATTTCTCGCAGCATCTATCACACCGCGGCCCAAAGCTGCACCCCTGCGGCAGATGGTAAGGGTCCGCCACCGCGCCGCGAATAGCCATCAGCCTGTCCTTGCTGTCCTCCAACGTGGGAATTGCCCCCAAAAGTCCTCTGGTGTATGGATGCAGCGGATTTTTAAATACCTCTTTTACGGAACCATATTCGATAATCGTGCCGGCATACATAACCGCTACGTTGCGGCACAACTCGGAAATAATACCCAGATTATGAGTAATCATCAGCAGCGAGGTATCATATTTCTGTTCCAATTCTTTTATTAGCTCCAATATCTGGGCCTGAATGGTTACATCCAGTGCTGTCGTAGGTTCGTCGGCAATCAGCAGTTCCGGGTTACAGGCCAGCCCAGCCGCAATACCAATGCGTTGGCGCATTCCGCCAGAAAACTGGTGAGGAAAATCTTTGATCCGGTCGGCTCGGATTCCGACCATTTCCATGAGCCTGCCCGCCTCCTGGAAAGCCTCCTTGTTCCGCATATGCTGATGCTTCCGCAGAACCAGTGCCAGTTGTTCGCCCACCGTAAAAACCGGATTAAGCGAGGTAAGCGGATTTTGAAAAATCATGGAGATATTGTTTCCCCGCAGATTTTGCATCTGTTTTTCGGAGTAGGTAGCCATATCTACGCCTTTGTAATAAATGCTGCCGGATACAACTTTCGACACTTTCGGCTGCAGAAGGCGGAGGATCGCCAAAGCCGTGCTGGTTTTTCCGGCCCCCGCTTCACCTACCAAGCCAAGGGCCTCGCCCTTGCGAATCGTCAGATTCAAATGATTGATCGCTTGTTTGACACCCAGCTCTGTCCAAAACTCAACGCTCAGGTCTTTGATGTCAAGCAAAATATCGTCAGACGCACTGTCTGCTGCCGGCGTTGGTGCAATTTTGTTGAGCTTCACCATTCCCGATACCTCCCCTTATCTCGCCTGTTTGGGGTCCAAAACATCGCGCAGACCATCGCCCAGGAAGTTGAAACCCATAACCGCCATCATCAGCGCCACGCCGGGTACAATGACCGTCCAGGGCGCCACCGCCATAAAGTCTTTTCCGGCTGCAATCATGTTACCCCAGGACGCTGTCGGAAGCTGCACACCCAAGTACAGGTAGCTCAGCGTAGACTCCGTAAGAATAACGCTGCCAAAGCAATTACTGGTACAGATAATCAGGGAAGTAGTAACATTGGGCAAGATCTGAGTGAACATAATGTGAAAATTGGTGGCACCCAGCGCGCGGGATGCCTGAACAAATTCCCGGTTGCGAATAGCCATAACTTCATTTCGGGCTACCCGGGAAAAATTCATCCAATAGCTGATAACCATAACAATCAGCAGATTGAGCATACTCGTTCCGAATATTGCCATAATGACCACACCCAAGGTCATTGTGGGTACTGCCATGGTTACTTCCGTACTTCGCATAATGATGGCGTCCAGGATTCCTCCTTTGAAGCCAGCTACAATTCCCAGAATTGTTCCAATCACAAGCGAAAGGAATGTACTGAGCAAGGCCACCTGCATGGAGGATTTGGCTCCAATGATCATGCGGGAAAGGATGTCTCTGCCCGTGGAATCTGTACCCAGTATGTAGCCCTCGGTTCCCCGAGAAAACCACTCCGGAGCCTGCAATCTGGCCTCTGAATATTCATTTGGATCATGGGGTGCGAGCTGGTCCGCAAAAATTGCTACAAAGCACAGGATCAAAACCAGCACTAGCCCCAGGATAAACTGTTTGCTGTGCAGGATTCGGCGCAGCATAATTTTTCCTTGCATAATAAGCGCCTCCTTACACTTCCCGAATTCGGGGGTCAATGAATGTAATGGCAATATCCACGATCAAATTGACCAGCGAGAACATAGCGGCAGTTACGACCAAGGTCGACTGGACAAGCGGATAATCCCGGTTGTTTACGGCGGTAACCAGCATGGTTCCAATTCCCGGAATCGAAAAAATCTGCTCAACAACCACCGCTCCAGACAGCATCGCCGCCACCTGAAGGCCATAGATGGTAATCACCGGGATCATGGAGTTGCGCAAAGCATACTTCGAGTAAACTTCCCGCTTGGAAAGTCCCCTGGCGTAAGCGCAGGTAATGTAATCCTCATTAAGCACGTCAATCATGCTGGAGCGGCCCATACGAGCTACTTGCGCACACATACGATAACCCATGGCAATAATCGGCATAATTAAGTAGGACGGTTTTGACAATCCGTAATAGCCCATAGAGGGAAGAATATCCAGCTTAATAACAAAAATCAGCAGAAGTAACACGCATACCCACACAACAGACATGGATTGCAGAATGACCACAAAGAACATCAGGGAGAAGTCCACCATACTTCCTCTTGTCACGCCGGAAAGCACACCGATGGGTACGCTGATCAGCAGTACAAATACTGCAGATATCAGAGAGACACAGATGGTTGCAGGCAGCCGTTGCGCAATGACATCTGCCACAGGCGAATTATATAGGGTCGAATGTCCCAGATCTCCTGTAAGCAGGCCGCCCAAATACCTGAAATACTGGACAACATAGGGCTGGTCCAGACCAAGCTGCTCATAGAGGGCTTGTCTCTGTTCTTCAGTCGCCGTATCCGGCAGCATTGTTGCCGTTGGATCACCTGGTGCGCAGCGCATCAGTACAAAGGACATAACGGATACGACCCAGACCACAATAAGCATATAAAGGATTCGCTTAAGTATGGATTTTAACATTGATCTTCCTCGCTTTCGTAAAACCCATTAGGGCTTGCCCCCCATCCGGCGGCAGTCTCGCCAGTACAGGCTTGGAGTTAAAACACGCCCTGGTCCTTAAATACAACGATGGGAAACAGAGCGGCCATATTCACGGAACATGGCCGCTCCGTTTTTCCTGCAAAGGCTTCCGCAAATGGTCAGGTTAACGGTAAATCAGCAGGCGGTACGCCATTATTTCCCCCAGACAGCCTCGTCCACTCGGGCATACCGGAAGTAGGGGCCAGCGCCCTTGGTTACCAGGACATTCTCCAGCCCTTCGCGGATAACGCAGTAGCTGTTGGTTGCATAGAGGCCCAGTACCGGCCCGCACTCATCATAAACGATGTGCGCCGCTTCTTTCAGCATGGCCTCCCGCTCATCGGGATCCACGGTAGTATAAGAAGTCATGATCAGATCATTGAGCTCATCATTCTGATAGTAGCTGTTGTGCGCATCATCCACAATGCGGGGAACAATGTACAGCGTATAGGGGTCTGCATCGAAAGCGCCGAGGTTGACAAAGAAGATATCATAAGCAGAGGGATCCTGACGGATTGTAACAAACTCCGCGCTGTCACAAATCTTGGTTGTAATGTTGAAGCCCACATCGGTCAGGTTCTGAATAAACACAGCCATAACATCTTCGATTGTTACAAGATCGTTGCGAGTGTACAGAACCAGTTCATGTCCGTCATAATCGGTTTTGGCCAGGTAGTCTTTTGCCAGTTCAGGGTCATAGTTGTAGCCAGGGATGGTCTCGTCATAGCCCAGCAGAGAGGGAAGGAACATACAGTTCATCTTTTCGCCGCCGCCGGCCAGGCTCAGTGCCGTATCCGTATCCAGAGCATACGCAACTGCCTTACGGGCATTGGGATCACTGAAAATCGAATCTTCAGCACAGTCAAACTGCATATAGTACATAACATCAGAGGTATAGTCGATGACCTCAACACCATCCAGCCCTTCCACCATAGGAAGCATATCGGAACGCAGGCTCTGGGCATAATCCAGGTCGCCGGAGGTAATGCCGGATACCTTAGCATTCTCCTGGTTGACAAACCAAACGTTCAGTGTGTCAATATTGGAGATAGAGTCCGGATCCCAGTAATTTTCATTGGGCGTATACCGGGCATACTGGCCATCCTGCCACTCCACAAACTTCCAGGGGCCGCTGCCGTTAATGACCCGCTCCGCAGACTGGAAGTCATCGCCATACTGCTCAATATCCTCATTGGAAAGAATCCAAGTATAAGTCAGAGAGTTCTCGAAGGTGGCAAAATACTCGGACAGGGTAATTTTACAGGTATTTTCATCAATAAGCTCTACACCTTCCAGGTTGGCCCACACAGCGCTGGCCAGGCCCAGGGTATCCATGTTGCGGAGAATGAACTCAAACGTAGCAACTACATCCTCGGCATTCAGATCCGTACCGTCATGGAACTTGACGCCCTCTTTAATATGGAGTGTAGCCTCTGTACCGTCTTCATTGAGCTCATAGCTGGTGCAGATACAAGGACTGTTATTGCCCTGCCGATCTCCATAGTAAAGCGGGTCAAAGACCAGATCTGCATATAGGAACTCGCAGCTGTTGTTGTTAGCGTATACTTCCAGGTTGATCAGCGTGACGTTATCGCTTACGTTTACAACAATTTCACCGTCACTTGTAGTCGACGTACTGATACCGCCAGTCGCATCCGCGCCGGGATCTTCTTCACCGTTTCCACATGCGGTCATGCTTAGGGCCAACAGGCCCGCCAACAACCCGCTGGCTACCCTTTTAGACAGTTTCATCTTCTGCTCCCTCCTAATAATAAAATCTAGCGTTTTGCGTATGCAATGTCATTTTCAGAATGTCCGTCCCATCCGATTCACTATTTCTCTGCACACATATAAGCCGGATTTGTTCCGGTTCAGTCCAATCGGCAGGATCTGCAACATCTCATTTCCCCTGCGGCGAGCTACATGCGGTCAATTTATCACCTCACTCTCATCCGCAGATTGTCAGCGTACCAAGCAGGGGCGCTTGGAATCATAGACCCAGTTTGGAACCAGATATTGCATGGCTATCGCGTCATTCCGATCCCGAAAGCAAGATGGGATGGCGCAATAAAGCCGGTTTGCTTGCTCCACCGCTTCCAAATTTACCTCCACCCCTAAACCCGGCGCGCTCGGGACCTGAATAGACCCATTTTGTATAAGCAGGGGATTATGGGTAAGATATTGTCCATCTTGCCAAATGTAGTGGGTGTCAATGGCCGTAATCTTTCCCGGAGCGGCAGCAGCACACTGGACAAACGCAGCTAATGTAATATCAAAATGGTTGTTGGAATGGATTCCCCATGTCAATCCCCAGTCGCTAAGATCCTGTGCTACCCTCAGGCTTCCGCTCATGGTCCAAAAATGTGGATCCGCCAGGACAATGTCCACGCTTTTCTGAATCAGGCTATGGTATAACTGCCGGAAGTTTACCGAAAACATATTGGTAGCCACAGGAATTCCAGTAGCCATTTTAAACTCCGCATGAATTTCGCGGCTGGAAAAACCTGCTTCCGGGCCAACCGGATCTTCAGCGTAACTTAATGCCCATTTGGCCTCTAAACACGCATCAACAGCCTCTTGTAAGTTCCATGCTCCATTGGGGTCAATATTGATTCTCGCTTCGGGAAAGCGACGCTTCAGTTTTTTAACGGCTTCCAGTTCCTCCCGGCAAGGGAGAACGCCGCCCTTCAGTTTAAAGTCCCGAAACCCATACTTGGCCTGCAGGGTCTCAGCCTGCAGTACAATAGCCTCTGGTGTCAGGGCCTCTCTGCCACGCATACGGAACCAGGGATCGTCGCTGTTCTGCTCATCCCGGTAGGAGAATTGTTGTCTCGTCCTGGAACTATCCCCCACATAGAACAGGTACCCCAGCACCGGAATGGAGTTCCGCTGCTGACCATTCGCCAGAAGCGCACACATCGGCATTCCCAAAAACTTTCCAAGCAGGTCTAACAAAGCGATCTCAATAGCTCCTTCAGAGCGGACTACGTATTTTAAGTTGCTGATATTCAGTTTCTGGATGCCTTCTCCGTCACCCTCTGATTGTCTGCCCCGGTTAAAGCGGAATATATTCTGCAGAATGGCCCGGTACTTGACGATAGGCTGTCCCACCACAAGGGGAATGACCCGCTCCAGTTCCATACGGGTATGCTCTCCGCCATGAATTTCACCCACCCCTGAATTCCCGGAGCTATCGGTTAGCAAAACCAGATTTCTGGTAAAAAACGGTGCATGAGCCCCCGATAACGTCAAAAGCATACTGTCGTAGCCAGCTACCGGAATAACGCGCATCTCAGTAACAACCGGAGAATCTATTGGCATATCAGCTCACCTCGTTTCCCCTGACCTGTTGATATTCTATAGGAATCGGTCGCCCCTTTCTATTTGCAAAAAGCCTAAGAAAGCAAGGGGCAAATTCACAAAGATGTGATTGAACCAAATTGTGAAATAAATCATTTCAAATCAGGATGTCTCTGAAATATTTCGATAAAATAAGTCCGTATTTTCTGTAAAATTTTTCCTCTTTTTTGGCAGCATTGCACAAAATAGCGCTGTAAAATTCGGTCAGGTAGAATAAGTTTCGCAAAAAGACAAAGAGACATGGTTTGCAGATGTCTGGTAGAATGAAGTTGCGACACCACCATTCGAAAGGAGACAGCAAACCATGTCCGAAAAGATTGTACAGCTAAACGAAGAAGTTATCAAGGGGCAGCTCAAGGAACTTGTGCGCGGAAGCGTAGAGGAAACCCTCAACGAGCTGCTGGAGGCCGAAGCGGAGAAGCTGACCCAGGCGGCCCGGTACGAGCGCAATGAGCAACGCCAGGGCTACCGCAGCGGCCACTACAACCG
>CDZT01064247.1_pt1 | contig 43880 bp, 51 predicted proteins | sample 557531 | NCBI WGS metagenome assembly CDZT01 (sample SAMEA3182066, study PRJEB8094) | gut metagenome | biome: human; feature: gut; material: Stool; isolation source: human stools | place: Canada | collected 2013-03-05
CCCATCATGTCCGCTCCCTCACAAACTGCTCGATGGCTTCGATCTGCCGCTCCACTGCCTCTTTGGCCGGGCCGCCGCAGCGCCCCACGGGGCCGGCCCCGTGGGGACCCCCGTTGATTTCACCTGCTCGGGGCAATTCAATTGCCCCTGCGCCAAGGTTTTGCCTGCGGCAAAACGCTTGTGCGCGCCGCTCGGCGCGATCGTCTCCGGCGGCCCGTTCCCCCATCATGTCCGCTCCCTCACAAACTGCTCGATGGCTTCGATCTGCCGCTCCACTGCCTCTTTGGCCGGGCCGCCGCAGCGCCCCACGGGGCCGGCCCCGTGGGGACCCCCGTTGATTTCACCTGCTCGGGGCAATTCAATTGCCCCTGCGCCAAGGTTTTGCCTGCGGCAAAACGCTTGTGCGCGCCGCTCGGCGCGATCGTCTCCGGCGGCCCGTTCCCCCATCATGTCCGCTCCCTCACAAACTGCTCGATGGCTTCGATCTGCCGCTCCACTGCCTCTTTGGCCGGGCCGCCGTAGACTTTGCGGCCGTTGACGCAGGTCTTCAGTTCCAGCGCCTGATACACATCGGCGTCGAACACGCCGGAAACCGAACGGAAGTCCTTCAGCGGCAAGGTGTCCAGGGTCTCTCCGGTCTTGATGCACATATTCACCAGCCGCCCCACGATCATATACGCCTCCCGGAAGGGCATACCCTTTTTGACCAGGTAGTCGGCGCAATCTGTAGCGTTGATGAAGCCGCCCGCGGCCGCGCGGTGCATATTTTTTTCCTTGACGGTCAGGGTATCCAGCATCGCGGTAAACACCGGCAGGCACATTTTTACCGTGTCGATGGCGTCGAACACGCACTCCTTATCTTCCTGCATGTCCTTGTTATAGGCCAGCGGCAGGCCCTTCATGACGGTGAGCAGGGTAACGAGCGAACCGTACACCCGTCCGGTCTTGCCCCGGACCAGTTCGGCCACGTCGGGGTTTTTCTTCTGCGGCATGATGGAAGAGCCGGTGGAATAAGCGTCGTCCAGCTCCACATACTTGAACTCCCAGGAGCACCAGAGGATGATCTCCTCCGAAAAGCGGGACAGGTGCATCATCAAAATGGAGCAGGCCGAAAGCAGCTCGATGGCGAAGTCCCGGTCGGAGACGGAATCCATGGAGTTATCCGTGGGCTTCCGAAAGCCCAGGGCGGCGGCGGTGGCGAAGCGGTCCACCGGATAGGTGGAGGCAGCCAGAGCGCCGGCCCCCAGCGGGCACTCATCCATCCGTTCCAGGCAGTCCTCCAGACGGGTCACATCCCGCTTGAGCATATTGGCATAGGCCATCATATAGTGGCCAAAGGTGGTGGGCTGGGCCCGCTGGAGGTGGGTATAGCCGGGCATAACGGTCTCCAGATTGGCCTTTGCCTTCTGGATCAGCACCCGCTCCAAATCCAGCACCTGGGCGATCATCTGCGGGATCTCCTCTTTGACAAAGAGGCGGAAATCCACGGCCACCTGGTCGTTCCGGCTGCGGGCGGTGTGCAGGCGCTTGCCCGTGTCCCCGATCCGCTGGGTGAGCATGGTCTCGATATTCATGTGGATATCTTCGTTCTCCAGGGAGAACTCCACCCGGCCGCCCTCGATGTCCGCCAGGATGGCCTGGAGGCCGCCGATGATCTTTTCCGCCTCGTGCGCCTCGATGATCCCCTGCTTGCCCAGCATGGCCGCATGGGCGATGGAGCCTGCAATATCCTCCTTGTACATCCGCGCGTCAAAGGAGATCGAGGAGTTAAAATCATTGACCAGGGTATCGGTCTCCTTTTGGAACCGGCCTGCCCAGAGTTTCATAGTATCGCTCCTTCCTAAGGCGAAGGCGGCGGCCAGCCGCCGCCTTCCTCAGCATCACAGCTCTGCCGCCGAAGCGGCAAGTCAATTCCGATCGTGTTTGCTCGGACATGCGCCGGGCAGGCATACCGCTCAGGCCCCAGGCGTGCAGGCGCGGCGAGTGCGCGCGGCGGCCTGCAGCCGAATCGCCGAAAAGGCGGAGCCTTTTTACCGATTACAGCTTCCCCTGCTCCCGCAGCGCCTGCACCGTATCCGGCAGGCCCCAGAGGTTGATAAAGCCGGTGGCGTCGTTCTGGTTGTAATCGCTCTCCTCAAAGGTGACCAGATTCTCGGAATAAAGGGTCTCGGGAGAGGTAACGCCGGCGGTGATGATGTTGCCCTTGTAAAGCTTGAGCTTCACGGTCCCGGTCACATGCTTCTGGGTCGCGGTCACAAACGCGGACAGCGCCTCCCGCAGGGGTGTGAACCACTTGCCGTTGTAGACCAGGTCGGCAAAGTCCACCGCCAGCTTCTGCTTCATATGCTTGGTGTCCTTGTCGATGGTGATCATCTCCAGCACCTCATGGGCGCGGTAGAGAATGGCGCCGCCGGGGGTCTCGTATACGCCGCGGTCCTTCATGCCCACCAGCCGGTTCTCCACGATGTCCAGCAGGCCGATACCGTTGGCCCCGCCCAGCTGGTTCAGCTTGCGGATGATATCGCTGGCCTTCTTCTGCTCGCCGTCGATGGCCACAGGCACGCCCTGGGCAAAGTCCAGGGTCACGTAGGTGGCCTGGTCGGGGGCCATAGCGGGAGACACGCTCATCTCCAGGAAACCGGGCTTGTCGTACTGAGGCTCGCTGGCCGGGTCTTCCAGGTCCAGGCCCTCATGGCTGAGGTGCCACAGGTTCTTGTCTTTGGAATAGTTGGTCTCACGGGAGATCTTCAGGGGCACGTTGTGGGCTTCGGCGTAGTCGATCTCCTCGTCCCGGCCCTTGATGGACCACTCCCGCCAGGGGGCGATGATCTTCATCTCCGGGGCGAAACGCTTGATGGCCAGTTCAAAACGGACCTGATCGTTGCCCTTGCCGGTACAGCCGTGGCAGATGGCGTCCGCCCCCTCCTTCCGGGCGATCTCCACCAGCCGTTTGGCAATGATGGGCCGGGCAAAGGCGGTGCCCAGCAGATAATCCTCATATTTGGCGCCCATCTGCATGGAGGGGATGATGACGTCGTCCACCATCTCGTCCACCAGGTCCTCGATGTACAGCTTGGCCGCGCCGGTCTTGATGGCTTTCTCCTCCAGACCGTCCAGTTCGTCGCCCTGGCCCACGTCGGCGGAGACGGCGATGATCTCGGGGTCGTTGTAGTTCTCTTTCAGCCAGGGGATAATGATGGACGTATCCAGGCCGCCGGAATAGGCAAGCACGACTTTTTTGATCTCAGACATGGTAATGACCTCCGTTGTGATACTGTTTTCTGATGTTGGAAACAGTGTACCACGCGCCCTTGGAAAAAGCAAGGGTCAATTCGCATAAATATGCGAATTGACCCCCGTATTTTTCCGATATTTTTCCCACATTATGCATAATATTCGTTTTATTCTGCATATCAGCGCCCGTGCCTTACAGGTGGAAGCGCCTGCGCACCTCCTCCCGGAGAGAGGGCACCCTGCGGATGACCAGAAGCGGGATGGTCAGCCCGGCGCAGACGGCCAGCACCACCACCGACCAGGAGGGCTCCCAGGACCCGGAAAGCCAGCGGTCCAGGAAAAATTCCACTCCGAACAAAAGCACGCCGACGCTGCCGATGAGGATGGTCACACTGGTAAGGACGCTTCGCCGGTAGACCCGCAGCACCAGCCCCAGCAGCAGCAGGATCGCGCCGCCCCACAGAATGATGGGCAGCGCCAGACCGCAGAACCAGCTTCGCCCGTCCAGATCCACGGAGATGAGGAACACATAGATGGCCACCGCCGCCACATCCAGCAAAAGCCGCAGCAGCAAGTGCATCCCCCGGGCCAGCAGCGGCGGCACGAACCAGATCCACAGCATCACCGCCGCGCCGATGACGTAAAGCGACCACGGCCGCTGCTGGTTCAAAAACAGATTGAGCACGCCGCAGCATACCGCCACCGAGGCCAGCATGGCCGTGATGAGCAGCGCCAGCTCCCGTTTGGAGGCGGGCGCCACCTCGCCCCGCTGGGTGGGAAAGGGCTTGGGCGCGTGCTCGTCCACCGGCTGGCCGGGGTTGAGCACCGGCGTATGGCACAGCGGGCAGAAGGACGCGGTGGCGTCCAGCTCCACCCCGCAGTTGACACAATAGGACATTGGGACGCCTCCTTAAAACATCAGTTCGGAGCGGACCGTGCGGTTGCTCTCCACCTTTACGGGGATGCCCTCCCGCACCAGGAAGCGGAAGAAATCCCGCTCGGTATCGGTCTCCTGAAGGGTCCCGGCGAACGTGATCTCCATGGTATTGCCGTAGCTGATGGAGGCGCAGTGGACCCGCGGATTGGTGGCCTGCCCCAAAATAACCTCCATGCGGCGGATGTGGGGGGCCATCTCCTCCGGCACCGGGAAGGGGCCGGGATTGGTATAGGTACCCGAATAGGGCCGCACGCCTGAAAGGCGGTAGCCCAGGGCCATCACCGGGTTTTTCAGCACGATGGGCACGATCTGCAGCAATCGGTTGGTGGTAAACTTCACGTTGCCCGTCAACAGGGCCTGCATCTGCTGGCGGTTGATATTCAGCCGCAGAAAGTGGTGGACCTGGGAGACCACCTCCGCGAAGGTATACTCCCCCAGCGAGGGATCGATGCAGGGGCGTACGGTCAGGATGAAATTGCGCAGCGTCTCCGACGGGAACCAGGCCCGCAGGTTGATGGGGATGGCCAGCGCCACCGGCTTCTCCCGGCGGGGGCGCTCCCGGTGCTGCTTGTCCACGATAACCTTCAGCAGCACCGCCGTCAGATACTCCGTGATCGACACACCGTATCCCTTCGCCCGGGCCTTCAGCTGATCCACCGGCAAAAAGCCCATGGTCACATTCAGGGTATAAAAGGGCTCCGGCGTTCCGGTATTCGGATAGGCCTTCTTTTCCAGGCCGGACCGCCGGGCCTTTACCGTGGCATAACGCTCATAGGCGTCCTCCCGCTCCTCCGGACGGGGCGGCTCGTCCACATCCAGGATCCCGCAGGTATTGGGAATGATATGGCCCAGTTCCCGCAGATAGACCGCCAGCAGGGTCTTGAAAAAGACCAGCGCCCCAGCGCCGTCGCTCACCGCATGGAAGACCTCCAGCGAGATGCGCGTTTCATAGTAGTAAAACCGCACCAGCCAGCCGTTGTCCTCCTGGAAGCGCACCGGCTGGCAGGGATTGGCGATATCCGGCTTCACGAAGGGACCGGCGGCATGGTTGGGCTCGAAATAATGCCAGAACGCCCCCCGTTTGATCCGCACGGCAAAGCTGGGAAAGCGGGGCATGGTCCGCTCCACCGCCCGCTGGAGGGCGTCGGGGTCCACCGGAGCGGCCATGACGGCGGAAAAGCGGTAGATGGCGGAATAGTTCTCCTTCTGAATGGCGGAGTACAGTACGCCCGCGTTGTCCAGCGGATACCACTCCGGCTTGCCGCCCCGCCGGTCCTTCGCCATGTTCCCGCCCCCCTCGTCCAACTCCGTTTTCTTTAGCATACCACGTTACGGCACGCGCCACAAGGGGAAACCTGCCGTATCTTCCCCTTCCTTTTAACAGCCGGGCATGCTATAATAATGCCTGCGGAAGCAGCCGCTTTGCATGTGCTTTGCAGGGCGGCGCCGTGCCGCCGTGCAAAGCACATGCAGGCACTGCGGCTGTGGGCGTTTCCGGCAGGGTGCAACATCCCACCCGCCGGATCGCCGGACGGCCAGGCCCATTTTGCCCCGAGAGCGGTTTGGTCTGATTTATGCCGCGCAGGGCGGCGGAAGGAAGGATTTTTATGGAGCAGGACCGTCCCCACATGAAGCTGGCCCGGCGTACGCCGGAGCAGCGGCGCGAGGCTGAGCAGCGGCGTCTGGACCCGTTCCTGCGCGCGCTGAAGGCCATCCACTCCGCGGCCACGCCCGAGACCATGGACCCGGAAGATCTGGACAAGCAGCGCAAGGGGCAGGAGCTGCTGGGCCGTTTGGTAGCCCCCATGGCGGGTATGAGCTGGGAGCCCTTCCAGCTCGGTTTTATGAACGCCGCCTGGGTTCGCCCCAGCCGTGGCTACGACCGGCGGCGATGCATCCTCTACTGTCACGGCGGCGGCTATACCAGCGGTACCCTCGGGTATTCCCGCATTCTTGCCTCCAAGCTGGCCCACGTGTCCGGTTACCCGGTGCTGACCTTTGAATACCGTCTGGCGCCGGAGCACCCCTACCCCGCCGCCGTGGAGGACGCTGCGGCGGCCTGGGATCACTTGATGTACCAGGGGTTCGGCGCCCGGGACGTGGTGGTGGCCGGCGACTCCGCCGGAGGCAATCTGGCCCTGGTGCTCACCCATCAGCTCCGCGCGGCCCAGCGCCGACTGCCCCGCGCCCTCATCCTGCTCTCCCCCTGGACCGACATGACCGCCAGCGGCAAGTCCTATCAGGAGCGCGCGGAGATCGACCCGGTGCTCACCCTCAATTATATCTACGCCGTGCGGGACGCTTACGCCCGGGGGCAGGACTGGTCCTCTCCCCTGCTCTCTCCCCTCTTCGGCGATTTGAAGCACTTTCCGCCCACCCTCATTCAGGCGGGCACCAACGAGCTGCTGCTGTCCGACTCCATCCGCCTGCGGGACCGGCTGGTCCAGGCCAACGTCCCCTGCAAGCTGGAGGTATGGACGGAACTTTGGCACGTATTCCAGATGTTCCCCATGAAAAAAGCCAACGAGGCCATGGAGAGCATCGGCCGTTTCCTGCTTGAAACGTTATAGATAATGGAGGTAATGTGATTATGGCGATCCTAGTGACCGGCGGCGCCGGGTATATCGGCTCCCACTGTGTGGCCTCCCTGCTGGAGGCGGGCGCGGACGTGGCGGTCGTGGACGACCTGTCCAAGGGCCACCGCGCCGCCCTCAAAGGCGGGCGGCTCTATGTGGGGAACGTGGGCGAGCGCGCGTTTCTGCGGGAGGTGTTCCAGAAGGAATCCATCGAGGCGGTCATCCACTTTGCCGCCTATTCGCTGGTGGGCGAAAGCATGGACGTACCCGAGCGCTATTTCCGCAACAACGTGACCGCCGGACTCTCCCTGATCGAGACCATGATCGAATTCCAGGTCCCCTATCTGGTCTTTTCCTCCACCGCCGCCACTTATGGCGAGCCGGAGCACATCCCCATTGTGGAGACCGACCGCCAGCTGCCCACCAACCCTTACGGGGAGAGCAAGCTCATCGTGGAGCATATGCTCCGGTGGTGCGACCAGGCCCACGGCCTCAAATTCTGCGCGCTGCGCTACTTTAATGTGGCGGGCGCCTGGCACGACGGGTCCATTGGGGAGGATCACCGGCCCGAGACCCATCTGATCCCCGTCATTCTTCAGGTCGCCCAGGGCAAGCGGGAGCGTCTCTCCCTTTACGGCGCCGACTATCCCACCCGGGACGGCACCTGCGTGCGGGATTATATCCATGTGGAGGATCTGATCGACGCTCACCTGCTGGCGCTGGACTATCTGAAACAGGGCAATCCCTCCGCCGCCTTCAATCTGGGCAACGGCCAGGGCTTCTCCAACCGCGAGATCATCGAGGCGGCCCGGAAGGTCACCGGTCATCCCATCCCGGTCACGGAAGCGCCCCGCCGTCCGGGCGACCCGGCGACCCTGATCGCCTCCAGCCGGAAGGCTATGGAGGTACTGCGCTGGCAGCCCAAACACACCGGCGTGGAGGAGATCATCGCTTCCGCCTGGAAGTGGCACGCCGCGCATCCGAACGGGTACGGCGAAGACTAAGTCAACGGGATAAAGGGAGCCGTGCTATGGGCAACTACATTCTGGCCCTGGATCAGGGCACTACCAGTTCCCGGGCCATCCTCTTTGACCGGGCACAGAACATCCTGGCCGTCTCGCAGAAGGAATTCACCCAGTATTACCCCCGGGAGGGCTGGGTGGAGCACGACGCCATGGAGATCTGGTCCTCCCAGTACGCGGTCATGATGGAGGTGGTGGCCCAGTCCGGCGTGGATGCCGGGGACCTCGCCGCCATCGGCATTACCAACCAACGGGAGACCACCGTGCTGTGGGACCGGCACACCGGCCGTCCCATCCACAACGCCATCGTCTGGCAGTGCCGCCGCACGGCGGACCTCGTGGACCAGCTGGCGGCGGAAGGCCTGGAGGCGCATATCCGCTCCACCACTGGGCTGCTTCCGGACGCGTACTTTTCCGCTACCAAGATCAAATGGCTGCTGGATCACGTGGACGGCGCCCGGGAAAAGGCCCGCCGGGGCGATATCCTCTTCGGGACTGTGGACTCCTGGCTGCTGTGGAAGCTCACCGGCGGGGCCGTTCACGCCACCGACCCCACCAACGCCTCCCGCACCATGCTCTACGATATCCGCAAGCTGGACTGGGACGACACCCTGCTCCAGGCGCTGGACATTCCCCGCGCCATGCTGCCCCAGGTCCGCTCCTCCAGCGAGATCTACGGCTATACCGAGATCCAGGGGGCCAGGGTCCCCATCGCAGGCATGGCGGGCGACCAGCAGGCCGCCCTGTTCGGGCAGACCTGCTTCTCGCCCGGCGATGCCAAAAACACTTACGGCACCGGCTGCTTTCTGCTGATGAATACCGGGACGGAACCCTGCGTCAGCCGCAACGGCCTTCTGACCACCATCGCCGTCGGACTGGGCGGCAAGGTGCAGTACGCCCTGGAAGGCAGCGTCTTCGTGGGCGGCGCGGTCATCCAGTGGCTGCGGGACGAGCTTCGCTTTTTCACGGAGAGCCGGGACGCGGAATATTACGCCCGAAAGGTCGAAGACAACGGCGGGGTCTATCTGGTGCCCGCCTTCACGGGCCTGGGCGCCCCCTACTGGGATATGTACGCCCGCGGAACGCTGGTCGGCCTGACCCGGGGCACACGGCGGGAGCATATCATCCGCGCCGCCCAGGAATCCATCGCCTATCAGGTCTACGATCTGGTCCGGGCCATGGAGGCGGACACCGGCCTGCCTCTGAACCAGCTCCGGGCCGACGGCGGGGCCAGCCGGGACCGGTTCCTGATGCAGTTCCAGGCCGATATCCTGGAGCGCACGGTGCGCCGCCCCGCGATTCGGGAGACCACCGCCCTGGGCGCCGCTTATCTGGCCGGTCTGGCCGTCGGGCTGTGGCGGGATCTGGACGAATTGCGGCAGCTGTGGATCTGTGACACCTCTTTTTGTCCCGCCATGGACCCAGGCCGGCGGGCATCCCTGCTCTCCGGCTGGCATAAGGCCGTGGGCCGCAGCCGGGACTGGGCGCGATGACTACGATCTTCCGGGCGGCCATCCAAGGATGGCCGCCCCGGACTTCCTTTACAGGGCGAGGCAGGAAACGCCGCCATCGCATTCTGCGCCGCGCGCCGGTACATTTTTATATTGACAAGGCGCCGGAGCTCTGTTATACTGTCAACGCACAATAAAGCAGGAACGGTACCCCCGTCCTCACCTCCAGCCGGTCGGCAAAGAGGTCAACAGGAGCAGTAACGCGCCGGGTTTTTCGGCGCGGCTTGCCGTGTGATGCGGGTACCGGAATGGTAGCCGCGTTTTTTGTATGTAAACGTGCATGTGAATTGGAGGTGCTTTCGTATCAGCAAACAGGGTCATCAGATCAACGAAGAGATCCGCGACAAGGAGGTCCGCCTGGTCTCTGCGGACGGCGAGCAGCTGGGCATCATGTCCAGCCGTGAAGCGCTGGAGCGCGCAGCCGAGCAGAACTTGGACCTGGTAAAGATCTCGCCCACCGCGAATCCCCCCGTATGCAAGCTCATGGATTATGGAAAGTTCAAGTTTGAGCAGACCAAGCGGGAAAAAGAGGCGCGGAAGAATCAGCACGTCGTGGAGATCAAGGAAGTCCGCATGTCGCCGGGCATCGACGTGAACGACTTTAACGTCAAGCTCCGCAACGCACAGAAGTTCCTGGCCGAAGGCAACCGGGTCAAGGTCACCGTCCGCTTCCGCGGACGCGAGATGGCCCACACCGATATCGGCCGGGGCCTGCTGCTCAAGTTTGCCGAGCAGTGCAGCGAGGTGGCCGCGCTGGACAAGGACCCCAAGCTGGACGGACGGCACATGTCCATTTTCCTCTCCCCCAAGATCGCCAAGGAAGCGAAAAAATAGGCCCGCCCTGATTTAACAGAAAAGGAGTCAACCACCATGCCTAAACTGAAAACCCACAGCGGCGCGAAGAAGAGATTCAATCTGACCAAGTCCGGCAAGGTCAAGCGCGCCCACGCCTTTAAGTCCCACCTGCTCAACGGCCACGGCAAGGATACCAAGCGCAAGAGAGGCCTCCGCGCCGGCGCTTATGCGGACAAGACCAACGAGCCCGCCATCAAGCGCATGATTCCCTATAAGTAATCTGAATCTTTTACCATTAACATAGGAGGCTAATCGACAATGGCTAGAGTGAAAGGCGCGATGATGACGCGCAAGAGAAGAAATAAAGTCCTGAAGCTGGCGAAGGGCTACTGGGGCGCCAAGAGCAAGCACTTCAAGATGGCCAACGAGCAGGTCATGAAGTCCCTGTCCTACGCCTACACCGGCCGCCGCCTGAAAAAGCGCGACTTCCGTTCCCTGTGGATCACCCGCATCTCCGCCGCCTGCAAGATGAACGGGATGAACTACTCCACCTTCATGAACGGCCTGAAGAAGGCCGGCGTGGAGATCAACCGCAAGATGCTGGCCGAACTGGCCGTCAACGACAAGGCCGCTTTTACCGCCCTGACCGAGATGTCCAAGGCCCAGCTGGCCTGAATCAGTTCCATACGCCCCCCGCTTCCGCCGGAAGCGGGGGGCGTTTTTTCCGGAATCCTGGACATACTAGTGAAACCGGGCGCGGGATACCGTTCGCCTGTCCGCTCCGATCCCCCGTCGCATGGCCGCATAATATAATTTTAAAAATTATATCTAAAGTTTCTATTGATTATTTATCAGGATCTGTGGTATACTGATCTCATAAGGCGGTGATCTGTATGAACCAGGAAAATGCGCTGCCCCGGATGCGGGGACAGCTTTACTACCCCATTCAGCCCCAGGCCCGGCGGGGCAGAGTTCGGGAAAAAGACCGGGATCCCTACGACGGACTGCGCCCCTGGTCGGCCATTACCCACGGCGCAGGGGCTGTTTTTGCCCTGGCAGGCACGCTCCTGCTGTTCGCGCGCTCCATTTGGATGGGATTGGACGGCTGGCACCTCGTTTCCTTCTTGATCTACGGTCTGAGTATGGTGGGACTTTACACCGCCAGCACCCTTTACCACTGCTTGAATACCAGCATCAGGGGCCGCATTCGCCTGCGCAAATACGACCACGCCTCCATCTACTTCCTCATCGCCGGTACCTATACCCCCATGTGCCTGGTGGTCCTGCGGCAGCAGGGGGCTTGGGGCTGGAGCCTGTTCGGCGCGGTATGGGGGCTGGCGCTGGCGGGGCTGATCCTTACCCTGGCCTGGATCACCGCTCCCCGTTGGCTCACCGCCGGCATCTATATCTTCATGGGCTGGATGGGCGCAGCGGCCCTGGCGCCCCTGTCCCGCAGCCTGTCCGCCGCCGGATTCTTCTGGCTTCTGGGCGGCGGCGTGCTCTATACCGTGGGCGGCGTGCTCTATGCGGCTAAATGGCCCGGCCGAAACAATCGCCGCTTCGGCTGCCACGAGATTTTCCACCTGTTCATTCTGGCGGGCTCCGTATTTCACTTTTTCCTGATGTACCGGGTGATCGCGCTCTTCTAACGCGCTTAAAAAGCCGGCGGACGCAGCTGCGTCCGCCGGCTTTTTAAGCTGTCCGGGGCGCACTGCCGACGGCAGGACGCCGCGATCACATCGCGCTGCCAAAGAGCAAATTGGGGGTTGACATTTTCTCTCCCCTGCATATAATAACATATGAACAATAAATCATATGTTTAGAAAGGAGTGCCTGACATGTCCTCCGCCAATGAGAGCGATGTGGAACGCTGCGAATACATGCACGTGCATGAGGAGATCGTCGATCAGGTCAATCAGAACATGCCGGATGAGGAGATCCTGTACGATCTGGCCGAGCTGTTCAAGCTTTTCGGCGACTCCACCCGCATCAAAATCCTGTACGTTCTGTTCGAATCGGAAATGTGCGTCTGCGACATCGCGCAGCTGCTGGGCATGACGCAGTCGGCCATCTCGCACCAGCTCCGGGCCTTGAAGCAAAGCAAGCTGGTCAAATACCGCCGGGAGGGAAAGACCGTCTTTTATTCCCTGGCTGACGGCCACGTACGTACGATTCTGGACCAGGGGATGGAGCACGTGGCAGAATGACGGCGTGCGAAAACGCGCCGCGTTTGCTCCATTCAAAATCAATTGTAAAAAGGAGTCTTTTGTGATGAAAAAACAGTTCAAGCTGCTGGATCTGGACTGCGCCAGCTGCGCCGCCAAAATGGAGCAGGCCATTCGGAAGCTGGACGGCGTCCATGGCGCCACCGTCAGCTTTCTCGCTCAGAAGCTCACGCTGGACGCCGACGACGCCCGCTTCGACGAGATCCTGCGTCAGGTGATAACGGTCTGCCGCAAAGTGGAGCCTGACTGCACCATCGTTTTGTAATCATTTGATTTGAGAAGGAGGCGCAGCCTCATGTCCAAAAAACAAAAACGCACCCTGTCCCGCATTCTCCTCAGCGCGGCCCTGCTGGCGGTTGCCGCACTGCTCCCGCTGAACGGCTGGGCGCGGCTGGCGGTTTTCCTGCTCCCTTACGCCGTGATCGGCTGGGACGTACTGTGGCGGGCGGTGCGCAACATTGCCCGCGGCCAGGTCTTTGACGAGAACTTTCTCATGGCCCTGGCCACTGTGGGGGCGTTCTGTGTGGGCGAATACCCGGAGGCCGTTTTCGTCATGCTCTTCTATCAGGTGGGCGAGCTCTTCCAGAGCTACGCGGTGGCCCAGTCCCGCAAGTCGATCGCTTCCCTGATGGATATCCGGCCCGATTATGCCAATATAGAACAGGATGGGGCCTTGATCCAGGTGGCCCCGGAGGAGGTGGCGGTGGGCAGCGCCATCGTCATCAAGGCAGGCGAGCGCATCCCTCTGGACGGCGTAGTACTGGAGGGCTCCTCTACGGTAGACACCGCCGCCCTTACCGGCGAGTCCCTGCCCCGCGAGGTGCAGAGCGGGGACGACGTGATCTCCGGCTGCGTGAATCTGTCCGGCGTGCTGACGGTCCAGGTGACCCGCCCCTTTGCGGAATCCACCGTCTCCAAGATTCTGGACCTGGTGGAGAACTCCAGCAGCAAAAAGGCCAAAGCGGAACACTTTATCACCAAATTCGCCCGCTATTACACGCCCGCCGTGGTGCTCGCCGCCGTGGCGCTGGCGTTCCTGCCCCCTCTGTTTACCGCCATCTCCTGGACCGACTCCATCACCCGGGCGCTCAATTTTCTGGTGGTCTCCTGCCCCTGCGCTCTGGTCATCTCGGTGCCCCTCTCCTTCTTCGGCGGCATCGGCGGGGCCTCGCGGGACGGCATTCTGGTCAAAGGCGGCAACTATCTGGAAGTACTGGCCCGTGCCGAGATCGTGGTCTTTGATAAGACCGGCACGCTGACCAAGGGCGTATTCAATGTGACCGCCATCCATCCCGACGACATTCCGGAAGCCAGGCTGCTGGAGCTGGCGGCCCTGGCGGAATGCTACTCCGACCATCCCATCTCCCGCTCTTTGAAGGAGGCCTACGGCAAGGACATCGACGCCTCCCGGGTCTCCGGCGTGGAGGAGCTGTCCGGCCGGGGCGTGAAGGCCGTGGTGGACGGGCGTCCCGTCTGCGCCGGCAACGACAAGCTGATGGAAGAGCTCGGCGTGAAGTGGCACCCCTGCCACCGGGTGGGTACCACCGTCCATGTGGCGGTGGACGGGATATATGCGGGCCACATCGTCATTTCCGACGAGGTGAAGGAGGACGCCAAGGCCGCCGTCGCCGCCCTGAAGGCCCTTGGCGTACGCAAAGCCGTCATGCTCACCGGCGATGCCAAGGCCGTGGGCGAAGCCGTGGCCGCCGATCTGGGTCTGGACGAGGTCCATACTCAGCTGCTCCCTGCAGACAAGGTGGACCGGGTGGAATCGCTGCTGAAGCAGGTCTCCTCCAAGGGCGCCCTGGCCTTTGTGGGAGACGGCATCAACGACGCCCCCGTCCTCTCCCGGGCGGACATCGGCATCGCCATGGGCGGTCTGGGTTCGGACGCCGCCATCGAGGCCGCCGACGTCGTGCTGATGGACGACAAGCCTTCCAAGCTCTCCGACGCCATTTCCATTGCCCGGCGCACCCTCTCCATCGTGCGGCAGAACATCTTCTTCGCCTTGGCGGTCAAGGCCCTGGTCCTTGTGCTCAGCGCCGTGGGCCTGGCCACCATGTGGGAGGCCGTCTTTGCTGACGTGGGAGTCTCGGTGATCGCCATCCTCAACGCCATGCGCGCCCTCAAGCGGAAATAACCGTCTTTTCCAAAATTTATGTCAACTCATTTCGCCCCGTGCCATTGACGGCACGGGGCGAATCGGTTACAATAATGTCTAATCTGGAAACCGGCGGCAGCGCCGCCGGTCCGCAGAAAGCGCGGCTTCCGCGCGCCTGCGCAAACCGCTTATGCCGGAACCGCCCCCCAAAGATCCAGGGGCGCTGCGTACGTATTGCGGTCAAAGGCATTTCGTTTGGAGAAGGGGAAGCCTGTCATGGGGAAACGTCTTTCGGTCCTGCTGTTTGCGTCGATGCTTCTCTCCCTGCTGGTCCCGGCTGCTCAGGCGGCAGGGGCCGCGGGAGGGATCGACGTCTATTTTTATGAGGAGGCCGCCGGCGCGTATGGGGCGCTGACTCAGACCGATCTGGTGACCCTCACCCTCGACGGGGCGCCCCTGGCGCCCGACGGCGTCCCCGCGCTCGTCCAGTATCTGGGGAGTGACGGCCGCACGCTGGTGCCGGTACGTCTCATCGCGGAAAAGCTGGGCGCAGCGGTGACCTGGGTGCCCGATACCCGGCAGGTGCTCATCCTCGAGTCCGGTCGGAATATTGTGCTTACTCTGGGCTCCTCCACCGCCCTGGTCAACGGGCAGACCGTGGAGCTGCCCGGCGGCGTGCCCGCAGGCGTGGTCAAATGGGACGGCCTGGAGAGCACCATGGTGCCCCTGCGCTTTGTCTCGGAGCAGCTGGGAGCCACGGTGGATTGGGACAACGACAGCTTTACCGCCATCCTCACCTCTCCCGGCGCGTCCGTGACGCCGGAGCCCTCTCCGGGACCGTCGCCCACGCCCACGCCTTTGCCCACGCCGGCGCTCCCGCCCGTCCCCAGCGGAGACGACCGGGGTTACATCACCGGAGTCTCCTCTGATTCGGACACACAGACCGTGCTCATCGAGACCGACCACGTTCCCGAGTACCGGGTGCTGGACCTGGGAGACCGCGTGGCGGTGGATGTGCTGGGCGCGGTGCTCCACTCCGGCGAGGCCGGTATGGTCACCATCCCGGTGGACAACGATATGATCACTGCGGTACGCTACTATCAGCATGAGGACGATCTGGGCTACGGCTATCCCCACACGGTACGGGTGGTGCTGGACCTGAAAAGCGGCATCACTTACTCCAAAAACCTGAAGGTAGAGGCGGGGAGCAGCGGCGTGCGGGTCACCGCCTTCCTGACCGACGGCGACCGGGAGGACACCGATTTTACCCCGTCTGCCCCCATCGACCCGTCCAAGTCCACCATCGTACTGGACGCCGGCCACGGCGGGGCCCGGTCCGGAGCGGTCTATCCCGACGCCTCGGGCACAGAGGTTCTGGAGAAGGACCTGGCCCTCTCCATGACGCTTAAGCTGCGGGACCGTTTGGTTGCCGCCGGTTACAACGTGGTGCTCACCCGGGAGAGCGACGTGGAGGTCGACCTCTATGAACGGGCGGACATCGCCAATGCGGTGGGGGCCGACCTGTTTATCAGCATCCACTGCAATGCCTCCGGCACTGTGCCCAGCTTTCAGGGCATCTATACTTACTACCATCCCTCCAGCGGGCGGGGCAAGCGTCTGGCCGAGGCCATCCAGACGCCTTTGTGCGCCGCCACCGGCGCCATCGACCGCGGCGTCAAGGACGCCGACTTCGTGGTGCTGCGGGAGACCGAGATGTGCGCCGTGCTGGTGGAGACCGGCTTTATGTCCAACAGCGAGGAGCTTGCCCGGCTGTGCGACGGCGCCTATCAGGACAAGGTGGCCCTTGGGATCGCGGAGGGGGCCATCCGCTATTTGAACGGCCTGAACACCGCAGAGACCTCCGCCGAGTAAACCAGAGCGCGCCGCCCCATAATGGGGCGGCGCGCTCTGGTTTGCGGCAAGCGCCCGGCAGTCCGTTTGCCGCGCCTGCGCTTCTGCGCCGGATATCATACCCGGCGCAGTCCCTCCCAGCAGGCCATGATAAAGCAGTGGGGCAAAAATTTGCTGGCGACCCGCTGCACCAGGGCGGGCAGCCCGCAGGTGGTCACCGCCAGCAGACGGCTGTCCCGCAAGGCACGCCGGGCCACGGTCTCCGGCCGCAGGGCAAAGGGAAAACGGCGCACGGTCCTGCCGTTTTTGGTGTCCCGCGCCACCGCCATAAAGTCCGTCTTGATCCAGCCGGGGCACACCGCGCACACCCGGATGCCGCGGGGCGCCGCCTCCCACCGCAAGGCGCGGCTGTAACGCAGCAAAAACGCCTTGGTGGCCGCATACACATTAAAGCCGGGCAGCGGCTGGAACGCGGCGGAGGAGCAGATCTCCAGCACCCTGCCGCCCCGCCCCATGTGGGGCAGCACCGCGGCGGTAATTTCCACGGCGGAGCGGCAGTTCACATCGATCATATCGCCCGTCTCCTGAAGGGTCATATCCCTCCAGGTGCCAAACTTTCCAAAGCCAGCGGCATTGATCAGCACCCGCACGTCGGGCTCTTCCCGCTCCAGGAGGTCCCGCAGCTCCAGGATACACTCCTGTTTGGCCAGATCCAGGGCAAGGCAGCGCATGGGGGTGCTCAGCCTTCCCGCCAGCTCCTCCATCCGCCCGCCCCGGCGGGCCACGCCCCAGATCTCGTCCAATCCTCCCTGCGCGTCAAGCCGTTGGACAAACGCCCGCCCCAGGCCGGAGGACGCCCCCGTCACGATGGCGATCTTCACGCGTACCGCTCCCCTTTCCAATGCCGTTATGGTTCCGTTCAGTTTTCCCGAAACCGCCCCGGTCCATACAGGGCCAGTTTACACGCTCTCCGCAGAAAAGGCAAGGCAACAACTGAGGCGGGACCGCTTACGCGGTCCCGCCTCACAGCTTGTCGAAAAAGGCCTTTTTGACAGCCTCCTGAGTGTGACGCGCCCAAATCCGGCGAAGCCGCTTTGGGGCGCAGGCCGCGGCCCGAAGCGCACACGCGCGGGCCGGGATGTACTTTCCGCGGCGTACACGCCGCCTGTCGCTCAAGCGGCAACGCCGCCCGGGAAGATCAAGCCCGCACGGGCCTGCTGGAGGAAATAAAATCGCGGTACTTGGCCTTGCGGGCCTTGGCCTCGTCGGTGGCCATGGCGGCGCGCGCCTTGCCCTCGTTGTTCTGGATGTCGTCTCCGTGGATGAACTTGCCGGAGATGGAATCGTGGGCGTGGGGAAGCCACTTCTCGGCGTCATACTCAAAAACGTACTTGCCGTCCACGTTCTTCATGACGCCCTCCATGCCGCACAGGCAGCAGATGGCGGTGCCGTCCTCCTGCAGGAAGAAGTTATTGCTGTGGCAGTAGGGGCACACGCCCTGGGCGCCCTTGTAATCCTCGCCCATGATGCCGTGGGGCACGTTCAGGGTGCCGTCCTCCACCTTTCGGGCGGCATGGGCAATGTTCACGCCGATCTGATGGGCCTTGGCGATGGCCGCATCGTTCATGATGATGTCCAGTGACCACTTGAAGCACTCGTTATCGATCACGCACCACTTGGGCGTAAGGGCCTGCGTGTTAAAGTCGCACTGGATGCGGGTGGCCCAGTCGGAGCCGCCGATGCCCATGTAGGAGACGACCTTCTCCTTCAGGTACTTGGGGTCGATGGGCTTACCGCCCTGCTCGGCAATTTTGGCGGCGATCATGACGTTCCCGCGGTCCAGACGGGGTCCAAAGCGGTCCATGACGGTGTGGAACAGGCCGGACGCGCACTTTTCAAAGATGGGCACCGCCCAGACGATGCCGTCCGCATCGTACATCTTGTCCACCAGCCACTGAAAGTCATCCTTCAGCACGCAGGCGTTTCCGCGGCCGGAGAACAGGCTCATGACACAGGCCTTGCAGCCGGTGCAGTGCTTGATCTCCAGCTGGTTGAGATTGATGAATTCCACCTCGGCGCCGCACTCCTGCGCGCCCATCAGCGCCTCCTTGCACATGGCGTCGTTGCTGCCGTTGGGGGTCCCCCCGGAAAGGCCGAGAATCTTCATGTCCAGTTCCTCCTACATACCGTTTTGTTGTTTGTGCGCGGGTTCTGTTTCTGTCTATTTTGTCAAAAAGATTATATGCGTTCCGCTGCTTTTTGTCCAACAGTTCAATGCTGTTTCCTTCACAACCATCCGTTGTATGTTGACCTTCCGCCGGTAAACGGGTACAATAGCAGGGAAAGGAAGGCGATCCTCATGAGCGCACCGCTGATTCTGCTTTACAACCTGGACAACCCCAGGGGCTCCAAGCTCCGGCGCATGTGCCTGCCCCTGAAACTGCGCACCCGGCTGGTCTCCAAGGAGGAATACGCCCTGCCGCTGTCCGTCCTGGCGGAGGGAGACGGCAGGGCCGCGCCCCACCCGGACCAGGACTTCGACGACGAGATGCTGCTGCTCTGCGGCTTGACGGGCCCCCAGCTGGACGCCTTTCTCCAGGGCTTCCGCCGGAACAGGCTCCCGCCGGTGGCCCTCAAGGCGGTGCTCACCCGGACCAACCGGGACTGGGACTCGTTCCGGCTCCACGCGGAGCTGCTCCGTGAGCGGGAGGCCCTTGCCTCCGGCCGGGCAGTCCACGACAACGAGGACGCCTCCGGCGGCTAAAACGCGGCTTTTCCGGACAAACTGAGCGCAGTTGGAAAGGGGGCGACGGACATGGAACGCGGGCTCTGCCTTTTGCTCGGCTATCTCTGCGGCTGCTTTCTCACCGCCGAGGCGGTCGCCTGGCGGCATGCCGGCCAAAGCGCCGCCGCTCTGGGCTCCGGCAATCCCGGCATGGCCAACATCGCAAGCCAGTTGGGAAGGAGCTGGGGGGCCGTGGTGCTGCTGGGGGACATCGCAAAAACCATTTTAGCCTGGCTCCTGGGCCGTCTGCTGTGCCCCGGCCTGGCTCTGGCGCCCCTGTGGACGGGATTGGGCGCCGTATTGGGCCACAATTTCCCCTTCTGGCGGGGCTTTCGGGGCGGAAAGGGCGTGGCGGTCACCTGTGCCTGTCTGGTCCTGTTTTCCCCTCTCTGGGGCGGCCTGGCCTGTCTGGGCGGGCTGGCGGCAGTGCTTTTCTCCGGTTACCTGCCGCTGGGCGCGGTGACGATTCCTGTCCTGTTCGTCCCTCCCGCCTTTCTCTGCTACGGGCGGGAGGCTGGGGCCCTGGCCCTGATCCTGGCCCTGACGATGTTCTCCCGCCACGTGCGGGGGCTGCGCCGCATGCTCCGCGGAGAGGAGCCCCGGAAATTCCGTGGCAAACAGCGCTGAGTTGTGCTATAATATCCGGCAGAATCACTTGCAAGCGGGGGGAAACTGCCATGCACAACGAACTGACGAAAAAGGACATCCAGATGATGCGGGAGGAGCTGCATCAGCGCCGTACCGTTCTGCGGCCCCAACTGTTGGAAGCGGTGAAGGAGGCCCGGGCCTTCGGAGATCTGAGCGAAAACTTCGAATACAAGGCCGCCAAGCAGGAAAAGAACCAAAACGAGCGCCGCATCCGTTTTTTGGAGAACATGATCCGAACCGCGGTGGTCATTTCAGACCAATCCCAGGCCGATACGGTGGGACTGTTTGACAAGGTCACCATCCGCTTGGCCGACGACGATGTGGACGAGACCTATCAGGTCGTCACCACCATGCGTCAGGACGCCCTCCGCGGCCGGATCAGCAAGGAATCTCCTGTGGGGAAGGCCCTGCTGGGCCGCCGCGTGGGAGAGCGTTTCCATATCCAGGTCAGCGAACGCTATGGCTACGACGCGGTGGTGCGTGCCATCGAAAAGAGCGAGGACGACGGCTCCGCGCCCCTGAACCGTTTCTGAACCGCGCGCCCGGGATCTGCTACAGGTCCCGGGCGCGCGGTTCGATTGATTGCAAGCGGCTTTCGGCGGGCTGCCCCGCCTCAGCTTCGCTTTTGCCGCCAAGGCTGCGGCGGTTTCTCCCCTCCTCACGCCTCAGGCCCTGAGCGGAAGCATTCCGCCAGGGCCTGAAGCATGCCCGGGCAAAGAGCCGATGGCCCGCCCCGGAAAAATGCACTCCGTCGAAGGCCGGCTCCACGCCCCGGGCCCCCGCATCGGCAAATCCGACGCCAAGCTTCCGCGCCAGGGAGCGTTTCCGGCAACGGTTCCGCCTTGCCCGCACAGCAATCCCCAAAAATCGAATCCCCCCGCGTTCCCGGCGCCGCCGGGGAATAACGGGCGTTCCGGGAAACAAAGCGCAAATCGCCGCTGTGCGGCCGCTCCGCACGGCAGCTGCCGTGCAATTGCGCAAACGGACTGCAAACAGCTTCTGTACGCGATTCAGGCATGGAACGCTTTGAGCTTTCAGGCGGCCGGCTTGGCCCTGCGTTCATTCAGATACCTTTGCCCGGCTCCGTTTGCAAGGCGTCCATTTCCATAATACAATATTTTTGGAACTGATTTTATATTTTTCCTTTTTTCGGGTGAAATTTTCTTGCATATTTCCAGATTTTGTTTTATTATGGTTGCAGTGAACCATAAAAAAGGAGTTATTGTTGTGACTGATATCTATGATATCCTCTCCAGGCTCGGCGTCGTGCGGAAATACCTGGGCAGAGACTACCTGGCTTACAGCATCCGGATCACCCTGCAGAATGAAAATTACTTTTTTCTGGTGACCAAGTGCCTTTATCCTGACGTAGCCAGTCATTTCAATACGAACTGGAAGCGTGTGGAACGGGATATACGTACGGCCGTCAAGGCGGCATGGAAATCCAACCGGGCCTATCTGGAAGAACTGGCCTGCCGGCCCTTGAACGACCCGCCCAAACCCATTGAATTCATCGATATCATTGTTACCCATCTGATCCGGGAGAAGGCGGCAGCCCCTTGCTGGAAGGCCCGGGCCGAGTAAACCGCCGGGCGCAGGCCGGCGCCTTCGCCTTTTCGGTCCGCGCCCGGCGTTTCAAACGAAACGAGCTGTGCTCCAGGTATCTCCGGGCACAGCCGTCTCCGTGTTGATCCGCTCTGTTCAGTTCGCTTTGACAACCGTGAGCAGCATTTTGAATGGGGTACGCGCCTGCACCGCATGCGGGATCCCGGCCGGCATGATAATGGCGCTGCCCGCCGGGACCGTATGCGCCGCGCCGCCGATCGTGATCTGCGCCTCGCCGTCTAAAACATAAACCATGGCGTCGCCGGGCGCAGCATGGGTGCTGATGCCTTCTCCCGCATCAAAGGCAAACAACGTCATTCCCACGCCGGGACGCTGGGTCAGGGTGAGGCTGACGACCTTGCCCTTCTCGTAAGCCACCTGCTCTTTCAGCGGCAGAGGCTGCGCACGGTCCAAATTCTTGATGAGCTGTTCCATCTGTTTTCCTCCAACTTTTTTGATTATTGCACGGTAATCTGCAGCAGCTTGAATGCGGGCCCGCCTCCCACCGCGTGCAGCGTGCCCGCCGGCACCGCCATACAGTCGCCGGCCCCGAGCAGGTGGCAAGCGCCGTTAACCCGTAACGGCATCTCCCCCTCCAAAACATAGTAGAAGGTGTCTCCCGGATAGCTCTCCTCGCTGACGCCCTCCTTATCAGCGAAGGCGAGCAGCGTCATTTGGCAATGCTCATTCCGGGAAAGCGCCATGCTCACCACACGGTTCGGCTGGAATGTGACCATACCGGAGAGCTGTTCTGTATGGTTGATGGGAAGATGTTTGAATTGCTGCATGGATTCCGCTCCTTCCATGGGACAAGATTGTTTATAGTATAGCACAAAATCAGAAAAAAACGGTTGCAGCTGCAACCATTTTTTTCTGATTTTTAAACCCATCCTTTTCCGCACAGCGTCTGCGGGATTTGATCCGCTGCACCCGACGGCCTCCCCCGCAGTCGGAACGCTCCACTTTGCTGCGCTTTGGCATTGCAAACGTTTTGGCAGCAAAGCGGCTGGAAAATAACGCAATTTTTATTGCGTCCTGCCGTAATACGCGATATAATATGAAATATGACAAAATGAGAACGGACTCTGGCACGGAACCATCCCGTTTCGGAGTACCGTTTCTGTGGTTCGCCCTGATTTTTCCGGTCCTTTATAAAATCGCGTCTTCAATCACCTCGCGCAAGTGGATGATTTCCAGCTGCAGCCGGTTGCAAATCTCTACGAAGTGCTGGGCAGTCTCTGTGCTTAAAAACACGTCCGGAATGTATGCAACCTGTTCCTGCTGCTGTTCTACGATTTGATAGGCACACACACCAAAAGCAGTATATACGCCTAAGTCGTGATCATGGAACTCCTCCTGAACCGCCTGATAAGCAACCATGATGGCTTCTCCTCTCTGTGGTTTCTTTTGTTCTGGTCCCTATCTTAGCACAACAGGCACCGGTTGTACGCTTTTGGTGAAAACAGGGCGTTGGTCGATGAATTTGTCATAGTTCGGCCTGCGGCAGCAACAATATCTTGTTGAAAAAGCACACCATATTTTCTATTATATGGAATATCGTGTGTTTTGCTTTGGTGGTTCAATTCCTGCCCTTTCATCAAATCGGGAGGTGTTTTCATGCACATCGCGGTCTGTGACGACAGTGCCTTTGACCGTGAATTGATTGTTGAACTGCTACACATCTATTTCGCACAAAAACCATTTCAATACAAATTGGCCCAATATAACAGCGGCATCAATCTGGTGTGCGACGTAGAGGATGGCTGCTGGTTTGATATCATCTTTCTGGATATCTATATGAACGGCCTGCTCGGCATCGACGCGGCGCACAAGCTTCGCGCCCTTGGTTTTGACGGCGCGATCATTTTTCTGACCGCCTCGGCTGATTTCGCGGTGGACAGCTATGACGTGGCGGCCGCCGGATACCTGCTCAAGCCCCACAGCTTCGATAAGCTGTGCCGGTGTATGGACCGCGTCCTTCAGGATTTTGATACCTGCACGTACCAGGTACAGCAGCGGATGCGAATCGTCCGTGTACCGTATACCGAGATCACGTTCATAGAGAGCTCCAACTCCAAGTGTATCCTCCACCGCAGCGACGGCAGTTGTTACATCGTCTATAAAAAGCTGGGAAAAATCGAGGCGGAACTCAGCGACAACCGTTTTCTCCGCTGTCATCAGAGCTATCTGGTCAACATGGACTTTATCGCCCAGGCCGACCGCCAATTTCATTTGACCACCGGCGAGAGCGTATTGATCCGCCAGCGGGATCTGAAATCCATCCGTCAGGCCTATCTGGATTATGTCCAACCGCAGGCGAACCCCAAGCCCATTCCATAACGGCCCTGTTCTGGAAGCCAGCTTATCTCATCTGATCAATAAACCGCCAACCAAAAAGGATGGAGAATTGCTCAAAACGGCAATTCTCCATCCTTTTTCAGATCAGGCTTTCATCGGGCCGCGGCCTTCCGCCGCCGTCTATTCCTCCGTCTCCCCGCCGCCGGGGAGCTCCAGATAGGGTCTGAAGATACGCTCCAACGGCAAAGAGGCCAGCAGCGCGGCCACGGCCGGCAGAACCAGCACCGGGATCCAGAAGGAGAGACACGCCCACGCGGCCGCCGCCGTCAGCAGCCCCAGCAGCAGCGTGGAAGGAAGATGGTTCAGCGCCAGTTTCCAGCAGGTGCCGATCAGTCCTCCCGCGCCGAAGGTGAACCGTGAGAGCACGGGGAAGAGATAGCTGATCATCCCGATGGGCAGAAGCAGCAAAAGCAGATAGGCATAGTAAAGGACCACGCCCGCCTTCCCCGTCATCGCCAGCCGGTAAAGGAAATTTCCCAGGCCGTACAGCAGAACCGCCGCCGCCAGCACTGCAAGCGAAGTAAGCGCGCCCACCTTGAAATTGAGCCGAAAGGAATGGAAGAAGCGCTGGTAAATGTTCCCTGCCTCCCCGCGGCGCAAGATCTTGACCGCCGCGTCGTACAACGCCGCCGTCGCCGGGCCAAGGGTAACCAGCGGAATGCTGCACAGCGCCCACATCAAACTCAGCATCACCAGGTCCGCCAGCTTGTCCGCGGTCCGGAAAAAGGCGTTCTCCGGGTTGAATATTCTGCCAAACAAATCTGCCGCCTCCTCTCCGCATTACGTCCGACACTGCCTTTATTGTACCCCATTCCGGCCCTCAGGTCAATCACACGCTGCGGGCGCCTGATTTTCACCTTTACAGGCGGCGGCGTCTTCGGTATAATATGGTACAAAGGCAGAATACCTGTGGTATTCCAACCGGTTTTGCGGATGGAGCAGGAAAGGAGCGCCAAGCCAATGCCAACTCAGCATGATACCAACGCGCTGGTCCAGGCCCCGGAGAGCAAGCAGCAGCAAGTCTACAAGCTCATCCGGGACGCCATCCTGCGCGATGAATTTCCCGCCGGCACCGTCATGGTGGAACGCAAACTGTGCGATATCTATGGGGTCAGCCGTTCCCCCATCCGAAACGCCCTTCAGCAGCTCACCTTTGAGGGGTTTCTCTCCTACCAGCCCGGCAAGGGTACGGTCGTGGCGGATTTCTCTCTGGAGGATATCCTGGAGGTCTATGACCTGATCGAGCTGTGCCAGCTCTATGCCGTTCGTCTGTGGGCCGAACGCCCCGACGCGTTCGCTCTGGAGACGTTGGGCCGGATCATCCAGCGCAACCGGCAGGCCATCGACAGCGGCGATCCCTATGAGACCTCCGTATGGGACCAGCGCTTCCATGAATTTATTGTGGCAAAGGCCGGCAACCACCGTTTGCAGGGCATCTATGAGCAGCTTCACAACCAGCAGCTGCGCTTTATCGCCCGTTCCCTCCACGACATGACCCTCTCGGAGCGTTCCTGTCAGGAGCACAAGGCGATCTGTGAGCAGCTCGCCGCCGGGGACGCCGCCGCCGCCGAGCAGGCGGTCCGCCGGCATTACGCCTCCCTGCGCCAGTATTACGTCCATCTGCTCATCAGTAAAGACTACCGGGCCTGACCCGGCTCCGGCGTGCCCATGGCCAGAGCCGTACGTATCCTGCGGAAAGGGACCTGATCGACATGCGTTACTACTTCGCCCCCATGGAGGGGGTGACCGGCTGGCTCTTTCGCCAGGCCCACCGCCACTGGTTCTCCGGGGTGGACCGGTACTTCATGCCCTTTCTTTCGCCCCGGCAGGAACACGCCTTCACCCGCCGGGAGGCCTCCGATTTTCTGCCTGAGCACAATCGGGGCCTGTACGCCGTACCCCAGCTGCTCACCCGCAGCGCGGATGATTTTCTTTGGGCCGCCGGAGTGCTGGCAGACCTGGGTTATCGGGAGGTCAACCTGAATCTGGGCTGTCCTTCCGGCACGGTGGTGGCCAAGGGAAAGGGCTCGGGCCTTCTGGGGCGGAGGGAGGAATTAGAGCGCCTGCTGGACGGCATCTATGCCCGTGCCGGCATCCCCGTCTCCATCAAAACCCGGCTCGGCCTGAGGGACCCGGAGGAATTTTTCCCTCTGCTGGAGCTTTTCAACCGCTATCCCGTCTGCGAGCTGATCATCCACCCTAGGGTGCAGAAGGACTTTTACCGGAATCAGCCACGGCTGGACGCCTTTGCCGCCGCACTGGCAAGCTGCCGCGCCCCGGTGTGCTACAATGGGGACCTGGTCACGGCGGCGGACTGCGCCGCCCTGATCCGGCGCTTTCCCGGCGTAACGGCCCTGATGGCGGGCCGGGGGGCCGTGGCCGACCCGGCGCTTTTCTCCAAGGCCCGGGGCGGACCGGGCGCAGACCGCGGGGCGCTGCGCGCCTTCCACGACGAACTCTACGCGGGTTATGCGCAGGCCTTCGGCAGCCGCCGCAACGCCACCCTGCGGATGAAGGAATTCTGGTCCTATCTGCTGGGCCTGTTTCAGGACGGGGCGGGCCAGGCCAAGGCCCTGCGCAAGGCGGCCGACCCGGCCGCCTATGAAGCGGCGGTGAATCATATCTTCCAGTCGCTCCCCCTTCGGGAGGATGCGGCGGTCATCTGGTGAGGGGAACGGTTCGTGTCTTATTGGGTCTATATGCTGCGCTGCCGGGACGGCTCTCTTTATACCGGCAGCACCACCGACGTGGAGCGCCGCTGCGCCCTCCACAACGCGGGAAAGGGCGCCAAATACACCCGCAGCCATGGTCCGGTGGAGGTGGTCTATCGGGAAGCCTGTGCCGACCGGTCCGCGGCGCTGCGCCGGGAGGCCGCCATCAAGCGCCTGACCCGGTCGGAAAAACTGGCGCTGTGCCGCTGAGATAGTCCCGCACCAGATAGCCGTAGGTCCCGCTCCCGGAAGGGGCGGAATCCCGCCCGGTGACCCAGGAGAGACGAGCCACCGGATCCAGTTCCACCAGGGCGTACTGCTCCACCGCATGGTAGCGTACCCGGCCCATTGCTCCGGGGGCCACTATGGTAACCTCGGCATACTGCCGCGGCGCGCCCGCCGGATCGTCTACCAGATAGCGCGCCGTTGCGCCCAGCGGCAGGACCAGGATGGACAGCAGTACCCACGCACACAGCGGGACCAACGCCGCAGCGGACAGCAGGCGTGGCAGCAGCGGCAGACGGGCGCGCACCAGCAGGGCCACTGCCAGTACTGCCAGCGCCCCGCCCAGCAGAACATTCTGGCAAAAGGCGGCGCCCAGCGCCGCAGCGGGCGAGAGCAGCGCGCACCACAGCCCGCCCCGCCCATTCCACCGGTAACGCCGCAGTCCGGCCGCGGCCAGCGCCGTCAGGGCAAAATAGCTCCACTCCCAGGCCCAGCGGGCGCCGCTTTGAAATCCCATCCGGGTCTGGAACAGTACGGGCAGCAGCAGCCATCCCAGCAGCAGCACGGGAACAAGCGTTCCCCGGAACCATCGCTCACATGCAAAGCGTCGCATCCGGCATCTCCTTTCAGGTATCGAATTCCAGATAGTAGAGGGTGCCGCTTTGGGCATCGTAGAGGGCCGCGGTATAATTCCAGGAGCCCCGCCGGTTCAGGGGGCGTTCATCCTGCTGACGGTCCCGGAAGTACCAGTAGCAGTTGTCGTTCCCCCTGGGCCAGCCGCCCTCCCCCGCCGGGCCGCCTTCGTACAGGATGCCGCCCAGATAATCGTCAAACGGCCCCTCATTCCACAGGTCGCCCCGGCGGAGGATGCCGTCCTCCACCGACGGGGCGTCCTCCGGAGCGAAGGCCAGCTCCACCAACAGCAGGCCGTCCCCGTGGAACCCGCCATGGCTGTCCTGATAGGTCACCGACTCCGTCCGGGGCAGGTCAAGGCCCACCTGCCGTCCCACATAATCCGCCCGGGAGCCCGAACAGCCGCACAGCGCCAGCAACAGCAACAGCGGCGGCAGCGCCGCGCAGCCGTTACGCCGTTTCATGCGCACCCGCTCCGCCCCTCCGCCAGGGGTGACCGGCCAGCGCCAGCGCATTCAGCAGCAGAGTCCCCAGGAAAAGCCCCCCGGTGCACAGCCGGAACGCGCCCGCCGTGTCCAACAGCGCGGACCAGTCCCGGCTGTCGGCCAGATGGCCCAGGTAGAAGACCACCAGGCACAAAGCAAGCGAACAGGAGGCTGCGCTGGCGGCAGAGCATACGGCCGCTTCCCGGCGGGTAGCTTTATCCCTCCGGACCAGGGCGGCGACCGGCAGGGCCCAGGCGATCCCTCCCAACGCCAGACTGCCCAGATTGAGCCAGGCATAACCCATGTCGTATTTCCCCTTTCCTAAGAGCGTTTTCCCGCATCATCGGGCACATATTCCAGAATATCCCCCGGCTGACAGTCCAGGGCCTTGCAGATGGCCTCCAGGGTCGTGAAGCGCACCGCCTTGGCGTGGTTGTTTTTCAGGATGGACAGGTTGGCCAGGGTCAGGTCCACCCGCTGGGCCAGTTCGTTCAGGCTCATCTTCCGTTTCGCCATCATGACGTCCAGATTGACCATGATCGCCATCGTTCCGCCCCCTTAAATGGTCAGGTCATTCTCTTCCTTCAGTTCGGCGGCCTGACGGAAGAGGGCGGACATGACCATGCACAAAAGGCCCGCCATCAGGAAGATGGGGACAAACAGGGCGTTATAGGTGAGCAGCGGAGCGGCGGAGCGGTAGTAAAACAGCCCCCACACCACCCGTGCCAGCGCGGCGGCGGAGATCAGAAAACAGCACAGGGCCGCCCGGCGCATGCTGACGCCGTTTTCCCGGCAGAAGGGGGTCCGGCAGATAACGGTCCCGAGCACCCGCCGCCCCTGCCAGAGGATCACCGCCGTACACACTCCGCAGAACAGGAGGAACAAGGTGAGGACGACGCTGTAAACGTCCGAGGACCATACCCATCCCCAACTCATTGCAAAGACCACCGCAAGACGCAGCGGAACCTCCAGCAGATTTTCATAGGGCGTGAGACTCAGCAGGCCCTCCGCTCCTCGGGTCATGCTCAGCCCCGGCACCAACAGCAGGGAGAGCAGATTGCACACAAACGTGATGGTCACCAGGACGTTCAATACCCTCGCCAGCTTTTGTACTCCGGTCATATCCATCTTCTCACCTCTCTCAGAAAGGATAGCATGCATTATATTGATTGTCAATTCTTTTTTATCGTTATTCAATAAATTTTTACCGAAGAAAAAGGAGATGGTCCCGGCCATCTCCTTTTTTCCCGCCGTTTCACTAAACCCGGATCTCCCCCAGGATGGCCCCGATGGGTCCCGCGATCACCAGATCGGCGTTCTTGTCGTAGGGCGTGGGGCTTTTGTTGATGAGCACCAGATGCCGCCCCTGGTAATAGCGGATCAGGCCCGCCGCCGGGTACACCGCCAGAGAGGTCCCGCCGATGAGGAGCAGGTCCGCCCGGGCAATGGCCAGCAGGGCCGCCTCCATGGTCTGCTGGTCCAGCGGCTCCTCATAGAGCACCACGTCAGGCTTTATGATCCCGCCGCAGGCCGGGCACCTAGGTACGCCCTGACTGCGCAGCACGAACTTCAGATCGTAGAACCGGCGGCACTTCCTGCAGAAATTGCGGTGGACGCTGCCGTGCAGCTCGTACACGTTTTTGCTCCCCGCCGCCTGGTGAAGTCCGTCGATGTTCTGGGTGATCACCGCGGAGAGCTTTCCCGCCCGCTCCAGCTCCGCCAGCTTCCAATGGGCGGCGTTGGGCCTGGCGTCGGGAAAGAGCATTTTATCGCGGTAAAACCGGTAGAATTCTTCTGGGGAACGCTCAAAAAACGTGCGGCTCAAAATTGTCTCGGGCGGATAGGGATACTGCTGGTTGTACAGGCCGTCCACACTGCGGAAATCCGGAATGCCGCTCTCGGTGGACACGCCCGCGCCGCCGAAAAATACGATATTCGGACTGTCTGTGATCCATTCCTGAAGCCGCGCCTGCTTTTCGTTCATAAAAACCTCCTGATCCGCGGCGGCGGGTACACGCCCCGCCCTATGGTTTCTTCCGGTGGCGGCAATACGTGTGTGGACAGCTGGAGCAGCCGCCGCAGCCGCAGCCCCGCTTGCCCCTGAGCCGCTGATGGAAGCGGTAGATCAGGTAGGCCGCCGCCCACAGGATCAAAACCGCCACGCCGATGTAAATGACATACTTCATGTTACAGCACCTTCAGGATCAGACTTCCGATCTGATAGACCAGGAAGGACCCCAGGTAAGCCGCCCCGATCTGCCAGGCAACGGAGGCCAGGGTCCATTTGAGGGAGTTCATCTCCTTGCGGATGGTGGATACCGCCGCCACGCAGGGGACATACAGCAGGACGAACACCAGGAAGGCGTAGGCGGCCGCCGGGCTCTGGAACGTGGAGCTCAGCGCCGCGGCCACCGTTGCGCCGCCGGCGGTGACGGAGAAGCCGTAAAGCATGCTCATGGAGGAGACGACCATCTCCTTGGCTACCAATCCGGACAGCAGGGCCACGGCCGCCTGCCAGGTGCCGAACCCCAGGGGGATCAGCACCGGCGCGATCCGGGAGCCCACGTATCCCAGCAGGGAGCGGCTGGCGTCCTCCACCATGCCGAAGGCGCCGTTTTCCACGCCAAACGCCTGGAGGAACCACAGCAGCACGCTCATGGCCAGGATCAGGGTGCCCGCCTTGACCAAAAAGCCCTTTACCTTCTCCCACACGTGCAGGGAGATATTTTTCAGGGTGGGCAGGCGGTAAGGCGGCAGTTCCAGCACAAAGGCGGCGGGCTCCCCCTTGAAGACGAACTTTTTGAGGAGGATCCCCGAAGCGATGGCAAAGAGCAGGCCCAGCAGGTACAGGGAAAAGACCACCGCGCCGCCGTACCGCGGGAAAAAGGCCGCGGTGAGCAGCCCGTATACGGGCAGACGGGCGGAGCAGGACATGAAGGGCACCAGCATGATGGTCATACGCCGGTCCTTTTCGTTCTCCATGGTGCGGGCCCCCATCACCGCGGGCACCGTGCAGCCAAAGCCCATCAGCATGGGGATAAAGGCCTTGCCGCTGAGGCCGAAGCGCCGCAGCAGCCGGTCCATGATGAAGGCCGCCCGGGCCATATAGCCGGAGTCCTCCAGAAAGGAGAGGAACAGGAACAGGATCGCGATCTGAGGCAGGAAGGTGAGCACGCCGCCCACCCCTGCGATCACTCCGTCCACCAGAAGGGCCTCCACCCAGGGCGCCACCCCGGCGGCGGTGAGTCCGGCACGGACAAAGCCGGCAAAATAGCCGCCGATCAGGGTATCTACCCCATCGGAGAGCAATTGGCCGGGGCCGAAGGTGAGGGCAAACATACACAGCATCATCAGCAGGAACACGGGAATGGCCAGGAATTTATGGGTGACGATGGAGTCGATCCTGTCGGAAAGGGTCGGCTCCCCCAGCGGCCGTCCCTTCTTCACACAGTGGGCCACCACCCGCTGGATGAACTGATACCGCGCGTCGGCGATGAGGGTCTCCCGGTCGCCCAGAGCGTAGGCCCCCTCATACTCCCGGCATACCGCTTCCAGCTGCGTCTTGGCGGCCTCGTCCAGGCCCAGCGCCTGCTCCACCAGCTCGTCTCCCTCAATCAGCTTGATGGCGGCCCAGTGTGCCGGTACCTTGGCGGCATAGGCTTTGTCGTGGATCAACTCGCCCACCTTGTGGTGGATCTGATGGGTAAAATCGTCGTACAGATCGTCGGGCTCTACGGTAACGCCCACATGCATCTGCTGATGGGCCCGCCGCAGCAGCTCCTTGACGTTTTTCCCGGAGCGGGCGGTGATCGGGATCACCGGTACTCCAAGGGCCTGGGAAAGCCGCGCCACGTCGATCCGGTCGCCGTGCTTTTCGACCTCGTCCATAAAATTCAGGGCAATGACCATGGGGCGTTCCAGCTCCAGCAGCTGGGCCGTCAGGTACAGATTGCGCTCAATATTGGTGGCGTCCACAATATTGATGACGGCGTCCGGGTGCTCGCCCACGATGAAGTCCCGGGCCACGATCTCCTCCATGGAATAGGGCGACAGGGAGTAGATGCCGGGCAGATCCACCACGGTGAGCGCCTTGCCATCTACGTCCGCCCTGCCCTCCTTCTTCTCCACCGTGACGCCGGGCCAGTTGCCCACATACTGGTTGGAGCCGGTAAGGGCGTTGAACAGCGTGGTCTTGCCGCAGTTCGGATTGCCCACCAGAGCCAGTTTCATTTCCCGGGTATCGTGACTGGCATAATCCGGCACGCCGCCGTGCTCCGCCGCCTCGTGGGCGTGGTCGGCGCTCATGCGGCGCAGCGCCTCCTCGTCCGGCAGATGCTGCACCATACCGATGCGCTGCCTGCGGGTATCGGCAAAGGCCTCCCCTTCCGCGCCGGTGGCCATCAGGATCTGGTGCGCGTCCTGCTTGCGCAGGGAGAGCTCGTAGCCCCGCAGATTGACCTCGATGGGATCCCCGAAGGGCGCCACCTTGCGCACCGTGATCTCAGTGCCGGGCGTCAGGCCCATATCCACCAGCCGCCGCTTGACGGCGCCCCGTTCATTTCCCGCCTTGAGGATCACGCCCCGCTCCCCCGGGGCCACGTCCTCCAGTGTTTTTCGTTCTTGCTCCGCCTGTGTCCTCATATACCTTCTACCGCCTATTTGTTCATTGCTTACGTTCGAAAAAATTGCATATCGTAGAGATTATACTACCGCCGTCGTGCGGGTGCAATCCGTTTCCAAAAAGAATTCCCCGCCGGCCGGGATATCTTTCCCTCCATCCGTTCGGCCCCTTCCCTTTTTGTCCGCCTCCCGGCGCCTCCTACTTCCAATTCTCCTGAAACAGCGGCCGGGGGAGCCGACAGCGCGGGCCGAGCCCGCACCCATCCGGGCACACGTATGGGTGCGCTTTACCGCCTTCCCCAAAGTCCTCTGCAGGATCAAGGCCCCGGATGATCGGGAGCGGCTGACAAAACCGCCGCGCGCGGAAGACGGCTGGAGCGAACAGACCAGAACGAGCGCCCCGGAATACTCCGGGGCGCTCGTTGGCTTACGTGTTATTCCTCGTCGTGGTCGTGTTCACAGCCGCAGCCGCAGTCGCAGCCGTCGTCACAGCACTCGTCACAGCACTCGTCGGAAAGATCCAGCGCAAATTTCTCCTTGCAGCTGGGGCACTGGATCACGCCCTCCTCCAGCACGGATGCGTCGATGACCAGCGTCTCCCCGCAGTTGGGGCACTCGGTCTCAAAAAAATCGTCCTCGCAGCAGCAGTCGTCGTCCTCGTCCTCGTCGTCCTCCTCGAAGACGGCCTCTTCCACCTCGGACAGGTCGTCGGAAAGCGCGTCGATCTCCTCGCCCAGAGCTACGGTGTTCTCCTCCAGATCCTCAATCGACAGACCGATCTCCTCCAGGATGCCGATCATCACGGAGATGAGCTTTCCCTCCTTGGACTTCTCGGTGTCGATGGCCAGGCCCTCGGCCAGCCCCTTCAGGTATGCGACCTTTTCAGAAATAGTCATACTTTTCTCCTTTTATTGACGGCGGCGTCACGCCGCCGCCTTACGGGTCAGGCCCGTGCTCTGCCGCTGCCGGCTCAGGCCCTGCAGCGCTCCGGATATTCGCCGGTGCGGGTGAATCCCATACAGGTCATGGCTTTGTATGGGAGCCCTGCTTTTTACTTGCGCGGCGGAAGTAAATTCCGCCTTGCGCCAAGGTTTTGCCTGCGGCAAACGCTTGTCCGCGCCATACGGCGCGCCCCGCGCTGCGGGGCCTCCGACACCCGCCGGAGCGGTTCTGCCTTCGTACCGCCAAAGCGGATGATCAGGCCTTGCAGCGCTCCAGATATTCGCCGGTACGGGTATCGATCTTGATCTTGTCGCCGGGGTTGATGAACAGGGGCACCTTGATTTCGGCGCCGGTCTCCAGAGTGGCGGGCTTGGTCACGTTTGTGGCGGTATCGCCCTTGAAGCCGGGATCGGTCTCGGTGACCTCCAGCTCCACAAAGGTGGGGGGCTCCACAGCGAAGATCTTGCCCTTGTAAGAGTTGATCTTGCAGGACATGTTCTCCTTGACGAAACGGAAATTGTCGCCCAGGGTATCCTTTCCGATGGGGATCAGGTCATAGGTCTCGGGATCCATGAAGTAGTACAGGTCGCCGTCGTTATAGCTGTACTCCATATCCTTGCGGTCCACATAGGCGCTTTCGAACTTGGCGGTAGGGTTAAAGGAGGTCTCGGTCACGCCGCCGGTAATGACGTTTTTCATCTTGGTGCGGACAAAGGCCGCGCCCTTACCGGGCTTGACGTGCTGGAACTCGACCACCTGCATGACCTGACCATCCATCTCGAAGGTCACGCCGTTGCGGAAATCACTGGCAGTAATCGTCGGCATTGGTATTCATCCTCCAAAACAAGGTTTCGCATATTTTAGCTATGCTATTTTACTCCATTATTCCCTTGTTGGCAAGGGTTTTTACAGGATAATCAGCTCTTTGGGCGATTTTGTGAGGATCTCGCAGCCGTCCTCGGTCATGACCACCACATCCTCGATGCGTACGCCGAAGCGGCCGGGCAGATAGATACCCGGTTCGGCGGACACGGCGGCCCCGACCGGCATGGGGGTCTCGTCGGCGGTATTGGCATTGGGCGACTCATGGATCTCAATGCCCACGCTGTGGCCGTAGCCATGACCGAAATACGGCCCGTACCCCGCCTCCTCGATGACCTTGCGGGCGGCGGCGTCGATCTGCTTGCCCGGCACGCCGGCGCGGGTGGCGGCAATGCCCGCCCGCTGGGCCCGGAGCACCGTGTCATAGACCTTGCGCATCTCCTGCGTGGGTTCCCCCACCGCCACGGTACGGGTCATGTCGGAGCAGTAACCGCCGTACTTGCAGCCAAAATCCATAGTGATGAAGCTGCCCGGCTCCACCTTCCGGTCCCCGGGAATCCCATGGGGCAGGCTGCCGTTGGGGCCGGTGACCACAATGGGGTCGAAGGACATCTCATCCGCGCCAAGGCGCAGCATGTCGTACTGGAGTCTGGCGGCGATTTCCCGCTCGGTCATGCCGGGGCGGATAAACCGGATGATCTCTGAAAAGGCCTTGTCGGTGATCTCCTGCGCCTTCTTCATCAGTTCGATCTCTTCGGCATCCTTGGCGGCGCGCAGTTTGGAAATAAGCTGATTGGCAGGCGTCAGCGCGCAGGGGAGGTCCCCGGCGTACCGGTTGTACTGGGCCACGGTCATATAGCCGTCCTCAAACCCCAGCTTTTTCACGCCCAGCTCTTCCACCGCGCCCTTTACCAGCGCCTGAATGTTCTTGCTGCGGTCGGTCATGGTGATATGGGCCCCGGCAACCTGCTTTTCCGCCGCCTCGATATAGCGGGAATCGGTAAAGTAGCGGCACTCCCCGCTCGTCACCACCACTGCGCCCTCCCCATGGAATCCGACGGCGTAGAACTCGCCGGGGGCGCTGGTAACCAGCATGGCGTCCAGGCCGTACTCGTCCAGCCCGGCTGCAATTTGTTTGAGATGGTTCATCCTAGTTCTTCCTTTCTGATCATATTCAAATCCTTGGCGTTTTTTCGATCTCCGGCCGGTCCCGTGTCTACCGGCCCGTCTCAGGGGCGTTGGGGCGCATATGACAAGCGGGCCTGATACATCCGTTTCATCCTCAGCGCGTCTTCCGCCTGAGTGCCGGCGCTTTCGCAGATGAAGGTGGGACTCCAGCCCCGGCGTGCTACCTCCGCCATCAGGGGCTCCGGTTCGGGACCGAAATCGGTCTGCGCAAAGGTAAGGTGCATCTTTTCCCCGCCGTTGGGGGTGAACGCGATCTTGGAAAAGTGGCTGTGGAAACCGGCGGCCCGCTGCTCTCCCAGCACCGCCCGGATGCGGTCCAGGATGGCCGCGCAGGCTTCCGGTCCGCTCAGCCCGCCCAGCGTACGGGCATACAGATGTCCAAAGTCTACCGTGGGCACCAGCCGCTCGTCCAGGGTACACAGCTCCAGCACCTCGTCCAGGTCCCCCAGCTGATTGATCTTGCCCATGGTCTCGGGGCACAGGGCGATATGGCCGAAGCCCGCCTCGTCGCAGGCGGCAAGCACCGCTTTGAGCGACAACCGCGCGATATCCAGCGCCGCCCGCCGGCTGCGTTTCATCAGAGCCCCGGAATGGACGACCACCCGCCCGGCCCCCATCCAGTCTGCCGCCCGGCAGGCGGAGACGATATAGCCGATGGTCTTTTGCAGGCTCTCGGGCTCGGGATTGGCCAGGTTGATGAAGTAAGGCGCATGGAGCGAGAGGGCGATCCCCGCCTCCCGGGCCGCCGCGCCCAGCCTGCGGGCGGTCTGCTCCCCCACATTGACCCCCTTGCCGCACTGGTACTCGTAGCAGTCCAGGCCCAGCTCGTTCAGCCACCGGGGCGCATCCACTGAGGACTTGTACGGAAAGGAATCGGCGTTGCCCGCCGGCCCGAATCTTGCGCTCATAATGCTCGTTTTCTCCTTTTCGCCCAGACGCGGAAGGGCCACTCCACCCCATAGCGCAGATAGCGCCCCGGATTGCCCGCAAGCCGGATCGGCTCCACCAGCAGGGTGGTCACTCCGGCCCGCTTCCCGCCCAGGATATCGGTAAAGATCTGATCTCCAACGACCGCGGTCTGTTCCCGGGTACAGCCCATACGCTCCATCGCCGTAGCGAAGGAGCGTACCTTCGGCTTTCCCGCGTGGCCGAGGAACGGGACCCCCAGCGCCTTGGAAAAGCGCTCCGGCCGCTGGGGACGGCGGTTGTTGGACAGCACAAAAAGCTCCACCCCCCGCCCCGCCAGCGCGGCCGCCCAAGCCCGCACTTCTTCCGTGGGTTCGGGCACGCCGTAGGGGACCAGGGTATTATCCAGGTCGGCCAGCAGCAGGCGAATCCCCCGCCGCTCCAGCGCCGCCGGGTCGATCTCAAAAATACACTTCCCGGCCCAATCGGCCAACAGGGAAAAACCCATCCCTTCACCTCTTCTATTCCAGAACTTGTCCGCATATCAGTGATTATACACGTTTCTCACAACATGGACAAGGGGGTACCTTTCAGTATGTTATCCAAATCCAACCTGATCCTGACCGCGCCGCCGGCGGACAGCCGGGCGGCCGGGCGCTTCGGTCTCCCGGTGGGCCACGTGGCCTACCGGGTGGGGGGCGGTCCTCACCTGTTCCGCGCCAGCATGCCCGTCTCCGTTCGGGGCGGTCTGATGGTGGTGGACAATACCGGCTTCTCCGGCGGCGGGGAAGCGGGCCCCTTCTGTCAGGAGGTCTTGCGGGAATGCTCCGCCCGGGGCCTGGACGGGGTCATCTGCGACTTCGAGGGCCGTCCCCTCCAACTGCTGGCCCAGGTGATCCACGACCTGGGGAATATGCTCCACCGGCGGGGCTGGCCGCTGTATGTGACTGAGGCCTACGGCGGCTCCTCCGACAAGGCCAAGGTGCTCATCCCCTCCTCCCTCTCCGGCGGCTCCCTCCAGCAGCGGCTCCAGGACGCGGCGGCGCAATATGGCGCGGAGCGGGTGGCGCTGGCGGTAGAGCGGGTGGCCGAGGATTTCTACCTCCCCTCCCCCACCGGCCAGGGCATGCCGCTCACCCGGGAGGAGCTGCAAAAGCGCATTGCGGAGCGTGCCCCCTCGGTCTTCTTCTCCAATGAGCTGTGCGCCCACTACTTCACCTACATGTCCCGGCAGAATGGCGCGCATTTCGTGCTGTTCGACGACGCCGGCTCCATTCGAAAAAAACTGCAGATCGCCCGCAGCCTGAACATCGCCGACGCGGTGCTGGCCTATCCTCAGGTGGAGGACCTGCTGGAAGAGATCCTGCGCTGACGGCGCCCCGTCCGGCATAACAAAACCCCGCGCCAAACGGCGCGGGGTTTACTGCTCTTAATAGAACTTCTTGCGGTTCTTGCGGGCGGCCTCAGACTTCTTGCGGCGCTTGACGCTCGGGCTCTCATAGTGCTCACGCTTACGAACCTCGGCCAGAACACCAGACTTGGCGCAGTTGCGCTTGAAACGCTTGAGTGCATTCTCCAAGGACTCGCCGTCCTTTACATGGACTTCCGACATTGACTTCCCCTCCCTCCGAGACGGCGGACACCCGCCGCCAAAGGGCCACATAGATATGGCTTTAACAGTATCATTATATGCGCGATACGCCTGCTTGTCAAGAGGACATTTTGCCTCCGTCAGCGTTCCTGAAAAAACTCGATGTCCTCGCCGGCCGGCCCGGTGCAGAATGCGATGCGGATGGGATAGCCGCCGCCCAGGTTTTGATCCACAGGCCCCATCCATACCGGCCGTCCCGCCGCCCGGACCCGCTCCGCCAGCGCGTCCACATCCGCGGCAGCGAAGGCAATGTGCCCAAACAGCCCCTTCTTCAGGCCGGGCGCGCCGTTGGCGGTGACCTCCAGCAGGGTGTTGCCCAGATCCAGCATGGCGCCGCTGTTCCCGCCGGCGCCCCAGGTCCGGACCAGGGGGCAGCCCAGCACGTCCCGGTAGAAGGCCAGCACCTGCTGGAACTGCGCCTCGCCCTGCGTCTTGAGGGAGATATGATGGATTCCCTGATGCGGGCTCATCGCTTCGGCCTGACGATGAGGTTGACCAGTTTATTCTTGACCAGGATGACCTTAACGATCTCCATCCCGTCGGTAAACTTCCGGACCTTGGGGTCCTTCTGGGCCTCGGCCACCACGGCGTCCTGCTCGCTGTCCAGAGGCACGGTGATCGTGGCGCGCAGCTTGCCGCCCACCTGCACTGCCATGTTCACCTCGGCCGCAATGGTCTTGCTCGCGTCGTAGGCGGGCCATGCCTGCTGACAGGCCATGCCGCCCCGGGCTTCGGCAAAGCCCAGGTCCTCCCACAGCTCCTCCGTCATATGGGGCGCGAAGGGGGAGAGCATGAGCAGCAGGGCGGCATAGTCGCCCCGGGAGCAGCCGTTGGCGTAAAAATCATTGACCAGCGCCATCAGCGCGGCGATGGCGGTGTTGAACTTCATGGCCTCGATATCATCGGCCACCTTCTTGATGGTCTTGTGGAGGCCGCTCTCGTTGGCCTTGGAATATCCCGCCTGCTCCGTAAGCTGCTCGGACAGATTCCACACCCGATCCAAAAAGCGCTTGCAGCCCTTGACGGCATTGGCCGACCAGGCGGCGGCCTTCTCAAAGTCGCCGATGAACATGATATAAAGACGCATGGTATCCGCGCCGAACTCGGCAATGACGTCGTTGGGGTTGACTACGTTGCCCCGGCTCTTGGACATCTTCTCGCCGCCCTCGCCCAGAATCATGCCGTGGCTGGTACGCTTTTGATAGGGCTCCTTGGTGGGGACCACGCCGAGGTCGTAAAGGAATTTGTGCCAAAAGCGGGAGTAGAGCAGATGCAGGGTGGTATGCTCCATGCCGCCGTTGTACCAGTCCACCGGAGACCAGTAGTCCAGCGCCTCCCGGGAGGCCAGGGCCTCTTGGTTGTGCGGGTCCATATACCGCAAAAAGTACCAGGAGGAGCCCGCCCATTGCGGCATGGTATCGGTCTCCCGCTTCGCCGGGGCGCCGCAGTGGGGGCAGGTGGTACTGACCCAGTCGGTCATCTTGGACAGCGGGGACTCGCCGGTGTCGGTGGGCTCGTAGGAATCCACCTCGGGCAGCAGCAGCGGCAGCTCGCTCTCGGGCAGGGGCTGCCAGCCGCACGTTTCGCACCAGACCATGGGGATGGGTTCGCCCCAGTAGCGCTGACGGGAAAAGACCCAGTCGCGCAGCTTATAGTTCACCTGCTCGTGGCCGATGCCCTTTTCCTCCAGCCAGCGGGTGATGACAGGGATCGCCTCGCGTACCGTCAGGCCGTCCAGGAAGCCGGAGTTGACCAGAATACCGGTGTCGTCCTTGGCGGTAAATGCCTGCTTCTGCACGTCCTCGCCGCCGGAGACCACCTCGATGATCTCACAGCCGAACTTCTTGGCAAAGGCCCAGTCACGGGTATCGTGGGCGGGCACGGCCATGATGGCGCCGGTCCCGTAGGAGGCCAGAACATAGTCCGAGAGGAAGATGGGGATCTCCCGGCCGTTGACCGGGTTGACCGCCCGCACGCCCCGGAGCTGTACGCCGGTCTTCTCCTTGTCGGCGGCCAGCTCGGTGCGCTCAAAGTCGGACTTGCGCGCGGCGGCAGCCACATAGGCGCTGACCTCGTCCAGGTTCTCCAGCTTGTCCGCCCACTGCTTCACGTACGGATGCTCCGGAGAGATGACCATATAGGTGGCGCCGAACAGGGTGTCCGGCCGGGTGGTGAAGACAACGATCTCATCCCCGGTGGTGGCCTGGAAGGTCACCTCCGCGCCGGTGCTCCGGCCGATCCAGTTCTTCTGCTGGATCTTCACCCGCTCAATGAAATCCACCCCGTCCAGATCGTCGATGAGGCGCTGGGCGTACTCGGTGATCTTGAGCATCCACTGGCTCTTCTCCTTGCGGATGACGGGGGCACCGCAGCGCTCGCACACACCTTCCACCACTTCCTCGTTGGCCAGCACGCATTTGCAGGAGGTGCACCAGTTCACCGGCATGGTGGTCTTGTAGGCCAGACCGTGCTTGTAGAGCTGAAGGAAGATCCACTGGGTCCACTTGTAATACTCCGGATCGGTGGTGTTGATCACCCGGTCCCAGTCGAAGGAATAGCCCAGCATCTGCAGCTGCTTGGTAAAGTTGGCGATGTTGTCGTGGGTCACCTTGGCCGGGTGGATGTGATTTTTGATGGCGTAGTTTTCCGTGGGCAGGCCGAAGGCGTCGTAGCCCATGGGGAACAGGACGTTGTAGCCGTCCATGCGCTTCTTGCGGGCCACCACGTCCATGGCGGTATAAGGCCTGGCATGGCCCACGTGCAGGCCCTGTCCGGAGGGGTAGGGAAACTCCACCAGGCCGTAAAACTTCGGTTTATTACTGTGGTTTTCACAGTGGTAGGTCTTCTCCTCCAGCCACTTCTTCTGCCATTTGGGTTCGATGCGGGCGAAATCGTACTTCAACTCTCTCACGCTTTCTTTCGATCTATCATCGGCCCCTCCGGGGCGTACAGTCTGTGCTATTATAATCGAAAAAGCCCTGATTTGCAAGGGTTATGCTTGACTTTTCCCCGCGGCTTGACTTTTCCCCGCGGTGCGGATAGGGCGGGGATAACAAGGAAGGGAACGTGGGCGCAGAGGGGAAGCCGGCGTATGCAGATTGTCGGTATCGTCCCGGCCGTGCCGGCGGCCGCCGTGCTGGCCATCGGGCCGGGGGCCGCCTTCTGATTTCTACGCCCAACCACCCCGGGAGAGCGGGTGGACGCAGCGGAGGGCGAGTCCCTCCGGCAGGTGATGGTCGGCCGCAGCGGCGGCTGCGTCCCCATCGCCCCCGCCGCCTATGCCGTCACGGTCTATCCCGACCGGGCAGAGACGGGGCGCTCCTTCGGCGTGAACAGCCAGGGGCGCGTCTACCAGGACAGGCGGCGCTATTCCGACGCCCTGGAGCAGGCGGCGGAGCTGACGGCCCTGCTGGAGCGCATCTGCTCCTGAACGGTTCAGAGGCCGCCTCTTTCCGTTCCACGGCAGCACGGCCGTTTCTCTTTACTCAATATAAGAATACACACGTTTCCATCGAAATAGGCTGCAAAAAGCGGCGGGGGGGGGGATTCCCCCGCCCGCCGCTGGCCTGTGTCCCCGTGTTCAGTTCAGCGGGATGGTTACCGCTTCGTCCTCCAGCAGCATACAGTTAGGCTGCCAGAAGCACACGCCCGCGACCTGCTCCGCCTGCATTTCCGGGTAGCTCCAAGTCACAATCCAGTTCCCGGTTTCCTTATCGCGTTCCCATTCCTTGGCGCCGCCCAGGGCCAGCTCCGCCCCGTCAGCATCCAGCAGGCCGAAGTCCGGGGTGTACTCGTCGCTCAGCCCCAGAATTCCCTCTTCACGGAACACCGCCGTTGCCTGCTCCTCTCCCACATCCAGTGACAGGAGAGTATAACCGTTGTCCGCCCCCTCGTCGGTCAGCGGGAGGGCGTCCAGGCTGCCGGACACCCGGTGCGTGCCGCCGTCCGCCGCCCAGGGCACCAGGGTGAGGGAGGCCATGTTGGTGCGGCCGCCCTGAAATTCATAGAAATTGGAGAGGGCGCGAAGGCCGCCGGACACAAGGCCGTAATAACTGTGGGGCAGCACCGTTCCCTGGTCGTCCCGCAGGATGAAATGGGTAAAGGGGCGGTCACTCTTGGTACTCAGCACCAGCCCTCCCCCGGAGGGAGCCACCGCCACCTTCTCCACGGTGATGCGCTGTCCGTCCACCGTAAAGGTCTGGTTCGGCTCCGCCACCAGACTCTCCCCATCGGGGGCGGTTTTATCCACCAACAGATCAAGGCTCCAGTTCCCCCGTACTCGGGGAACCAACTGGTCGGTATATACCTCCAGTTCCACAACGGCGGGCAGGACGGTCATCACCGGGCAACGCTGGGTCAGCTTAATGGCATGGCTGTCCAGTCGTTCCCATTCCGTCTGTGCTCCCCAGGCCTCCAGCTCACGGCCCTCCGCCCGAAGGTTCAGAGGCCAGACCGCGGGTCCCGTCTCCTCCTCGCCGCCCCAATTGGGGATCGGCTCCTCGCCGGTGATGGTGGCATAGAGGGTGATAAACGCCTCGTCCACGCCGATGCCCTCCAGGGTGAGGGTGTAGCCCTGGTCGGTGACCGATGCCCCCACCTCGGCGGAATAAGGCTGGAACCCCTCCGCCGCGCCGCCGAAGCCGCCGGGTCGGGCGATCAGCTCCAGCACGCCGGAGGCCGCCGCCACGCCGCCCACGCACAGGGCCGCCGCCAGGACCCCAGCCGCCGCCCACCGGCGGAGCCGGCGGGGGCTGGGCCTCCTCCGTCCCTCCGGCAGCCCCTCCAAAATGGCGTCCATACGCCCGTCAAAGCCCTGCGGAACCGGGCAGTCCTCCCGCCGGGCCCGCTCTTTCAACCGCTCATCCAATCGGTTCATGCTTCGTCCTCCTCCCGCAATCGCTCCTTCAGCCGCTGGCGGGCCCGGCCCAGCCGGGACTTCACCGTTCCCTGGGCCACCCCCAGCACCCGGGCGACCTCCGCCACGGGCAAATCCTCGTAGTAGTAGAGGGTCACGGCAGCCCGCTGCTCTTCCGGCAGGGAGAGCACCGCCTCCCACAGGCCGCCGGGGTACGCGTCCTCCGCGCCGCCGGCCAGCGGCTCCAGCTCGTCGGTATAGATCACCCGGCCGCCCCTCCGCCGCTGTTCATAGGCGCAGTTGACCGCGATCTTCAGCAGCCAGGCGCGGACCGCTCCCCGGGCCCGCAGGCGGTCCCAGACCTGCCAGGCCCGCAGGACGGCCTCGCCCACCGCGTCCTCCGCGTCGGCGTCGCTGTCCAGAATGCTCCGGGCCGCCCGGAACATGCCGCGGCTGTGCTCGGTCACCGCCGCGGCAAATTCCTCCCGCGCCGATGCCCGGTCCACGCCTTCCCTGGTCTGTTCCATGTGCTCACCTCGTCTTTCCTTGTCCGGACACTCTATAGATGCACGGGCGGGCGGTTTGGTTCCCCTGGGACAAAAAAACGTTCCGAACAGACATGGGGCCCGGCGGAACTCCGCCGGGCCCCATCTGATTTAATTCTCGGTCAGCACGCCGGACAGATCCATGGGCACGGCGTCGCTCCACAGGCGCTCCAGGTCGTAGAACTTCCGGGCCGTCCCGCAAAAGCTGCGCTTTTGCGGGAGCCCGGCTGCCTATTTCACCTGCGGGGCGAAGTGAATCCGCCCCGCAGCAAGGTTTTGGCCAAGCCAAAACGCTTGTTCGGCGCAGGCGCCGTCCCGCTCTGCGGAGCCCAGGAGGCCCTAGTCCTGTGTCAGGACACCGCTCAGATCCATGGGCACGGCATCGCTCCACAGGCGCTCCAGGTCGTAGAACTTCCGGGCCGTCCCGCAAAAGCTGCGCTTTTGCGGGAGCCCGGCTGCCTATTTCACCTGCGGGGCGAAGTGAATCCGCCCCGCAGCAAGGTTTTGGCCAAGCCAAAACGCTTGTTCGGCGCAGGCGCCGTCCCGCTCTGCGGAGCCCAGGAGGCCCTAGTCCTGTGTCAGGACACCGCTCAGATCCATGGGCACGGCATCGCTCCACAGGCGCTCCAGGTCGTAGAACTTCCGGGCC
>CDZT01015891.1_pt1 | contig 43726 bp, 48 predicted proteins | sample 557531 | NCBI WGS metagenome assembly CDZT01 (sample SAMEA3182066, study PRJEB8094) | gut metagenome | biome: human; feature: gut; material: Stool; isolation source: human stools | place: Canada | collected 2013-03-05
TTGATCTCAAGCATGGCAGCACCACCATTCTGTCTTCCCATCTGCGTGTTTCTGCATCGCGCTGTGCAGACAGGCTTCGTCTGCCTTCGGGCAGCGGGCGTAAAACGGACAGCCAGATGAACTTTCGCGCAGAACCGGCGATGGCTGCATCCCGTTTGCGACCTGCGCGGCCAGAAGCGCCTTTGTGTACGGATGGTGCGGAGTACCTAAAACAGCATCCACCGCTCCCGTTTCCAGCATCCACCCGCCGCACAGAACCAGAACCCGGTCGCAGCGTGCGGCGACGGAAATGTCGTGTGTAATAATAAGCTTCGCTGCATCCGGAAAAATCGAGTCCAGAAGCGCAAAAAACTGCGCACGCCCAGCTTCGTCCAGTCCGTTGGTCGGCTCATCCGCGATCAGAAGCCGCGCCCGGGAGCAGGCCGCCAGTGCGATCGTCACGCGCTGCGCCATGCCGCCGGAAAGCTGAAAGGGATACTTGTCCAGAATCGTCTCCGGCGCGTCAAAGCCCGCAAGACGCAGCTTTTCTGCCGCCGATGCCGGGAACTCCTTGCGCGGCAAGCCGAGCTTTTTCAGGCTGTCATAGAGCTGCTTTCGCACCGTACGTGTGGGGAGCAAAAACTCCGCGCCGTTTTGCGGAATATAGACCATTTTGTCGCCGCGCAGCATTTGCAGCTGTTTGCCGCTGGGAAGCGCGTCGCCGTCCATCTGGATACAGCCGCTTTGCATCCGCACGTTTGCAGGAAGAAGCCCCAAAATGGACAGCGCCAGCATTGTTTTCCCCGAGCCGGTTTCCCCGATGACTGCCATCCGTTCCCCAGAAGAAAGAGAAAAAGAAACATCCTGCAAAAGCACGCGCTCGCCGCGCGCAAGTTTTGCGGAGATCGTATTGCAGGCGTAAGAGAACGCCGAAATGATTTCAGTTGCAGCCATTGGCGTTCCCTCCCTGCGGTGATTTTGATTATTGTACCGTATTCCGGCAGGGTTCGTAACCCTCCCTGGGGGATAAAAAGTCGGAGATTTCCAAAGAAATCTCCGACTTTTATGTGATACATGATTATTTTGCTGTGATGGAGGACCAAGTTTCCACGTTATTGAGACCAAACACGGCATCTACGGTGAAGTTTTCGTATGCCGCGCTGTGGACAAGGATCTGACTGTCCCAGTAGAGGGCAATCAGCGGGATGTGTGCGGCATACCAGTCCTGCAAGCTGCCCGCCGCTTTGGTGTATTCCTCCACTGTCTTCGCCTCGCCCATCGCGGAAAGAATTGCTTGGAATTCTTCGTCAAACACCTGGCAGCCGCCCTGTACGGGATGTGTGCCGTCGACGTAAATGGAAGCAAGACCGTTCTTCATGCCCATACCAGCGGCGGTGAAGCCGTAGATTGCCGCCTCCATCGTGACGTTGTTCTCAGAGAACTTGTTGCTGGTCTTGGCGTTGTAGCTGTCCGCGTCCAGCGTTTCAAGAACGACCTGAATGCCAAACTGCTCGAGCTGCGTCTTGACCAGCTCTGCATAGCCAACGTGGGCTTCCTTGCCTGCGTTGCAGGTGAGCGTAAAGGCGCAGACCGCGCCGTCCGCGTTCACATAGAAGCCATCCGCGTTCTTTTCTGTGTAACCGGCGTCTGCCATGCACTGCGCGGCTTTCGTCAGGTCCTGACCGAGCGCCTCAGTCTCCTTATAACCCACGGTCACAGGCGGCACAAAGCCGCGGTTGGGGTTCGAGGCATAGGCGCTGCCGAATACGGTGCGGAAGCTGTCATAGTCCAGCGCATAGGAGACTGCCAGCCGGAGATTCTCATCTGCAAACAGGCCGTTTTCGTTGTTGAACGCCAGCACAGCCGGGGCATTCGCCGCCGTGACGGCTTCGAGCGTCAGCGTGTCGGTCGCAGCCAGCACATCCTGATACGAACCGGAAACACCCGTGGAGTATGCCCACGTCATGTCCAGATCGCCGTTCTGGAGCGCCAGATACATGGTATCCTCGTTGCCAAACAGCCGGTAGGTGAGCTTGCCGACATTCGGCTCTAGCGGGTAGTAGGGATTCGGAACGAAGGTGAGCGTCCCAGCCTCCTTGTTGAAGCTGTCGAGCATATATGGTCCGCAGGTGACGCGGGCTTCAGCTTCTGTGACGGAATCCTTGCCCTCGTAGATGTGCTTCGGCATGACGCGGAAGGACGTCATGTTGGAAAGCTCACGCACGTTGGCAGACGAGAGCGTCAGGGAGATGGACATTGCATCGCTTGAAAGCTCATAGGACGCATATTTTGCTTCCGTGGTCTTGCCGTCCTCGTCTGTCTGGGAAACGAAATTGGCGCTGCCGTTCGCATCGTCATATTCGAGCGTAAAGAGAATGTCCTCCGCCGTGACTGGTTCGCCATCTGACCACGTCATGCCCGGCTCGATGGTGTAGACCCAGGTAACGGAATCTTCTGTTTCGTAGGAAGCCAGCAGCGGATGGTAATTGCCCTCCGCGTCCTGCCAGACGAGAGGCAGCTCACTGACGCCGCTGGCAAGCATATCGAAGTTATACTCACCAAACGTCGCCGTCTCAATGGCAGCCGTCGTGCCGACCGTGAACTGCTCGATCGGGTATGTGAGCGCTTCCGGTTCCGACGGCTGCTCCGCCTGTGTCGGTTCCGTCGGCTGATTCTCAGTCTGTGCCGGCTGCTGCGTCTGAGATTCCGGTTTGCTGCACGCGGCGAGCGCAAGAATCAGGCTCAGGCAGAGCAAAATTGCAAGAAGTTTTTTCATCATTATTCCTCCGGATCGTTTGCCTCGCACAAACGCGCGGCGCTTTCTTCCCCAAGAAACGCCGCGCGTTTGTATTTGGATGGGATTGGGTTTGCGTATGAACTGATGGTTGTATTGTATCAGACTGAACGTTCCAGCGGAAGCTCCCCCGGGGGATGCTTTTTCCCGCAGCCAACGCAAATGCGGAACCCTCCGCGGGGGATTTGAAGCAAGAAAAGATATGAAATCGAACAAAATACGAGAGGTTCTTATGCAAATCAAACGATATGGGATTTCAATTCTTGTGAAAAGTTCATAATCATTTTTATAAAATCCCCCATTACTGCTTCAGCCAATGTGTGAATTCTTTCTGCAAAATCTTGCCGCTCTTGCATTTTTCCTTTTCCTTCTGTGCTTCCTTACTCTACGCGGAGAATGTCTCCTGTGAGATTTTTCCTGCGCGAATCCACGCGAAGCGGCGCTTGTACTCGCGGCGGTATATTTTCAGAAGCTCATCCTGTGCATGGCTTTGCGTATTCGTACAGCGGTAGAGGATAGCTGTCTGGCTTCTCATCTGTATGCGGGGCAGTCGCTATTTGACAAAAAGGGCTGTATTCGATACAATAAATGCAAAAAACGCACAGGAAAAAGGAGGTTGACCGATGAACTTATGGCACGATATCAGCCCGGAACGGATGCAGCCGGAGGATTTTCTGGCGGTGATCGAAATTGAAAAGGGCTCCAAGAACAAATATGAGCTGGACAAGCAGACCGGTGCGCTGCGGCTGGATCGGATTCTCTACACTTCGACGCACTACCCGGCAAATTACGGCTTTATCCCGCGCACCTATGCAGACGACGGAGATCCGCTGGACGTGCTGGTTTTGTGCAGCGAGCCAATTCGCCCGATGAGCCTGGTGCGGGTCTATCCGGTCGGATATTTTACCATGCGCGACAACGGCGCGATGGATGACAAAATTCTTGCGATCCCATTTGGCGACCCGATGTATAACGGATACCATGATCTGTCCGAGCTGCCGGTACATATTTCCAATGAGATCAGCCATTTTTTCAGCGTCTACAAGCATCTGGAGCCGGATACCAACGCGGAGGTCGATAGCGTTCATGGCCGGGCTGAGGCCGTGGCGGTGATCCGGGAGGCCTTTGCGGCTTACCGGCGAAAATTCAATCCATAGATTCAGAAAAGGTTCCTGCGGCTTAGGCTGGCAGGAACCTTTTTTCTGGATTTGTCTTGCCAGAATTGCGGCTGTATGGTAAGCTCGAACTGTAAGAGAGGTGGAATAGAAGCGCAGAAAGGGAGACGGTATCATGGTTTGCCCAAAATGTAGAAAGGAGCTCCGGGAATATGCGCGCAGCTGCCCATATCCGGGAATACGGTGGGACACTGGAGCATTTCTGGATCGAAGCCGTCAAAGACCGCACGGACGCAGAGTATCTTGATGCACGGGAAATTCCGGCGTCTCTGGTGACAGAACTGGCAACAGACCTGAACGGTGCAGTTTTGCAGGCCGCAAACGGTCGTCCTGCGCAGCTCTATGTGATCGTGCCGGTGGACGGAGCACTCCGCATTTCCTTCGGCGCTGGGGCAGATTGGGAAAAAGCCGCCCGGCCTGAACGGCCTCGGATATCGGTCTGGATGCTGCCTTGCGGCGATTTGGCGCGCAGCAGCGGCTTGTTATCAAAGAACGCAATGGCCGGGAAAGCGACTGGATCAGCTGGAGCTTGTCAGAATTGCAGAAAGGCATTGGTGCAGAACGGGAGGAATAAACCATGGGAAAAGTTATCATCCAGAATTATACATGCAAGAACCCGATCACAATGATTGGGTTTGAAGCGGGAATCTGCTGGGGTGCGGATACCGGCGATGAAAAGAAGAACTATCGCAGAGGACTGGACTGTCTGGAGAGCGGGCACGGAAGAACGTTTGAGTTTCCAGACGTTTATCTGACGCTGGAGGGATACTCAGCGCGGGTGATCCGGGAGTGGTACACACATATCGGCGGTCAGCCGACGCGGCTGCAGGCCAGTACGCGCTATATCGACTATGAGCACGGATTTGATTATGTGACGCCGCCCAGCATTGCGGAGCGTTCGGCTGCAAAGGCGGTCTATGATGAACTGATGGCGGAAATTCAGAAGCATCTTGCCCGGCTGGACGCGCTCGGCGTCCCGCGTGAGGATTCCGCAATGGGACTGCCGCTCGGCATGGAGACGCGGATCGTCTGCAAGCACAATCTGCGAAATCTCATGGATATGTCGCGCCAGAGAATGTGCAGCCGCGCGTATCACGAGTACCGCGCGCTGTTCAGCGACCTCTGCCGGGAGTTGAGCGGTTACTCTGAGGAGTGGGAATACACGGTCAGCCATTACTTCATGCCGAAGTGCAGATCCATTGGTTTCTGCCCGGAGAAGCATTCCTGCGGCAGAATGCCGCCCAGAGAATAGCGTGGAAACACAACACGGGAGAGAATCTGATTGCGATTCTCTCCCGTGTGGTATCCGCAGCTTATGGCTCCGACGCAAGCTCTGCTTGACAAAGCGGAGCCTCTATTACAGGGCGCAGATTTCGTCAGCAATCTCCTGTACCTTCTTATTGCCTGCTTCAATCTTTATGGCGTCAAGTGCCTGATACATATGGATTCTTGCCACGCTTCGGTCTACAGAATCGGCAGCCCGAATCCCTTGTGCGATATCAGAAAGTCGGCTCATCAGCCGGCAGAGAGATTTTGACCATCCGGCATCTGCTTGTGTCCAGTGCATCGGTTATTCCGTCTATAATCGGTTGCTCGTGCATCACCCAGAAGAAACGATATTCTCATAGGCGATGCAGGAAGCTGTTCAGCAAATAGCAAATGGTTCGCATGACCATTGCCTTTGTCTCTTCCGTTACCTGAAGCGGGTCGGCATCCCAACACCAGTTGCCGCCAAGCGGCAATACCTTTTCAGACGCTGGCTCACCGCCGTTTTGCCGACGCCCATTGTTCCGCCGATTTAAATATAACGTTTTCATGTATTCTCCGTCAAACATCGCTTTTTTGCTTTTCTGCGATTTTGCTAAAGCCGTCCCGGTCACTTATTCTGCACCGGTCAGCAGTTTGTCCAGCGGGATTCTTTCCGGGTATTTTTCTTCGGTCAGAATGTCGTATAAATACCTGTTATCCAGAACCATATCGTCCCGGATAAGCTGCCAGTTTGCCTTTTTCCTGAAAAACACCTTGAAGATCAGAAAGTTCATGATCGCCCCAATTACCGGCGTTGTCATGCCGAAAGCCTCGGTGTGAGAGAAATGGCATCCTGTTTCGGTTCTTTTTCCTTCAAAGGTGATGAACGCCGTCTTCTTGTCGCTCCGGAATACAATGCGGAAGTGGTTCTCATCCTGTTCGCATTCCGTAATTGTGCCGGTCACATCGTAGTCCAGCCCCATGACGATCTCGCGGAAGCGAACCTTGCTTCCGGCGTGATAGTTCCCGTCATAGAGATTGCATTCGATGTGATAGGGACTCCATTTCACAAACTCTTCCTCAAAGTTGGCAGTCCAAGCCTCAAGTTTTTCATAGGAAGCCGGAATCTCTATCTGCTCGGTAAGAACAACCATTTCTCTATTTCTCCTGTCAAAGCCGTCATCCCAAAATGATTTTTCTAAGTCTTTCTAAATCGTCCTCATCCGGATGAGAAAGCGCACGGTCAAAGTTTTCAATCAACGCATCAATATTTGCCGGATGCTCCGGCTGCGCCTTCATTTTCATATAGCGATCCCGTACCGACTGCGGCATTTTCCCCTGACACATATATTCTCCGACCACGGTATTGCTTGGGTCAACAGACTGCTTGACGTGATCAAGAATTTTCCGAAAATATGCCGCACTGCCGCCGAAGCCTGCCGTCCCGAACAGAAAAATCTCTTTGCCCCTCAGCTTTGACAGCAGCCCCAAGGCAGCACTGTCCGCATTGCCCTTATCCGTCCAAAAACCGACATAGAGCATTTCGGAGTACAATTCCGCCGTTTCAGGCGCACCAAAATAGTCACAGTCTTCTGCCGGAAGCACTGCGCGAATTGTCTCGGCAAGTTTTTTCGTGTTACCGGTCAAGCTGCTGAATATGATCGAATATCTTCCCTTATCCATAGCAAAAGCCTCCTGTCTTATCAAAGCGGCATCGGCGTCCGGGCAATCAGAATGACCGCCAGAATCGCGCCCACAAATGCCGCGGCCCCTATGACTGCCAACACTTTTTTGCTGCATTTCTTCTTCGCTGCCTTGCAGATCAGCGCGGCGCAAGCCATGCAAACAGCCGCAGCAATTAGCGCGATGCCCAGCGTTTCCCAAAGCCACGACAATTCATATATCCAATTCATAATTCCACCATCCTTTTCTCTGAACCAAGCCCGATGGGTTCGTCCATCAAGCCATATTTCTTATAGGCGTCCAACATCTGTTTATAAAAGAGCCGGTTGCCGAAAAACTGCCGGTAAGTTGCAGACTTCTCTCTACCGGCGGCTTTGAGCTGTTCCATCTGATTCTCTTCGTAAGCAGCTTGTACCTTGCGATCGTCAAGCATCTTTTCAAAGGCTTCTAATCGTTCCACGGTTTGCCCTCCAAAGTATTTTTGTTATTTGTACTGCGCAAAGGCATACGCCTGTGCCACCCATTCAAAGAGTTCTTCATCCAGATCGGCGGTCTCGCTGATCACGAAATGTGTTGTCCAGCGGCCCGGATAGGGTTCTGTTTTCGCTGCCACGCGGTCAGAATCCAGCAGTTCCGGAAGTCCCAGCGTGAGAACGAAATAGCGTTCCGGCAAGTCTGCCTTCTTCTTTACCCGCAGGAAGGAAACACAGGCGAAAGGATGACGGTTATAAAAGGAAATCTGAGATTTCTGCACCTTCGCCCTGGCTTCTGGAAAGCGAGACATCAATTTCTCGTAAAACGCCTCATATAAAGGGTATGATTCCGGATGCTGCTCAAAAAACAGCATGGCATTCTGTGGTACATCATCCATTCAGGTGTCCTCCCACCATTAGATCCTAACGGGTAAGAGAAAGCAGCTTCTGCTCCTGAAACCAGAGGATCGTGCTTCGCAGTGTTTCCTTGAGCGGACGCGCGTGAAATCCAAGCTCCCTGGAGGCTTTTCTGTTCGAAAAATTCCCGTTAGAGCGAAGCACGGCAATGGAATACGGCGTGAAAAAGGAACGCTCGTTCCGGAGCCGGGCGATTATCTCAAAAACAGGGGCGGCGCATTTTGCCAACGAAGCAGGTACATAGCGCTTTGGAGGTTCTCTGCCGAGCAGGGAGGCGGTCAGGGTAAAAATATCCTGAATGCTCGCGTAATGCCCGGAAAGAATGTAGCATTCCCCTGCTTTCCCGCGCTCTGCGCAGGAAAGAACGCCGGCCGCGACATCCCGCACGTCGACAAAGTCATAGCCTCCTTTGATGCCGAGCGGCAGCCTGCCGCGGCAGAAGGCAAGCAGCATCCGCGTCGTATTTCCGCAGCTTAAATCACCGGGACCGATAAGACCGGAGGGCAGGACCACGCTGGCGTTCAGACCATTCTGCGCCGCCTCCAGCACCAGCACGCTTGCCATGGCTTTGCTCTTTCCATAATCGCCAAGAATGTCATCCGGCACAAACCAACCGGTCTCCGTGATTGTTTCCGGCGCCGGTTTCTCCGGGAGGGCATGGACGGAGCTGACATAGATCAGCCGTCCCGCGCCGAACTCCCAGCACAGGTCGATGATATTCTGCGTACCCTGCACATTGACGTGGTAGACCGCCTCGTCCGGCTTTGAGGCGACGGATACAATGCCGGCACAGTGCAGCACGCAGAAGTTATCTCCGCCTGCGGCAAAAAAGCTGCGCAGGGTATCTTTGTCTGTGAGATCGCCGCAGAACACGGTCACATTTTCTGGAATCGTATAAGCAAGCGGGTCTTTGTCCATGACCAGCGCCAGAACGCGGCAGCTGTGCGCCAGCAGAAGCTGGAGTACGGCTCTTCCGAGAAAGCCAGTGGCGCCAGTAATCAGATAGGTTTGATACATCACACGACCTCCTTTCATGCAACGGTTACGGATTCTTTCCACTTTCAGTATAACACAGGACGTCGAAAACGCCATAGAGAAATTGACGAAAACGGAAAAAGAGCTTTCGTGCAAAGGCGGCGGCAATCTTGCACCGCGTGACCGCGTGATGGACAATCCTGCATGAAGGCGTCTTGCAGCACCACGAGCGGCTTCCATTGAGAGCAAGTGGTGCAACGCCTATGCGGACGACACCATCCCCTGCGCCGTTTGGATCTTCCTTATACTTCTCCTGCGGAACCAACTCTTTTTCCGTTTTTGAAGTTTTCCAAAAGAAGGATGGCGTTCCCGGATGTTGACGCAATGGTGAAAACCTGATACTATTTGCGTACCGGTTCTTATAAAATCGGATAAAACGCTTCTTGGGACTCGGAGGATACACCATGAATCAAGTTCGCCTTGCCGCAGACTCCAGCTGCGACCTTCTTACCCTGAGCGGAACGGACTTTGTCAGCGTCCCGCTCACCATCCGCACTGAAACAGAGGAATTTCGGGACGACGCAACGCTCGATGTTGACGAAATGGTCCGTGCGCTCCGTGACACCAACGGTCGCTCCTACAGTGCCTGCCCGAACGTGGCAGACTGGGAGGGGGCATTCGGCGAGCGCGGCGACGTGATCGCATTTACCATTACAAGCGGACTCTCCGGCAGCTACGGCGTTGCCTGCGCGGCAAAAGAAAGCTGTGAAGAGCATGACCCTTCCCGCCGCATTCAGGTGTTCGACTCTCTTTCTGCCGGTCCGGAGATCGCCCTTCTCATCGAAAAGGCTGCTGCGGAACTGCGCGCCGGCGCAGACTTTGATGCCGTATGCAATGTCTTGAAGTCGTATCAAAGCCAGACGCATCTGCTTTTCGCTCTGGAATCCATGCACAACCTGGCCCAGAACGGGCGGATCAGCAAGCTGACGGCAGCGGTGGCCGGCATTCTTGGAATCCGCGCTGTAGGACAGGCCAGTGCCGAAGGTACGCTTGAGATGCTCGGAAAATGCCGGGGTGCACGAAGGACGCTGGAGTTTTTGCTGCTCGAGATGGAGCGGCTTGGCTACAGGGGCGGTCGCGTCCGCATCGGTCATTGCCAGAACGAGATGCTTACGCAGGAGCTTTGCTCCGAGCTGCTGCACCTCTTTCCGCAGGCAGACATAAAAAGCTATCCGCTGCGGGGGCTATGCAGCTACTATGCCGAGCGCGGCGGGATTATGCTGGGATTCGAGGCATGAACGCGAACCGGAAAGTAAACGGAAGAACTCCTTCTAATCCTGCCTGATTTATACCGGTTGATTCAGAAAGAGAGGAAAACTACGGATGCGAATTCAGGGGCTTCAAAAGCTGACGCTGCTCGATTATCCGGGCAAAACAGCCTGTACGGTCTTTTTATCCGGCTGCAATTTCCGCTGCCCCTTCTGCCATAATACCCCCCTGCTCACAGCGGACGCGGCAGACGGAATGGCCGAAGAGGAGCTGCTGGCATTTTTGAAAAAACGGCAGGGGCTTCTCGACGGCGTGGCCATCACCGGCGGAGAGCCGCTTTTGCGCCCGGACCTTCCCGCTCTGCTGGAAAAGATCAAGGCGCTGGGCTATGCGGTCAAGCTGGACACAAACGGCGCGTTCCCGGAGCGGTTGGAGCAGGTTGTGCGCGCAGGGCTTGCAGACTATGTCGCCATGGACGTCAAAAACAGCCCCGCACGCTACGCACAAACCGTTGGCGCGGCGGAGTTTGACCTTGCGCCCATTGATAAAAGCGTTTCATTTTTGCTGCGCGGTACCGTCGACTACGAATTTCGGACGACCGCCGTTGCAGAGTTTCACGACGATGCCTCATTTCTAAGCCTTGCAGACTGGCTCGCAGGCGCAAGACGATATTTCATCCAGTGCTTTGAGTCGCGGGAGACTGTATTGCAGGCAGATCTTCACGCGCCGAGCCCGGCGCAGCTGCACCACTGGGCAGAGCTGGTGCGTCCTAACATATCCGATGTGTCTTTGCGCGGGATATGAGTCAATATATTGTTTTTACCAAAAACATAAGACACAATATATTGTTATTTTCTATTGACAGACCGGCCTAATACAGGTTAGAATGGGATACAGCGCAAAGCGCGGCATCCCATTTGCGTATCAGCGGCACATGAAGAAGGAGGACCTGTTATGTACCGGGTAACAAAAAGAGACGGAAGCATGATGGAGTTTCACATTGCCAAGATCGGCAATGCCATCACCAAAGCCTTTGAGGCGGTGGGGCGGCAGTATCATCCGAGTGTGATCGAGCTGCTGGCTCTGCGCGTAACGGCGGAATTTGAGCCGAAAATCCGAAACGATCTGATTTCGGTAGAAGATATTCAGGACTGTGTGGAGCGTGTTTTGAGCGAGGCCGGCTATTCAGACGTAGCCAAAGCCTACATTCTCTACCGCAAGCAGCGAGAAAAGCTGCGCAACGTCGGAAGCACGCTGCTCAATTATAAAGAGCTGGTGGACAACTATCTCAAGATCAATGACTGGCGTGTAAAGGAAAACTCCACCGTCACCTATTCCGTCGGCGGTCTGATTTTGTCCAACTCCGGCGCGATCACAGCAAACTACTGGCTGAGCGAAATTTACGACGCGGAGATCGCGCAGGCGCACCGGAACGCAGATCTGCATCTGCACGATCTGAGTATGCTCACCGGCTACTGCGCCGGCTGGAGCCTCAGGCAGCTCATTGAGGAGGGGCTCGGCGGCGTGCCGGGAAAAATCAGCTCCTCCCCTGCGTCGCATCTGTCGACGCTCTGCAACCAGATGGTGAACTTTCTCGGCATCATGCAGAATGAATGGGCGGGCGCGCAGGCGTTTTCCTCGTTCGATACATATCTTGCCCCGTTCGTCCGCGTGGACAAGCTGACGCAGCGCGAGGTCAAGCAGTGTGTGCAGTCGTTCGTTTACGGTGTCAACACGCCGTCTCGCTGGGGTACGCAGGCGCCATTCTCCAACATTACGCTCGACTGGACGGTTCCAAAGGACATGGCCAATCTTCCGGCCATTGTCGGCGGGCGTGAGCAGCCGTTTACCTATGGCGAATGCCAGAAAGAAATGGACATGGTGAACAAGGCCTTCATCGAGCTGATGATCGAGGGCGATGCAAACGGCCGCGGCTTCCAGTATCCCATCCCGACCTATTCCATCACCAAGGATTTTGACTGGGGAGACACGGAAAACAACAAGCTTCTGTTTGAAATGACGGCAAAATACGGCACGCCGTATTTCTCCAACTACATCAACTCCGACATGGAGCCGAATGACGTGCGCTCGATGTGCTGCCGCCTGCGGCTCGATCTGCGGGAGCTGCGCAAAAAGTCCGGCGGCTTCTTTGGCTCGGGCGAGTCGACCGGCTCGGTCGGCGTTGTGACGATCAATCTGCCGAGGCTTGCGTATCTGGCTGAAGACGAAACGGATTTCTACAGTCGACTCGACAAGCTGATGGACATCGCCGCGCGGTCGCTCAAGACGAAGCGCACCGTCATTACAAAGCTGCTTGAAGGCGGGCTCTATCCCTATACCAAGCGCTATCTCGGCAGCTTTGAGAACCATTTTTCAACGATCGGTCTTGTCGGCATGAATGAGGCCGGGCTGAACGCAAAGTGGCTCCAAAAGGATCTGACCCACCCGGAGATGCAGGCGTTTGCGAAAGATGTACTGCACCATATGCGCCAGCGCCTGAGCGACTATCAGGAGCAATATGGAGACCTTTACAATCTGGAGGCGACGCCTGCCGAGTCTACCGCCTATCGCCTTGCAAAGCACGACAAGAAGCTCTATCCCGATATCATTACGGCAAACGAAAACGGCACGCCATATTATACAAACTCCAGCCATCTGCCGGTCGGATACACCGAGGATATTTTCTCCGCGCTCGATGTGCAGGATGAGCTGCAAACGCTCTACACCTCCGGCACGGTATTCCATGCCTTCCTCGGAGAAAAGCTGCCGGACTGGAAGGCGGCGGCATCTCTCGTGCGGAAGATCGCGGAAAACTACCGCCTGCCGTACTATACCCTGTCTCCGACGTATTCCGTCTGTAAAAACCATGGCTATCTTGCCGGCGAGCAGCCGGTCTGCCCCTTCTGCGGAGAAAAAGCTGAGGTCTACAGCCGCATCACCGGCTATTACCGCCCGGTGCAGAACTGGAACGACGGAAAAGCGCAGGAATTCAAAGACCGCAGAACATATGATGTGGCTGCATCGAAGCTGACACACAGCGGCGTTCCGGCGCAGAAGGCGGACAGCAAGATAAGCCCTGCGCAGCCCTGCGAGGAACCCCGGCTCTTTGTCACAAAGACCTGCCCGAACTGCGCGCTGGCAAAGCAGCTGCTCGACGATGCCGGCGTCGGCTACACGGTATACCTTGCCGAGGAACACCGCGATGCTGCGCGCGCGCTTGGTATCCGGCAGGCGCCGACGCTGGTGTCCGGCGGGCAGAAATGGGCAGGCGTAAGCGGCATCCGGACATTCCTTGCCGCAAGGGAGAACACAAATGTATGATATTTTGATTGTTGGCGGCGGTCCTGCCGGTCTGACGGCGGCAATTTATGCCGCCCGGGCAGGAAAAACTGTCGCGGTTCTGGAGCGGGAAACGCCCGGCGGACAGATCGTCTCCGCGCCGCTGGTCGAAAACTATCCCGGGATTTTGTCAATTTCCGGAGCAGAGCTTGCCCAGAAGATGACCGAGCAGGCAAAATCGCTCGGCGCAGAGTTTCTTTTTACAGAGGCAGCCGGGCTTTCCAAGACACAAGACGGCTTTCTTGTTTCCTGCGCAGACGACGCACTGGAAGCAAAGACTGTGATCCTTGCAACCGGCGCATCGCACCGGAAGCTCGGTCTTTCGCAAGAGGACGCGCTTACCGGCTGCGGCATATCGTATTGCGCAGTCTGCGACGGCGCGTTTTATGATGGCGCGGATGTGGCTGTCGTGGGCGGCGGCGATACGGCGCTGCAAGACGCGCTGTTTCTGGCAAACACCTGCCGCAGCGTCACACTGATCCACCGCAGAGAGACTTTCCGGGCAAGCGCCCAGCTGGTTTGCCGCGCACAGGCGCAGGAAAACATTCGGATTCTGCGAAACTGCACCGTTCAGAAGCTTCTGCTGTCGGATGACAGTTTGCAGGGCGCGGAGCTTTTAAACAGCAAAACCGGAGAAACAGAGCGGATCTATGTAGAAGGTCTTTTTGTTGCGGTCGGTCAGATGCCGCAGAGCGCACCTTTTCAGGATGCTGTTGCAACCGAAAACGGATACTATCTGGCAGGCGAGGACACCAGGACCTGTCTTCCGGGCATATTTGCAGCCGGAGATGGACGCAAAAAGCAGGTGCGCCAGCTCACAACCGCCGTCTCAGACGGCGCAGCCGCCGCGCTTGCCGCCTGCCGTCTGCTCGATGCCCGGCAAGGTATATCCGGATAATTCTTTATACAGTACAGCAAAAAGCTGCCGACGCATGTCGGCAGCTTTTTGCTCTTTTCAAAGGCGCACCGCACAATTCGGCAAGCAGATTCGGCGAGAGATTTTTCGCCGGGTCAAGGTTTGAAACGTGCAGGACTACGTTGTGTATTTCAAACTTTTCAAGCCGCAGGATTGCCGAAAAACCGTCAAAGCGCACCGGTATCATTGTGTGGTGCTGCCTGATCCATTCACAGTTTGACCTTGCAGCTGCTAAAAGGCACATATTATACAGATGGCCAGGATCCCTGCAGGAGCTGCAAATGAAGACGCCTGTATCTGAGCTCCAAACCTGCCATAGTTGAATCGGCAGGTTTGGCGGCATTTTACAGACGGTTTCTTGACAAGATCAGCGTTTACTGGTAAAGTGGAATTACAAACAAGACAAAGACCTAATTGCGAATTCAGGAAGAGGAGGACACCGACGTTGAAGAAGCGGATCATTTGCGGATGCCTGCGGATCGCCGTGTTGGCGGCTGTAGGCGGAGCGCTCGGATGGCTGAGCAGCAGCTTATTTGGGGTCAGTGTACAGCTGATCAAAGACAGGTTGATTGTTGTGACGCTGGGCGCCGGTATCGGCATCTTGTTCGGTGTCGTGCTGTTCCCGGAGAAAAAATAGTTGCCGACAGAATATGTGTATGTTTGGAGGGTGTATAAGAAAGAAGAATTGGTGCAAAGCGCCGGGAAAGGAGCGGAATATGGCAATCAAGGCAATTACGACAGACAGTTTTCGGGATGATGTGTTGAAAACGAGAAAGCCGGTTCTGATCAAATTCTGGGCGCCGTGGTGCGGGTATTGCCGTGCGCTCGCTCCGGCGTTGGAGTCAATTGAAAAGCAGTATGAAAGCCTGATTTCCGTAGGACGTGTAAATTTTGACACGGAGACGGCTCTGGTGCGCAGATACAACATCCATGCGCTGCCGACGCTGCTGCTGTTCATCAATGGGGCTGTGGCAGGTTTTCTGATCGACCCTTCCTCTGAGAAGGAAATTGATGTATTTCTGAGAAAAATGCTCGGGCTGAATGCGGGAGGTCTGTATGGCAAATATGTATGATATCGTGATTGTCGGCGGCGGTCCGGGCGGGTATTCTGCCGCATTGTATGCCGCAAGAGCCGGTCTTCACGCGGTCGTTCTGGAAAAGCAGCGTATCGGCGGGCAGGCGGTACAGAGCGAGAATATTGAAAACTACCCGGGTTTCGACGCCGGAATCGATGGGCTGAGCCTGAGCGAAAAAATGCAGCGCGGCGCAGAGCGGTTCGGTGCGGAAATGGTGACAGACGAGGTGTGCCGTGTGCGGCTGATGCAGCCGGTTAAAATCATCGAAGGAGCAAAGCAGACCTATCGAGCGCCTGCCGTCATTCTGGCGACCGGCGCACCGCCGAAAAAACTTGGCGTGCAGGGAGAGGAAGAAATGCTAGGGCGCGGTGTTCACTATTACGCCGCCTGCCGCTCCATGATGTACAAACGGAAAACGGTTGCCGTAATCGGAGATGGGGAGCAGGCTGCTGAGGCGGCGATGCTCCTTTCCCGTATCGCCAAACGGGTCTGCCTGGTGCATCGCGGCATACGGATGCAGATCAACCCCGCCTATATGAATAAACTGAAAATGATGGGAAATATTGAGCGTTATGCAGGAAGCAGAATCCTGGCATTTCTTCATGCAAACTGGGTGTCCAGCATCCGTATCCGGGAAGAGCGGGACGGGGAGATCTGGAATCTGCCATGCGACGGCGCATTTATCTGCCTCGGCGGTGTGCCGGAAACGGGTCTGTTCCGGGGTCAGGTTGCACTGGATGAACAGGGATATATTCTTGCAAATGAGACGACGATAACCAACCTCACAGGCGTTTTTGCCGCCGGTGACGTCCGGACAAAACTACTCCGGGGGATTCTGACTGCCGCAGCAGATGGCGCGGTGGCCGCACAGCAGGCGGAGCGGTATATTGTAGAAAACATCTGATCTGAAAAGCAAGGAAGGAGCGTGTCCATGAAGCTTACATTCATCGGCGCGGCACATGAGGTGACGGGAAGCTGTACGCTTCTGGAGTGCTGTGGAGGGAACTATCTGGTCGACTGCGGCATGGAGCAGGGTGTCAATGTTTTTGAAAATGCGCCGCTCCCGGTTTTGCCCGGACAGATCGACGCAGTTTTTCTGACACACGCGCATATCGATCACTCCGGTATGCTGCCAAAGCTGTACAAGGACGGCTTCCGGGGCAAGGTCTATGCGACGCAGGCAACGGAAAATCTCTGCCGGATCATGCTGATGGATTCTGCCAACATCCAGATGTCCGATGCGGAATGGATCAACCGAAAAGCGGCGCGTGCCGGCCGCGCGTCCATTGAACCGGTCTATACGACCGAGGACGCTGCCGGCGTGCTGCATCTGATGCGTTCCTGCCGCTATGCAGAGCGGATCAGTGTGGCAGAAGGTGTGGAGCTCCGCTTTACCGACGTCGGCCATCTGCTGGGCTCGGCCTGTGTGGAACTGTGGCTGACGGAGGGCGGAGAAACAAGGAAGCTTGTCTTCAGCGGCGACATCGGCAACACGAACCAGCCGCTGATCAGTGATCCTCTGACGATAGATGATGCGGACTACCTGGTGGTCGAATCCACTTACGGAAACCGGCTGCATGAGAAGCCCGGAGATACCGTTGCCGAGCTTGCCGCTGTTTTGCAGCGCGCCTTTGACCGGGGCGGCAGCGTGATCGTTCCGGCATTCGCGGTCGGCAGAACGCAGGAGCTTTTGTACGCGATCCGGGAAATCAAGCAGAAGCGGTTGGTGCAGGGGCATGACGGCTGGCCGGTCTATCTGGATAGTCCGCTTGCTGAGGCGGCGACGGCTGTTTTCATGCAGTGCGAGCCGGAATATCTCGATGCTGAAACGAGAAATCTGCTGCGGCAGGGAATCAATCCGCTCTGGTCCGCCAACCTGTACCTGACGGAACGTGTGGAGGAATCCAAGAAGATCAATGAAGACCTGCGTCCAAAAGTCATACTATCCGCAAGCGGTATGTGCGATGCGGGTCGTATCCGACATCATCTCAAGCACAATCTCTGGAAATGGGAGAATATCATCCTGTTCGCCGGATATCAGGCGGAGGGAACGCTGGGGCGTAGTCTGCTGAACGGTGCAAAAACAGTCCGCTTATTTGGTGAGGAGATCTCGGTCAGCGCCGAGATCTGTGTCCTGCACGGGACCAGTGGACACGCGGACAGAGATGGGCTTCTCCAATGGGTACAGGCGATCTCGCGCAAGCCCCGCGTTGTATTTGTCAACCACGGCGATGAAGAAAACTGCGAAGCCTTCCGCGACCGGCTGGTTTCCGAGGGCTACTGCGCAGTTGCTCCGTTCAGCGGGACGGAATTTGATTTGCTGCAGGGGTTGTTCCTGATGGTCACAGAGGGTCAGCGCGTTGAGAAGAAGGGGCGCGCGCGAAAGAACGAAGTCTTTGCGCAGCTTATCGAGGCTGCGCAGCGGCTTGTCGCGGTTGCGATGGCCTGCAAGGAACAGTCCAATCAGCGCCTGCGGCGCTTTACGTCGGAGATTGAGCGTTTGATCGATACCTGGAAGGACTGAGAAAGACCGGTAGCTGCAAAACCATGCAGCTGCCGGCCTCTCTGAAAGGAGCAAGCGTTACTTTTTGACGGCGTCTGCATTCACTTCTGCGTCCGCGATGCGGCGATACATATCCTGCATCTGCCGGTCAATTTCGGCGATCTTTTCCGCACAGGCAAGCATCTCTTCATCAATGCCCGCCGGGAGATTTGCCCGATCCGCCTTGTAGTGGATGTCGTGCTCCAGACTGGCCCAGAAATCCATTGCGATCGTGCGGATCTGGATCTCGGCGACGACGTGCTCCGTCCGGTCAGAAAGATACACGGGAACACGGACATCCAGATGCAGCGAACGGTAGCCGTTATAGTTCGGCATTTTGATATAATCCTGCCGCTTGACGATCTCCAGATCCTCCTGCCGCTCCAGCATCCCGGCGACTCGGTAGACATCATCGATGTAATTGCAGACGACGCGGACGCCTGCAATGTCGTTGATATCCCGCGCCGCAGCTTCAAGCGTAACCGGAGATCCCTTTCTCTGGAGCTTGGCGGCGATGCTTTCCAAGGATTTGACCCGGCTTTCAATATGATGGATGGGGTTTCGTGCATACAGCGTATTGAATTCACTGTTCAAAATCTCAAGCTTCAGCACAAGCTGCTTTACAGCGGACTCGTACAAATTCCGCATGACAAAGTAGCGGTGCGGGCTTTCATGAAACGGGAGAGACGAAGAGGCTGTCATATCGGCGTAACCATCCTTTGTGTCAGAGTCAGCTTCCCGGCAAAATGAAACTGCAATCCGGTAAGCTCACTGCTATTTTAACACAAAAAGAAACATGTGACGTAAAAACTTTGTGTTGAGAATGACAGCCGGGGCAGAGCCGTCTGTGCTACCAAAAAGGCAAAAGAGGGCCGCCCCTGTACGGGGACAGGAGCGGCGGAGGAAAGAGCACAGCAGGCATAGGGGGAACCTGCCATGGGACAGGGATGACATACTGCAGATACTGGCTCCTAGCGGCCCGCAGCCATGAATTTGTGCATTGGGAAAACATAAGATCAAAGCTATGAGATCGGAGGAGAAGGGATGTTCCCGCTGTCTCCAAGGGTGTTGCATTCGTGGTTCCCCTGTATCTGTATTATACAGGAGAAAGAAGGCTTTGACAAGGCTTATTTGATATAAAGTCTCAATATCATTTCGGGCGGAGACAAAAAAGTGGCAACACAGGGACAGAGGTTCTTATGTAAACAACAGATATGGAAAGAACAGGACTGGAGGCAGCTTATGAAAAGACAAATCATTAACAACCGTAACCGTTTGTGTATTTCTGGCGCCTGTGCTGGCGGTGCGGCTCTCTGACAGAGAAAAAAATGACAATAGTATTCCATCCAAAGAAACCGTGCCGCGTATATTCTGGAAAAGGGTGAGCAACATGCGGCAGAGTAGCTGCGGACACAGGACAGAGACAGTCTCCGCCGCAGCTGGGGAGAGCCGGATGTCATGCCGCCCGGGATCTGGGCGGATGTGTGGGACCTTGATGCGGACACAACGATTTTTGTATTCTATGATTCAGAAAATAACGACACGGCAGAGCGTGCTGCACTTGGGCAAAAGGAGGAGCGCGAAGAAGAGCGCTGTTTTTGGAGAATCCCATAAAACAGCACGTTTCTTCGCTCGTTTTCTATCCTACGGCCTGTGTCAGCACACATGCCAGCGTGCTCTGCGACTGGAACGGCAGGCAAATGCCGATCTCACCCGCGCCGACCAGCAACTCTGTACCGCTCGGGCTGATCAGAAGGGGATAAGTTTCACACAGATAAAACGGTCCATCCGAGGTCTCATAGCGATTCCCGCCCACAAGCGACAAGCTGAGCGTCACATAGCTCGGTCCGTCCATCACCGACTCGATCGTCCAGAAGCCGCTCCACATCTCTTCAAAATCGCTGCTGCCCTCGTAGCTCCACTGCAGATCGACAGAGCCTCCGCTCTCACCATCGTGATAGAAGCGAAGAGAAAAATACGCAACGCGGTCTGTCTGCCCTACCATCGTCTGATAGAACCAGCCCATACCGTAGCTTTCCGAGCCTGCAAGAGAGAGTGCGGTCACGCCACCCCAGCCGTCAGCAAGCCACTGCGCAAGACTCGGCGGTGCATACTGCCAGGTATACTCCGTAAAGTCCCAGATGTGGTAATCATACGAAAGCGCCAGCGCAAGTCTGCTTTCCGCGTTGAGGCCCGGATACCACTCGTAGGTATTGTTGCTGTCGGTGATGAATAGCTGTGTGTCCGCCTCGTATGCCACACCGTCAAGATTCGCAAACAGCAGCACCGGCTCGCCGGTCTCCGAGCGATAGAGAACCTCCGTCACTTCTTCTTGCTGTGTCTGTGCATTCCACTGCACACGGTTGATCGCAAGCGTCGCGTTCTCATCAACCGGCACGATGCAATACAGATGCCCCGCGCCGCCGATGATATGCTCCTCGTCGATTTCCGCGATGAAGGGGTATTTGAGCAGCATGGCCTCGTTGGTTTCCCACAGCCACGCGGGGAAGCCCGCCTCGAAGCCCTCGTCAAACAGCCCGCCGACATAACCGAGATACGCCGCGCCGAACATCACGCCCGTCACGTCGATCCGGTCGCGCAGCCATCCAAGCGAGGTCTCTGCCTCCAGCGAAAATCCGTACTGTACCGGCTGTGTTTCCGTCGCCTCGTCGCGTGACACGCGATCACTCATGTCGCTCTGCGATATCGCTTCTTCCGGCTGCCTCTCCGGTGTTTTTTTATCGGCCTTTGTGAGAAGATCAACCTTATCTGTACTCATTTTTGGTTCGTCGGGCACCGGCTGTTCCTTCTGCCCGCAGGCACAGAGGGACAGCATCAACCCCAGCGCCAACAGCAGCGCGAGTATTCGTTTGGGTGTTGTTTTCATGGCCGCTCCTTTCAGAATGTCCCGCTTCGACCGGAACCACCGCCGCCGGATTCGCTGTGACTGCTTCCGTCGCTGGAAGAGCTGCGCTCGATCTTCCGGCTGGAGGTCGTCTTATGGGTAAAGCGATCTGTTTGCTCCGTAAGGCGGAGGCCCGCGGAGACGTAGTCGTTCGCGGTTGCTTTTTTTGATACAGTCTCCATTTTTTGCCATATCACAGCGACAATCGCGGCTGCCGCCAGCAGGGAAAGACCAATCACGATAAGGATCGGAAAGAACAAGCTCGCCCGGACGGGCTTTCCTACGGAAGCCTTTTCCAGATAGACGCTGCATTCTTTGACGTAATCCTCAAAGCCGCCGTACCAGTCGTTCTCGCCGAAATTGTCGAGGAAGACCTTTTCCAGCTTCTCCTGACCATAGCTGTTGAACGCATACTCGCAGCGTGAGCCGTAGCAGAACATTGCCCAGTCGCGATCATCCATGCTGAGCAGGAGCATGATCCCGTCACGGTTCGGTCCTTCGCCCATGGTGCATTCATGGTAAATGGTGTAGGTCGCTTTATAGACGCCTTCAGAGTGGAAGTCCCGATAGTCCTCCACGGTTACGATGTAAACGCCGACACCATACTTTTTGGAGACGCTTTCCGCCATCTTTTCCAGCAGCATATTTTCGTTTTCGTTGAGAAGCCCGGCCGCGTCCGTCACATAGGAAAGCTGTGCGCCTGTCTGCTCAGCCGCGGCTGCGCTCACGCAGAGCACAAGGCAGAACAGAAGCACCAGCAGGAGACAGCGTATTTTTCTTTTCATTTCTCAGCCCTCCCTAGCGTGCCATAAGCAGCAGCGCGGTCACACTGATGGCGATAAGAGGTGCCGCGATTGCCGCAAACAGGCCAATTACCCGTTTCGTGCTGACGGGAAGGTTGCCGACAAGCTTGCCGGTCTGGCCGTTCATGGCAAAGAGGAAATCTTTTCCCTCCCACCTTGTATTCAGGATCCAGACGGGTAGCAGCGCGTAATGCACCTTGCCGCGCTTCAAGTGGATGTCGCGGCCTGTTTCATTGCAGCTGCTGTAGCCGGATACCGTATTTTCCAGTGCATCCACCAGCGAGCCTGCGCAGCGTTTGTCCGCACGCTCCCGGCTGTCTTCGACGCTGACATCATATTTATCTGCCAGAAATCCTGGCAAATACGCCGTGGAAAACGGCTTGAGATCAGCATAGTCATACGGTTCGATGGAGTCCATGTAATCATCCGGCATTTTGCTCGACGCGTCCACCGGGATCTTTTCAAAGGCAATGGAGCCTGCGCGCCGCACATCATAGTGGCTTGTCTCCGTGATCTCATAATCTCCCGAGGTGTACTTATGTACAGTGGTGGCATGGAACTGTGCGCTTCCGCTGGCCACGCCGTCGTACATCCAAAAGGGTACATACACACCCTTGATCTCCTCCAGATGGTTGGCTTTGGAGAAGGTCGATGGCAGAAGCGGCTTTTTGCGATAGTGCTTCTTCAGCGCCTTGATGGCGTCCTCCTTGCTCAGCTTGAAGGGAAGCACAAAGTCGGGCTTCAAAATGCCGCTGAACTGCCCCGGAAGCACCGACGGATTTCCGCAGTATGGGCAGGACGTGGCCGCAGTCGCCGCATCGCAGAGCAGCTCTGCACCACACGACGGACAGCAGTAGGCCTTCATGCCGGCCGCGTCCGCGCCCCAGTCCTCGCTCAGACCGGAAGCATCCCAGTCAGAACCGTCTGCGGCGGCCGCTTGCTCTTCCGCTTCGGCAGATTTTTGAGCCGCTTCTGTCTTCTCCTGCTTCTGCGCCGCTTCCGCCGCTTTTGCTTCTTTTTCTGCGTAGAACGCTTCAATTTCTGCGATATCGAAGCTTGAGCCGCAGTAATCGCACTCCAGCCTGCCGGATTCTCCTACAAAATGGAGTGGTCCCGTACAGGCGGGACATTGATAATTTGTTACTTGTGTTGCCATCTAAGTTCCTCATTTCCCAGGACAGCGTTACAGCCCACAAGAGCAGATTGCAGCGCCGAGCACAGTTATGATCATGTTTTTCCGGATATATCCCGCAGGCTCACTGCGTATGATAGATCGTGTCCGTGTCTCTTATGACGTTCTCTTCCGAATCGTACAAGACGCACATATCCGCCGCCGCAGGGTCGCTGTTGACAAGCGTGATGGCGATCAGCTTTTCGGCCTTTTCTGCGATTTCGTCGTAATCGCAGTCTGCATCGCAATCAAAGCCAACCGCAAGTAAGGCGCCAAAGCCTTTCGTCTGGAACGCAGACTTTGCAAAAACATACTGCTCCCCCCAGCTCTGTTCGCCCTCGTTCCACCACATTTGGCTGCATGCCATACCGCTTTTATCTTCACTCACGGTGAACTCATATTTTCTCAGCCCATCCTCGCAGACCCACGTGCCCTCCAAAAGTGCAAAGGTCTCCAGTGATTCCTGCCGTATTGCCGCTTTCCTGTCTTCCTCCGCTTTCCGTTCTTCTGCGCTGTAGTAGGCTTCCGCGTCTCCTGTCTCGCTCCAACCGTCGTCATACCAGAAAATGTCCGTCAAAGAGGCAAACTGCGAAGAGTTCAGGTAGCGCAGACGATATCTGACGCTCTGGTCCGGATCGTCGATCATCAGTCCGCTGATCTGCTCTGCAAAATCTGCCCGGATGGTCAGAACGCCGTTTTGAAACGTATACGCAAACGCATCGCCCAAGTCCTCAAAATCCGCGCCGTAGCATCGGACCGTGTTGTCTTTGAATGCGCCGCCACGGTAATAGAGCTTCAGTTCTCCCGGCGTATAGACCGCTTTTTTTACATGGAAGTTCTGGAATACCTCTGTTTCCCGGTATTGGTATACCGTCCGGCTGCCCGCTTCACCGCAGGCAGAAAAACCGAGCAGTCCCAGCAAAATGCTCATTGCAAGCAGCGTCTTTTTCATGTTCCTGCCCTCCGCGCATCCGGCGCGTTTTTGCGCCGGATGGCAAGCTCCGTCTTTTCCCCGATCAGCCGCTGCCCCATCTGTTCGGCATGGCGCGTCTCGGTTTGATTTCCAGCGTAAAGGTCATCTCGGCACTCGTCCCTTCTGCATCTGTCACAACGCAGCGATAGTAGTAAGGTTCGCTTCCGACCCGGATGCTCAGCTCGTTCGTTTTCTGACCGGCATGGTCTTCATCGTCAATCTTGAAAAAGCGGAGATATCCGCCGTTTTCCGGGATGGAAGCTCTTGTCCACTCGTACTGATACGGCGCTTTTCCGCCGCTCGCCGTGATCTGGAAGGAAACCTGTTCTCCGTTCGTGGCTTGTACCACACGCTGCTGGGTAGAAACGCTCAGAGACATGACTTTTTCGGAAATCTCTACCGCCTGCGTCTGGATGCTCCCTCCGTCCGCGTCAAAAACGACGCAGCGGTACCGGACATGGTCCCTCCACTCATAGCCGGAGATCTCCACCTGCAACAACCCTTTTGCATCATCGTAATACATGGAGGTGTCCTGAAGCGTATCGATCCAGGTCCAGCCCATCGTATCGTCGGAAACCTCCCACTGATACCGGTAAGGAGGCCTGCCGCCGGCAGCACGGATGCGGAACTCTGCAATATCCCCCGGCGTTGCCTCCACAGACATCGGCTGCATGGTGATCCGCAGTTCTTCCGTCTTTACGAAAAACGCCGCGGAATTGGAGGTGACACTGTTGCCGTCTGCATCTGTTACAACGCAGCGGAACGCATAGCCCCGCTCGGCAAGGCTTGAAAACGCACCGGGCGAAATGCGCAGCACCTGCGCATCGACATTGTTGATCGTCTGCTCCACCGCGCTGCGCGGGGTTTTGCTGAGGTCCGACCAGTCGGTATCGGCGGTACGCCGCTGCCAGCGGTAGGTATAGGGTGTCTTGCCGCCGGAGGCTTCCACCTGATACGAAACGTAGCCGGTTGCATCGATACTGACCGTATTATCCTGCGGGTGCGTTATAATTTTGAGCGTACTTGCTTCCAGCGTCATTCCGGCCGCCTCGGATGTAACGCTTCTGCCGTCTGCATCTGTTACGACACAGCGGAACTTCCAGCTCTTCTCCGAAGCTTTTGTGAGATAGGTACCGGTTGCCCAGAATGTGTCTGCCTTGTGCCCGCCGAACGAAGCGTTTTTCTCGTCGGAGATCCACGTCCAGCTGCTCTTTTCATCCATCACCTGCCAGCGGTAGGTATAGGGCGTCTTGCCGCCAGCAGCTTCCACACTCAGCTTCAGCGTGTTTGTTGCCTTCCCGGAGACGTTTTGCGGCTGCTTTGTAATTCGGAGTGCATTCGCATCACCGACCGTAAAGCTCAGGCGTTTGTCAGCGTAAACCATGCGCGTCAAAATCGCTGCGACCTCGCTGCGGCGGATATTTGTGTTCGGCTTGCAGCTGTACTGCTTGTCGCTGCCCTGCACAACGCCTGCGCGGTAGAGCTTGTAGATCGAGCTTGCCTGCGGGTGGGTCATGGGAACATCGGGAATTGCGCCGTCTTCCACGGTGTTGATTGCGTCAAGCGGTTTTGTTCCCTTCAGCGTCGGATTGGAGGAAATGGCGCGTGAAAATATGTCCATAAAATGCGCGCGCGTTGCCGCCGCGTTCCAGTCGTAGTCCTTGGAAATGATCTGCTTGCTGCGCGCATAGTCCACATAGGGCTGATACCAGACCGTGCCGGCTGCAAACTCGGTACTGCCCGTATCCGTCAGCTTGTGGATGCAGGCAGCCAGCTTGACTGTCTCGGCGTAGGTCACGTTATCATTCGGCGCGTAAATCGTTGGGGATTTTCCGTTGACAAGTCCGCCCTCTACAGCAAGGCGCACGTCCTCATAGTACCATTCGTTCTTTGCGACATCCGTAAATGTCATTTCTGCTGCCATTGCGCCAAACGGCAGAGCCGTCAGCAGCAGCGTCAGCAGTAACATGGCGGCAAGTATCCGCCGGGGGGAAATCGTTTTCATTGGCAACCTCCCTCTTATAAAGAGTCTTATCGCTCCCGCCCCAATTTGGGGCGGGAGCTGCGTTCATAACGTTGCAGAATTTCTTTCTTCTCCTGCACGCCGTGTGTGATGTGCGCGCCGAGGTCCGGAAAAATTCTGCGCGGCCGCTTCTGCTTTACTGGAACGTCATGTTGGTGAGAATGATGTCGGGCATCGTTCCCGGGACACAGTCCATGTTTCGAAGGCCGATGGAAAGGGCGCGGTTGTCGTCAAGCTGCGCGATATACTGAATCCATTCGTAGCCGATGTACTTATAGGTGCGTCCGCGGAAGGTGATGCCGCCGATCACGCGGTCTTCGATATCCTGATAGTTTTCGAATTTGTCCTTGTAGAAATCAAATTTTTCAACGTTCTCTCTTACCTCAAACTGGATAGCGCCCGCACCAAACGCTGTGGGATCGTCGTTTTCCACCAAGCAGCGCGGTCCATCATCGTACGACCAGCCGGATACCGGGATCTTCGTCATGATCTTGACCTTCACATCGTCTTTTGCAAACTGGGCGATTTCCACGGAGAAGTCCTTCATCTCGGCGTTTGCAGACGCTGCCTTGTTTGCCTCGGCGGCCTCGGCCTTCACGATGTCCAGATACTTTTCTATGGCTTCTGTGCCGGAGAAGCCGCTGGTGTTGTACGCACTCACCGTATAAACGCCCGACTCGTTTTCCTTAAAATTGACGTAGATGAAATGGGAGTCGTCGTCCTTGGATATCCATTTGTAGTAGCGGTAGTTTGCCTTCATGTGGTCGCTGTACTCTTCCTTGACGAACTGGCCTTCCACGCCGAAGTAGGCAACGATATCCTCATAGGTTGCGTCAAAAATATTATTATTGACCTCGTTCATCCAGACGTAGCCCTTCTGTACCTGCTCTTCCGTCACAATGCCGTCTCCGCCGGAGGACATCGCGTCCGTCGGAGTGAGCGGAGCGCCTTCCGTCGGAACAACTCCTTCCGGCGCACCTTCTCCAATGGCATCCGGCATAGACTTGCCCGCGTCAATCAGCGGCAGATACCAGTCGGTATAGCGGTAGGGATAGCCGCTCTCGTCCATGTCCTCCCAGTACAGACCCCACGGGCGCAGATAGATGTCGTAGTGGAACTCGTCATCACCGTCTTCATAGTCGCCGCTGATCCAGATCATGTCGTCATACTCCAAAAGGCTCGGATCGACGATCCAGTCCGCATGCTCCAGAGCCACATTTGTGAACCAGCCGCCCTCGGACATCACTGTACCGTGCTCGCCGGTTCCGGCTTCACTCAGACTGACCTGTGCGGAAGCCATGGGCTCGGACTTCGTGTAGTCCTCGTCCCAAAGCGTGATTGTGCCAGTGTAGTCCGTGCCGATGTCAATGACGCCGCAGATATCCCACCACTGACCTTCCATCTGCTCATAGTAGCCATAACAGCCGCTCATCTTCCACCAGCCGTACCATTCGCCGTTCCACCAGTCGAGCAGCGCGTCACCGGTCGTGGCCATCGTGCTCGTTCCCACGTTGGGGTCCGTCGCCATCGTTTCCGTGCTTGCGGCATCTTCACGGCTGAGCGTGGTCGGGTCAATCGTAACTTTGCCGCTTTTCTTGCCGAAGAACTGCTCGAAAGTTGCCTCGACTGGACTGGTCGTGTCCTGAAGCAGATATGCTGTCCGAACTTCCAGCGTTGCGCCCGGAGCGACATCTGCAAACTGGCCTTCTATCACGGTTTCAAAGGTGTCGTAGTCGGTAAAGACAGTTGCTGTTTCCAGTTCTACGCCATTTTGCATAACCGTTTCATCGACGCTCCAAAGATACGACGCATTATCCTTGCCGTTGTTTGTGAAGTCCAGTGTCAGAACGATTGCGTCATTTCCGTCCGAATCTTCCATGATGGACGCACCCTTGTAGAGCAGTTCATAGTCGCCGAGCTTGATCAAATTAGAATCTTTTTCCTTATCCTTTCCGCAGGCGGTGAGGCTGCTGAGCAGCATCAGTGCCGCAAGAAGCAGGCATAGAAGCTTGGTCTTCGTCTGTTTCATAATTCCCTCCCAATATCCTTCAGGGATGCACAAATCTGCCGATCAACAGAAAATAACATATCATTCCGGCAAAAAACAGGAGTGCATACCCGAGCCATTTTGCTTTCATTATTTCTTTTCGCGCTGGATCAGGTTCCCGTCCTTGTCAGTAAACTTGCCGCAGAGAATCTTGATAAAGTCGACAAGATACCCGATGCCAAACAGACCTGCCGTCAGCGTATAAAGAATACCCGTGCCGATTTTGCCGACATAATAGCGGTGGACGCCAAGCCCACCACAGAAGAGGCAGAGCAGGAACGTTGTCATCCAGTCCTTCGTTTCGACCGGAACCTCTGGCGCGACATAGTCCTCTACTTCCTCACCGTTCAAAATCTTCTTCACGGTTTCAGTAACGGTGTCGATATAGGCGCCACGCTCCGTTGCAAGACCAACTGTCGCACCCTTGAGACCCTTGCGCAATGCGCTGTTCTTATCAACGCGCATACCGCCAACCGACATCTTGGCCTCCGTAATGACCGGCTGGATCCGGATGTGTGTGCCGTCCTTGAGGAAAAGCCAGAGGCCAACGTCCACATTTGGTTCTTTCTCGAACGAGATACGTTGGCCGGGAATGCCGCCCTTGATCTGGAACGGCATCTGGAACGCCGCCCTGCGGGCATTGAGCTTCTCCATGATCTCCTCGAGTGTGGTGGAATAGGAAAGATCAAACTCACGGGGACTGGTCGCGAATGCGACGTCTTTCATGCTGCCGGTAAGGTTATCCATAGCGTTTTCTCCTTTCTAAAGTCCGGTGGGTGGGTGGATGATATGTATTGTTTCTTATGCGGCTTATTTTTTTGCAAAAGTGCCGCTGATACCGTAGCCGGAGTTCTCATTCATGGTAAGGCTGCTGCCGTCCACGGAGAACGTGTAAGTAGACGGTTCGCTCCAAGCCTCCAGCGTCACCGTAAGCTGGTCACCGTCAATGGTATAGGTGCCATTCTGCTTTATGTACGCATTCTCCATGGTGCATTTGCCTTTTCCGTTGAACGTCCATGTGATCACACCGTCATCTCCGAGATCAGCAGACCATGTTCCGGCCAGCGCATCCTTACTGCCGCAGGCGGCAAGCGTCAGGAGCGCAGCTGCAATCAGGAGTAATGCTACATACTTTTTCATTTTTAAGTCCTTCTTTCTAAATCGTCATTTGATGGATGGTTCAGCCGTTCACCGCGCCGCCGCAGTATTCGCAGCAGCCGCTTGCATCCGGCGTGGTGGTTGCGCCGCAGTAGGGGCAGGTCACTGCCGCCTTGGGCGCGGCTGCCTGCTCGATCTTCTCGCGCACATCTTTTCGTACCTGCGTCAGCGCCTGACGGATCTCCTCGCCGAGCTTTTTGCAGTTGCGGTACTCGACGTTGGTTTCGGGGTTGCATCTTGCCGGCATACCCGGGCGTACCGAGGGCGGAGGCGTAATGTCTATAGAGCTGGAGTTGACCTGGAAGCGCATTTCGTTGAAGTAAGGGTTGTTGACGAAAATCGTGATATAAAAATCATAGGAGTATTCATAGCGCGGCGGATTGTGGCTGACCTCTTTGCCGTCTTTGTCCTCGCGTTTAAGCTCGGTGCTGCTCTCGTCAATGTCGAGGTTGCAGCCCGTCACATCGGAAAAATCCAAAACGTCCGGGTTTGCCTCTTGCAGATCTCTCGCTCTTGTTACCATAAATTTCCCGGCGTCCTCGTCCAGAAGCACCTTGGTGTTCGTGCCGAGCGTCCGGGTGGTGTGGAACGCTGCAACCTTCTGCCGGTTTTCCTCACGGTAGGCAAGCTGCGCCTTGATCTCCTCGACGGTGCTGTTGCGCCGGTCAGAGAACCACGGGGAGAGCTTTTTGGCGCATTCCTTGCAGAGATTTCCGTTTTCTAGCTTGCGATTGCCGAGCAATCCGATCTTTTCCCCGCAAATATCGCAATATTTCTTATCGAACAGTCCCATATATACCAATCTCCTTTGTGTCTGCTTCTCAAACTATGCGGTGTACTGTGCGTCTGCCTTGGAATTGAGCACCGCGCCGTAGATGTACAAAGCCGGAACGGCCACGCCTGTCAGAACGCTTGTGACGTTAAACTCGCCGCCGTTGACCAGATTCATCACGATGCTCAAGACGCTGAATACCGCCACGATCGCGCCCCATGCGATGAGCCCGCCTGCTTTTTCACTGCGTTTGCTGTGCTTGACGCCTTTGATTCCGGCAATCAGCTGGCAGATCCCTCCGACCAGTGTCAGAAACAGCGCTGCCCAATAGGCAAATGTCAGACCAGATGCCGCGCCGGCTCCTGCCGCCAAAGCGCCCAGTCCTCCGACCAATACACCTGCAAGGATAGAAAATGCAGCGGCAATGATCATCAGAATGCCAGTGACCTTCAAAAACTTGTGTCCTTTCACGATAAAACCTCCTCGCCTCTTTGTTATTCGTTTTTATTCTTCCGCAGGGCGTCTAATGCCGCACTCTGCGCAAAATACGCTGCTGCCATTCGGCATCCCGCACTCCGGACATTTCCATCCGCCGTCCGGTGCAGGCCTTGAGAAAATCCCGGTCTCTGTTTCCTCGGCAAACGCTACCAGGAGGTTAAAGATGCTCTGTGCGCTTTCGCCGCAGTAGTTGTTTGTGAAAACCTCCCCGCTGTCTTGCCATGTCGCGGCAAGATAGCTGTCCACAACACCGTCCGGGCAGGTGCCGGGGTAAACCGGAAGCTCCAGTGCGCGAAGCTCCTGTCCGATGCTGCTGAAATACGCCTGCGCCTTCTCCGGCTCAACAGCGGCATTCTTCCTGAAAATAGGCTTACCGTCGCCATCCTGATACCGGTAGGAGAAAAGCATCTGCTTCTCCGCTCGGGATGGCAGCGTCCGCTCATCGAGAAGGAAGCTGAAGCAGTCACGCGCAGACGAGGCGTTTTGCTCCCAGTAAATTCCGACCAACTCTGCTGTTTCGCGCACCTCACACTGCTCTGTTTCAAGCTTGGATGCAGCATACGCTTCCTCGGCAATACTCAGAACCAAGGCCTCCAGTGCCTCCGCATGGCTGCCGCTGAGCGTTTGGACCTCATCCCCGTCATCGGTGCGCCATACGATCCGGATCTCGCTGTCAACTTCATCATAGCTGTCAGAAGACGGTTTTCTGTACGCCGGAAGATCCGACTCTGCCAGCACATTCTGAAGCGCAAACCACTGTACCCACGTTAGCTGCCAGGGAATTGGGTCGGAAAACGCATCCGCTCCGCTTTCTCTTATCTCGTCGCCGCCGGATTGGCTTGGGAACCAGCCGGTCAGCAGCGGCATATCGTTCTCCTGATAAAATTTCAGTGAAAAGCTGCTGTAGTAATTCCTGTGGTTCTGCCGCCACTCAACTTCCACCAGTTCCTTGCCCGCTCTGTATGCATCCGGGTTTTCCATCCTGCCTCCGTCTTTGATCTGCGACGTCACAACAAGCCGGTACAGCGAGCATCCCGTCAGTGCAAGCAGGGCAATTGCCGAGAGGGGAATCAGCGCAGCTTTCACTGCCGATTTCACGTCAGATCCCCATCGTCAAACGGGTCTCCGCATTCGGGGCAGAACTTCGGAGGATGCGCCGGATCAGCCGGTTCCCAGCCGCACTTGTCGCACTTATACTGCGGGACTCCGGCCGGCTTGGGTTTGCCGCATTCGGCGCAGAACTTGCCCTTATTCACCGCGCCGCAGCTGCACGTCCAGCCGTCTGCCTGAACTTCTGGCTTTTTTGTGCCGCATTCGGGGCAGAACTTTCCGGTTGCCGTCGCGCCGCACTGCGGGCATTTCCAGCTTCCTGCCGCCGGCTTCGGCTCCGGCTTTTTGCTGCCGCAGTTCGGGCAGAAATTGCCGGTGATGCCGCTTTGTCCGCAGCTGCACGTCCAGCCGTTCGTGGGCGCTGCCGGTGCTGCGGGAGCGGGCTGCTGTGCCTGCTGCTGCGCGCCCATCTGATAGAGGTTCTGCGCGTTCATGCCGCCCATCTGGCCCGCCATATTCATGCCCATGAACGCCATTGCGGGGCCCGCGCCCTGATTGGACGCGGCCGACTGCATCGCTGCCGCCTGCGCGCCGACCAGATGTGCAGCCGCTCTCGTCGGATCCATAAATGCCGCGTTGCGCTGCATTTCTTTCAGCATCTGCTCGTCTTCTTCGCTCGCCTTCACGCTCGAAACGCCGAACGACACGATTTCAAGGCCGCGCAGATTGCGCCACTTGCCGGAGAGCACCTCGTTGAGCGCGTCCGCCAGCTCCATCGTATGTCCGGGAAGCGCGGAATAGCGGATGCCCATGTCGGAAATCTTCGCAAACGCAGGCTGGAGGGCGGTCAGAAGCTCGGTTTTCAGCTGCCCATCCAGGCGGTCTCTTGTGTAGTCCTCGCCGACATTGCCGCACACGTTCGTGTAGAACAAAATCGGGTCGCAGATGCGGTAGCTGTACTCGCCGAAGCAGCGGATGGCAATGTCGATGTCAATGCCTGCCCGCTGGTCAACAACACGGAAGGGAACCGGCGACGGCGTGCCGTACTTGTTGCCGATGAGCTCCTTGGTATTAAAATAGTACACGCGCTGATCCTTGGGCGGCTCGCCGCCGAAAGTGAAGCGTTTGCCGATATTCTTGAAGGTGTCGACGATGCTCGTGCCGAGCTGACCGGAGAAGATCGACGGCTCGGTCGAGGAATCATAGACGAATTCACCGGGCTCGGCGCAAAGCTCCGTAACCTTGCCCTGGTCGACGATGATCATGCACTGACCGTCGGCAACCGCCACGACAGAACCGTTTGAGATGATGTTTTCCGAGCCCTTGTAGTTGCTGCTGCGTCCGGAAACACGGTGCAGGCCCTTGACGGCCATGACGTTTTCGGGAATGGATTCACAATAAAAATACTCTTTCCACTGGTCGGCCATCACGCCGCCAGCCGCGCCCAATGCTGCTTTAATGAGTCCCATTTTCTGTACTCCCTTTCTCTACTTACTATGCCCACGGGTCTTCCGCCGCAGGGATACGGATGCCGCTGAGAATACTGGAATATTCCCAGAGGAACCACTCGCCGGTCGAGGCCTTCTGCCGCAGCTTCATGGGCCGCGGCGAATCTGCGCCCGCCGTTTTCAGGAACACGCGCAGATAGCCTGGCTCCATATCCTGCGGTCTGGGGTCTGCCAGCACGTTAAGCCGGTATGGCGCCCGCGGCTGATAGCCGTTTTCCGGCGTCGCGCCTTCAAAATAGGCCAGCGGCAGATAGGCTTTGCCGCGCAGCCGGTCGCGCAGAAATTGCACGTCGTAAGGTGTCATGGGTCTTGGCCCGCGCAAGAGATTCATTGCGGCAGTTCCGGCGTCCTTGTCCCTGTCAAACAGCGCAAGTGCGCACAGAAACAACGCGCAGATTCGTTCCGGCTGGCGGCCTTCCGCCGCAAGCGCTTCAAACTCCGGCAAACTTTTCGGCATTTTCTGAATGGCAACCTGCATATAACCGCTCCTTTCTAAAGCGTATCAATCACGCCCGCAAGATACTTCGGCGATACCGACGCATAGATAAAATTATCAACCAGCTGATCTTTGACAGCCTGACGCACATCGGCGGCAAGCATTTCGTCCGCATTCTCATCCACCAGAAGCAGAACCTTGCAGACCCAACCGAGCTGCTTTACAGCATTGCAGAGCTTGAGCCGTTCGCTCAGCTTCCAAATGCCCTGTCGGATGACCTCCATCACCAACACATTGGCACGGCAGGTCCGGCACAGGGCAAGCGTTTCCTCCGGCTTTGAAGAACGGTAAACAAGAAAATCCGGGTCGCATCCCGAAAGCGATTGCATGACCGCTTCCGCCAGAAGTCCGCCTTTCATATCCAGTACAATCCTTCGCATCTGTGCTTTTCCACCGCCTTTCTCTTCTTTTGCATGTTCCATTTGTATTTTAGCTGTTATCGATCCCTTCCGCCCCCGCCGATTGGATAGGGTTTGCAATTATTTTTTGCGAATTATTTTTTGTTCAAAGGCCATCGTCCGGCTCGATTCTCTCGGCAAAGGGGCAAAACTGTGTTGCCTTTTTCTATCCGCATGATATACTATCCATACGAATGTACAGAGATGGGAGACATACGGCATGAGCAAAGCGACAAAAAAGAGCATCTTGTATGCGCTGGCCGCGCTGGCGCTCATTGCGTTTGCCATGTGGCTCCGATATGCAAGCCGGCATATTTTTCATTCTCCGGCTGTCAATCACCTGCGAAGCGGGATCTATGTGTTTTTGTTCAGCGCGTGGTGCTACTCCCTATGGATCCGCATTGTGCAGACGCAGGTGCGGCGCTATCTGGTGGCGATCTCGGTGCTGATGGTGCTGTGGATTCTTCTGCGCTCAATCAAATTTTCCATTGAAAACACGGATGCAGAGCGTTGGCTGTGGTATTTCTACTATTTCCCGATGCTGTTCATCCCCATGCTGGCGGTCTTCGTTTCCCGGTCGCTGGGTAAGGGAGAGGATTTTCGGCTGCCGCGGTGGACCAAGATTCTGTATCTTCCGACACTGCTGCTGCTCCTGCTCGTTCTGACCAATGATCTGCACCAGCAGGTGTTTTCCTTCCCGTCCGGCGTTTTATCGGATCAGGCGTATCGGTATGAGAGCGGCTATTTCTTCGTGCTGGCTTGGGAGGCTCTGTGCGCGGGGGTCGCGCTTCTTTCGATGGTAAGAAACTGCCGCATCCCGCGCAGCAGGAGAATTCGCTGGCTGCCGCTGGTTCCGCTTGCGCTTTCGCTGGCCTATGCTTATGCGTATGTCAAAAAGATCCATTGGGTCTGGGTGCTTGCGGGCGATATGACGGTGTCGCAGTGCCTGATCTTTGCGAGCATCCTGGAATGCTGCATTCAATGCGGGCTGATTCAGTCCAACCTCGGATACGACGAACTTTTTGAGGCAACGAGTTTGCCCGTCCAGATTACGGATCGTGCATTTTGCTCCCAATATGTGTCTGCTGCCATGCAGGGGGCTTTGCCGCAAAGTGAGCTGCGGCAAATGCAGCAGGATACCGTCCATCTGGGCGACGATACGCTTTTGAAGCGGCACAAGCTGCGCCGCGGCTGGGTGTTCTGGAAGGAGGACATTTCCGCGCTGAATCAGGTTCAACAGGAGCTGGAGCTGACAAGGGATGAGCTGCGTGATACTGGCGACGTTCTGGCGGCGGAAAATGCACAGCGCGCAAGATGGCTGAAGTTGACGGAGGAAAACCGCCTGTACGACATGATGGAGACGCAGACCGCCCGGCAGATCGCGATGCTGCGGGATCTGTTGGCTGAATTGCAGAAGACGGAGGAGCCGGACAGAGCCAGACACCTGCTCGGGCAGGTCATCATCGGGACCTACATCAAGCGTAGAAGCAATCTGATTTTTGTCGGCGTGCAGCGCGGTGCAATCAGTGTGCAGGAGCTTCGGCTGTGTCTCAATGAATCTTCCGAGAATATCATTGTCTATGGCGCCGACTGCAAGACGACTATCAAGGGGGAAGGCCAACTTACCGTCGAGCAGGCAACGCAGGTCTACGATCTGTTTGAAGCGGTTGTGGAGGTGGAACTGGAATCGCTGCGTGCGCTGCTGATCTCCGTAGAGGTCGGCGCACAGGTGGAAGTGACTCTCTGCGCTTCAGCGGCGGAGTCGCTCTGCGGGCTGCGTGCGCGGTTTCCAGATCTGGAATGGGAGCAGGATGAGGACGGACTGCAATATGTGACGCAGAAGCTGGAAAGAACGAGGAGTGTAAAGGCGCATGGACAGGATTAAGGAAAGCTTCGACAGTCTGCCCATCGCGGCCTGCTTCTTCGATAAAAACGGCGTGGTGCGGCTTATCAACCGCCGGATGCTTGCTATTGCAAACTGGCTGCGAAAAGGCGGCATACAGTCGCTTGCAGAGATGCAGAGCGCCCTGCACGCGCCGCCCGCAAACGTGTGCTGTTTGGATCTGCGCCTTCGGATTTACCGCTTTCCGGACGGGAAGGTGCTGCGCTTTGCGCAGGAGCAGATCACAACAAAAGCGGGTGTCCGCTATACGCAGATCACTGCCGCAGACGTTACAGAGCTGATCCGGAAGCAGAACCAGCTGAAAGCGGAAAACGCGAAGCTGGCAGAGGCGAATGAGCGGCTTCGGCTGCTGCTTGTACAGATGCCGGAGATCATCCGGGAGGAAGAGACGCTGGCAATGAAGCTGCGTGTGCACGATGACATTGGGCACAGTATTCTCGCGGCACGCCGTGTGCTGCTCCAGCACACGGACCTGAAGGAACTTCGTGCAAACGCGGCGCTGTGGGAACAGTCCATTTCTGTGCTTTATCGCTCCAGCCAGATATCGGCGCAATCCGAACCGCTGGAGGCGGCGAAAAAACGCGCGGAAGAGCTAGGCGTTAGCGTTCTGCTGACAGGCAATGAGCCGCAAAGGCAGTGGATACGCACACTGAGCGCATTGGCGATCTGCGAATGTGCGGCAAACTGTGTCCGCCACGCAGATGGCACAGAATTGTATGTGCACTTTTGGCAGAAGCCGGACTGTATGGAGATTGTCCTGACCAACAACGGCGCAGTGCCGAAGGAAAAGATCACAGAGGGCGGAGGCCTTTCCATGCTGCGTCAACGGATAGAAGAAGCAGGCGGCAAAATGGAGGTTTGGAGCATCCCTCGCTTTAAGCTGATGCTCAGTCTGCCGGAACAGGAGGAAGCAGCGCATGAGAGTGATGATCGTTGAAGACCAGACCATGATCCGCAGTTTGCTGGAAAGCTATTTCCGTGCCGAGGACGGATACCGGATCACGGCGTCTATCCCCGGCGCAAAGCAGGCGGTTGAGGTGTGCCGAACGAGCTCTGTCGATCTGATTTTGATGGATGTGCAAACGGAGAACCGCGAGAACGGCCTGACTGCCGTTCGCCAGATCAAAGCGATACAGCCGAAGAGCAAAATTATTGTTGTGACCTCACTGATCGACTGCGCTGTTCTGGACGAGGCAAAGAGGGCCGGGGCCGACAGCCTGTGGTATAAGGACTCTACGCAGAAGCGTTTGATGGATGTTGTCCGGCAAACGATGGCGGGGGAACATATTTTTCCGGACGCGCCTCCGACGGTTGAGATCGGCATGGCAAAAAGCACGGAATTTACAAAGTCGGAGCTGAAAGTCCTGCGGCATCTGATGCGGGGCTTGTCTTACACGCGCATCGCGGCAGAGATGGGCTGCGAGATGTCGACGGTCAAATTCCATGTGGCAAACATGCTGCAAAAAACCGGGCTGGAAAACAAGCTCCTGCTTGCTCTGGCAGTCAGTGATGCCAAGATGGTTGCCGATCTGGCGGAAGAGTGATGGGATTTGCTGCGTATCCAAATGTTCCGCTGATCGCCTTTGGCGGCAAATCCAATGCTTCCATTCGGGAGACAATCGCAGCAGGTGCGAATGCAATCACCTACACACCACCGTCCACACAAGAGCTGTTTCAGCAGATCAGGAGCTTTCAGATACACCCTACGCACGAAAGATAGAAAAGATCCTCTGTTGGAGCCGGTCGGCTGCCAACAGAGGATCTTCATTTATGCGGTATCACATAGAGAAAGATGGATAAAACCATTCTGATATTTGATAGGATGGGCCAAACTGCCAGTTGTTGACGGAGTTGTTTCAGACACCGTCCGTGAAGGCATTTGCCGGAGCTTCACGCGCAAGTCTTTTGCACCGGCAGCTCCACTGCAAGGGTGGAGCCCTTCTCCGAGCTTGTTTCCACCCATACGCAGCCGCCGTGGAGGTCGGCAATCTCCCAGACTAACGAAAGGCCCAATCCCGTGCCGCCGTACTCGCGGCTGCGGGACTTGTCCACGCGGAAGAATGGCTGGAAGATGCTCTGCTGATACTTCTCCGGGATGCCGCAGCCGGTGTCGGAGACACGGATCAGAATCTTTTCCGGCTCCTGCGTGACTGTGACCCGCACCGAGCCGCCTGGACGATTGTATTTGACAGCGTTTTCTGTCAGGTTGAAAAGCAGCCGGTAGATCAGCGCGTCGCTGCCGGTCATGACGCCGTCGCCATCTGCCGTCAGCGTGATGCCGCGCTTCTCCGCCAACGGCGTGAGGTCTGTGAAGATCTCCTCGACCATGGGCGCAAGCTGAATCCGTTCGTTCCGCGACACCTGTTGCAGGTTGCTCATTTCCAGCAGTGTTTTTGTCATCTGAGTCAGCCGCTCCGTCTGCTCCCGCAGCAAAGAAAGAAATGCTGCTGTTTCCGGCAGCACGTCGGGATGCTCTGCGGAGAACAACTCCAGCTGCGCCTGCATCAGCGCAAGCGGCGTGCGCAGCTCGTGGGCGGCGTTGCCAGTGAACTGCCGCTGGGCAGCAAATGCGTTGTTCAGCCGTTCAAGCATCTGATTGAAGGACTGACTCAACTGCCGGAACTCCGGAAGAACATCTTCATCAATCTTCATATCCGCCAGATTGTTCAGCTGCACCTTCTCCACCTGCGAGGCAAAGCTGCGCAGAGGCTTGAGGGCGCGTCCGCTGACGAAGTAGGCAAGAATGCCGCTCAATACCGTCACAGCCACCGTGATGTACCAGTTGGTGGTACGGAAGCGCCCCTGCGCCCCATCGACAACGATCGTCAGATCCTCATCAGGTGCTATGAGCTGCGGGTCAAAGCTCACCGTGCCTTCGTCATTTATAATAACAGTGTCTCCGCCCCGAAGCGTTTCTGCAATCGTGTCCATATAATACACGCCGGAGGAGCAGAGCAGCAGATTCATGGCAACGCAGGTGACGCCGATGAGAAAGACGGTCATCAGTGTGATGCGCCATTGCAGGGAAATTTTTCTCATGCCTCCTCCCCTCCCATCAGATAGCCCTCACCGATGCGGTTGCGGATGGGGTCATAGCCCAGCACGGCGCGGAGCTTTTTGCGCAGGGCGGAGATGTGGACGCGAATGGAATTGCTGAAGCTGTCCACACTGTTGTCCCAGACATGATCCATCAGCTCCTCCTGGCTCACTGGCCGCCCCTGATGCACCATCAGGTATTCGAGTATACCCGTTTCCTTGCGGGTCAGCGTCAGGGCCTGACCATTGACGGAAGCGGTACGGGAACGGGTATCAAAACGCAGCCCCCCGCAGGTCAGCAGCACGTCCTGCTGCGTAAACTGCCGCAGGGTCAGGCTGCGGATACGGGCTTCCAGCTCAGCTAAATGAAAAGGCTTTGCCAGATAGTCATTGGCACCCGCGTCCAGTCCCTCTACCTTATCTTCTACCTCGCCGCGCGCCGAGAGGATCAGAACCGGCGTTTCCCGGTCGGTCTGGCGCAGCGTGCGCAATACCGTCATGCCGTCCTTGCCCGGCAGATTCAGATCCAGAAGCACCAGATCGTATCGTTCCACACCCAGAAGCTCCAGCGCCTTCTCCCCGTCGTAGCAGCAGTCTACACTATATGCCAAACGCCGCAGGCTGCGGACGATGGTCTCGCACAGAGCGCGTTCGTCTTCAATGACCAAAAGATGCATGAAAGCCCTCCTTTATAAGCTTTATTCATTCGATTGTCTTCAGTATAGCAGAAACAGATAAGGTTTGTGTTAAGTTTCTGTTCTTAACAGGGACTTTATCTCTCCCGTGCTATGATGGAAGCACAAAACGGAAAGGGTGATGAAACTTGAGTCACAAAAAGAAGGCAGCGGCGCAGGTCGCGCTTCTGCTCGCCGGAGTCGCCATGCTGTGCTTCGGCGTCTGGCGCGGCGAAGCCGGGATGGTGCTGAGCAAAGCAATCAAATTATGTCTGGAGTGTGTGGGCATTGGGTAAGAAGTTTTCGGGCATCTCACAGGCCATGTCCCGCTTCCGGGGCTGGATCCAGGCAGGGGCAACCTTATTGACAAACCTGCATCTGCCGAACTTCCTCAAGGGCGGACTGTATCAGGGCGCGGGAAAGACCGTCTGCGTGCCGGGGCTGAACTGCTACTCCTGCCCAGCGGCATCCGGTGCCTGCCCCATCGGGGCGTTTCAGGCAGTGGTGGGCTCGTCAAAGTTTCGCTTTTCCTATTATATCACAGGCTTTCTCATCCTGTTAGGGGTTTTGCTGGGGCGCTTCATCTGCGGCTTTCTCTGTCCCTTCGGTTGGTTTCAGGAGTTGCTACATAAAATCCCCACCAAAAAGCTCTCCACAAAGAGGCTAAAGCCGCTGCGGTACCTCAAGTACGCCATTCTCCTGGTGATGGTCTTCCTGCTGCCGGCGTTTCTGGTAAACGATGTGGGTATGGGCGATCCGTTCTTCTGCAAGTACCTCTGTCCGCAGGGCGTGCTGGAGGGAGCCATCCCGCTGTCCCTTGCCAATTCCGGCATCCGGGCGGCATTGGGCAGCCTGTTTACCTGGAAGTTCAGCATCCTGATTGCGGTAATCGTGCTGAGTGTGCTGTTCTACCGTCCCTTCTGCAAGTGGCTGTGCCCGCTGGGCGCGTTTTACGCGCTTTTTAACAGAGTCTCGCTGTTTCAGATGAAGGTGGATAAGAATAAGTGCATCTCCTGCGGGAAATGTGCCAAAGCCTGCAAGATGGATGTGGACGTGACAAAAACGCCCAACCATACCGAATGCATCCGCTGCGGGATGTGCATCCGCGCCTGTCCCACAAACGCCGTGTGCTTCCGCTACGGCTTCGGCAACGGGAAAGAAAATACAACAAAAATAAATACGGAGGAATCAAAATGAAGTTTAAAAAGTTTACTGCGCTGCTGCTGGCGGCCTTGCTGGTGCTGTCTTTGGCGGCCTGCGGCACAAAGGACAACGATAAAAAAGCGGATATGAGCAGCAATGACTCTGCCATGACCGACGAGCCAAAAAATGCCGAGGAGGCGCTTGCCCTGCACAAAAAGCTCCTGGAGCAGGAAAACGCCCTCCTCTCGGAGAACACCGATCTGTGGGAGAAGGTCTACATGGCAGCCGACAAGGGCATGGCTATGATTGAAGACGGAAAAAACTACGGTGATTTTCTACTGGACACCGTCGAGACCGCCAAGGAGCAGTTCACCGACAAGGAGTATGAGTGGCTGAAGGAGTCCACCACGGAGATCAGCAATATCGAGAACAAGCTGACCGAGCTGGAAAACAAGTACCCCGAGATCATGCAGGAATCCATCGACGGCGATATGAGCGTGCCCGCAGGCAGCGACATGACCAATCCGCCCGACGACGGCAGTATGCAAAAGTTTCCCGCCTTTGAGGGCAAAGACTTGGATGGCAACACGGTGAAGAGCGACGAGCTGTTCTCCGGCAACGCAGTCACAGTCGTGAATTTCTGGTTCACCACTTGCAATCCCTGCGTGGGAGAGCTTGCCGAGCTGGACGCACTGAACAAGGAGCTTGCAGAGAAGGGCGGCGCGCTCATCGGCGTCAATACGTTTACGCTTGACGGCGATGAAGCTGCAATCTCAGAGGCAAAGGATGTGCTGATGAAAAAGGGAGCCAGCTATCAGAACGTGTATTTCGACTCCGACGGGGAAGCCGGAAAATTCGTAACCAACATCTTCGCCTATCCAACCACCTATGTGGTGGATCGAAACGGCAACATCGTGGGTGACCCCATCGTAGGCGCCATCACGGAAGAGAAGCAGGCGGAAACGCTGCAAAAGCTCATCGACCAGGCTCTTGCCGCCGATATGGGCTGACAAACAGATCGATCTGCTCAAATGGTTTTTGTTTGAACATAAAAACAGCGCACCCGGACGCGAAGGTCGCGTGCGCTGCCTGTCTGAAGGATCATCGGAAGGTGGAAAGGCCATAGCTGTTCGCCAGCGCGTCAATTCGCTGCCCGGCTTTGCACATTCGGCACTCGCCGGTTGGATAGGTCTCATAGCCCGGGATATCGGCAGGCGTGAACAGACTTAATACCGGGATGCCGTCCAGATCCGGGATCGCGCTGAAAACCGCCGCAATGCCCTGCGTTTTGCCGCCATAGTATTGGATGCATTCCAGGGCGCGCCGCGCGGTTTTTCCGGAATTGACTGTCGAGATCAATAGAAGCGCGTTTTTGTCATGGATCATGGGAACCAGATTTTCGCGGAAAAGCAGCTGGCCGTTGGAGTCGTACTCCGGCGTGACAACGCAGATACTCACGTTATTGTTGACAGAGAACAGAATCTTCTGCGTCAGCTGCCGGGCTAGAAACGCACCGATAACCTCGCTGCCATCCATGCAGATAATGGTGTCGATCGACTTTTCGTAGATGTAATGGTTTGCGAGCGCAAGCGCAGTGTCGTGCGCCAGACTGTATTCGTGCTTCAGCCGTGTGATGTCAAGGTAATGACTGTTATGGGAATGCCGGGTCGCAAAATGACCATGGAATGCAATGAGTTCGAGATTCGGATTCTCTCTGGAACGGATGGCTTGTGTACTCATAGACAATACCTCCTTGCATGTTCACGTCGGAATGGCGGCGGGTGCAGGCGGGGTAAAGCTGTTTTCATATGGGTTTCCTGTAGTGGTTATATTATAATAGATACCGAGTCCTGATAGCAAGCAATTTATAAAAAAATAGCTGCGCAAAACTACAATTACTGGAATATTGACAGCAGATATATTTTGCGGTATGATTTATATGTTATGGATGAAAGCGCAAAATCCAAATTGCCTATGGCAAGCGCTGAAATCGAATGATATGAGGGCAGGCGGAAGTAAGATGCAGTACCGAAATACACGGCAGCGCCAAATTGTTCTGGAGGCGGTACAGGAACACCATGACCATCCGAGCGCGGACCAGATCTATCTGGAGATCCGTGCAAAAGACCCGAGAATCAGCCGAGGAACGGTTTATCGGAATTTGAATATTCTTTCTGAGGAGGGGCAGATCACACATGTAAAGGTCCCCGGAGCGGATCGGTATGACTGCAGGACAGACTTTCACTATCACCTGATCTGCACGGGCTGCGGCGCAGTCTGCGATGCTCCGTTTTCATACGACCCAACGCCGGACAAAACGCTTGCGGCGGAGTCCGGGTACCGGATCACGCGACACAGATTGATCTTTGAAGGCGTCTGCCCGGCGTGTCAGAAGGCTGGACGTGAGAAATAAGCGCTGCACAGAAGTCAAAACCTCCGGCTAAGCCGGAGGCTTGAATAAGCCCTAGAAGGGCTTTGTACAGACGCAGCCCCTAAAGGGGCGCCGAAGGGCTTGCCGACCGCATTCCTTCCTCCGGCTGCCCCTGAAGGGGCTCTCTTTATGCCTTCTGGTTCACACTACCCGTAAACGGGTCTACGAACTCCTTCATCCCGATTTGATCTGCGATCTGGTCCTCGGTTAACTGGTTCTTTATGTACTCCTGTATCTGCTTTTTATTCCGTCCTACCGTATCCACATAATATCCTCGTGCCCAGAAATGCCAATTCCCGTACTTGTATTTGAGATTCGCGTGCCTATCGAATATCATCAGACTGCTCTTCCCTTTGAAATACCCCATGATCTGTGATACGCTGTACTTCGGCGGAATACTGATAAGCATATGCACATGGTCTTTGCACAGTTCTGCTTCTATGATCTCAATTCCTTTCTGCTGGCATAGCTGTCTCAATATTTTTCCGATGTCTACCTTGATTTCTCTGTAGATCGTTAATCTCCGATATTTTGGCGCGAATACGACGTGGTATTGACATCTCCATGTCGTATGGTCTAAACTGTTAATGTCTTTTTCTTTCACGCGAAAGACCTCCCTGTTTTGATTGTTGTGTGGTCGGCAAACCACTTCTAATCTAACAGGGAGCTTTTTCTTGTCTACGCCACTCCTCGCTGAAAGCTATTTCTTTACCCCCGGCATATCGGTCTTCATCAGGTTCTTGGAGTTCTTGCCAAACAGCGGGCTGTGCGAACCAAAGAAACCATTGTTGTCAAAAAATTCATCAAACATATTTTCACCATAGATGCTGGGTACCATAATAATTCCTCCA
>CDZT01022163.1_pt1 | contig 42960 bp, 52 predicted proteins | sample 557531 | NCBI WGS metagenome assembly CDZT01 (sample SAMEA3182066, study PRJEB8094) | gut metagenome | biome: human; feature: gut; material: Stool; isolation source: human stools | place: Canada | collected 2013-03-05
TGAATGTATAATATTTATATATTTATTATATGAATAAATTATATTGAAATATTCTTTTATTGAATATTTGTTTGTATATTTGCAGTGTGAAGTTATAAATATGGTAGTAGTAGTTTTAAAAGCGGCAACTTCTTTTGCTGGTATTGATTATAATGAGCGAAAGAATGAGGAAGGCAAGAGTGAACTTCTTGTTGCAGAAAATTTTGCTATGAATCCAGATAATTTGAAGAAGTCGGATTATATAGCTTATATGGAATCTGTCTGTAGGACTAATCCAGCGGTCAAGGCAAAACAATTTCATGCAGTGATTTCATGTAAGGGGCGTGAATATTCGGCAGAGGATTTGAAAAATGTAGCTTTGCAATATATAAATAAAATGGGTTATGGAAATAATCCTTATATGATATATTTTCATTCTGATACAGAAAATAATCATGTACATATTGTTTCTACACGAGTACAGAAGAATGGACAGAAGGTAAAAGATAATATGGAAGCTGTGCGCTCACAGAAAGTCATAAATCAAATAATGAATGTTGATTTAGCTTTGAAGGCTAAAGATGATATTTCAAAATACATGGAGTTTTCTTTTTCTACAGTGCAGCAGTATAAGTTGTTACTTGAACAATCAGGATGGAAATTAAGAGAAAAGGATGGATTATTGATTTTGTATAAGGGTGGTGAAAAGCACGCTTCAATTCAATTAGAACAGATAAAAGATAAAGCTAAACAATATACACCTGATGAAGAAAGAAGAAAACAGATAACAGCTCTTTTATTTAAATATAAGCAAGGACTTTCCTATACAGAACTTCAAACTTTGATGAAAGATAAGTTTGGTATAAATTTAGTCTTTCATACAGGAAAAGGACATACTAAACCTTATGGATATACATTAATTGATTATAGAAATAAGAGAGTTTTGAAAGGTGGGGAAGTTATGGATTTGAAGGAACTTTTAGTAGAGCCTAATAAACAAGCAAAAGTAGAACACTGTAATAGTATAATTAATCTTCTTTTGAAAGATGGAACAAAATATACAATGGATAGTTTCAAGAAATCAATGTTAGATTACGGTTATAGGTTTTCAATGAATGGCACAATATTTATAAATGGTGATGATAAGGCTTTATTGGTTCTTGATAAAAAACTGCTGAAAGAATTTAGATATAATAGCAGAGTGTATGAAGCAAATAAATTTAATGTTGCTACAGTTAAAGAAGCCGAGTTGTTAAGTAGAATTTATCATGTGAAAAAAGATGATATTTTGATTCAAGAGCATATGGATAAAAAAAATACTGTCTATTCTGATATGATAAATAGTTATTTGGCTCATAGTTCAGATTTACATTCTACATTAAGAGAAAAAGGAATTCTTTTTGTTGAAGATGATAATTTAGTTTATCTAATAGATAAAAAGAATAAAGTAATCATAAGTACTGATGATTTAGGAATCAATATTATAAAAGATGGCTATAGTAAAGATAGGATTACTCTAGTTACTCTTGATAAGATGGAAAGAATAAATGTTGAACAAGATTCAGAACTGGCAAGGGGATTTAATCTGATTGATGCTATTTGTGATATTCTTAGCCAGCATATAAATGTACAGCAAGATAAATCTCTTAACAGGAAAAAGAAAAGAGGACAGCAACAAAATTAATTAATAAATAGAATAAGATATGATAATATTATTTGGAAATCAGAAAGGCGGTTGTGGTAAAACGACTAATTGCATACAATTTGCCAACTATCTAGTAGAAAAAGGAAAAGAAGTTCTAGTATTGGATTTAGATTTTCAGCGTTCATTATCGGATAGAAGAAAAGAAGATATTGCAACCTATGATAATGAACCTAAATATGAGGTTATACAAACCGATATATCTAATGTTGCTAAAATTATTAGTGATTTTACTAAGGTTGAGCAAGGAAATCTATTAATAGATTTGCCCGGTAAGATTGATGATGATGCTTTGGGAACTATTCTTAAAGCTGCGGATATAATAATATGCCCATTTAAATACGATAAATTTACAATGGATAGTACAGGCTTTTTTATCCAAGTGTTACAGTATTTAAATGTAAAAGCTAAAATATTCTTTTTGCCTAACAATATGAGAACTGCGGTAAGATATGAGACGAAAGAACAGGTAGTTGATATTCTTAAGCAAGTTGGTTTTGTTACAGATGAAATACCAGCTTCTGTTGCGATGGAACGTATAAATACATTAGCAATTAGTAATGAGTGTATTGATAAGGTGAAGAATGCTTATGATTATATCATTCAAGAAGGAGCAATAAAATAAAATATTCTTTTTATAGATATTTGTTATAAAATTATTCATTAATTGTATATATTTGCGCATGGCTGATAAATTAAGGAAAAAGCAAAATGAAGGTATTTCTAGTGTTCTGGAAATAGCTAAAATGATAAGAGGTGAAGAATCGCATGGGAGTAGTATAAATGAAACTCCTATTCAAGAAGCTAAATGTGAAGTTGAAGAGGAGAAAGAACCACCTCATGTAGAAATGGAAACAACTTCTTCGGAAGTTTTTAATTTTAATGGCTCTAGTGATATGGATTTGACGGACTTATTAGAGTACATTAAAGGAAAAAATTATAATTGCAAGGAAGTTCTATATGTTGATACAGATGTAAAAGAGGTGTTTGGCTTGCTCAAAGCTAAAGCCAAAATACCTATTTCATCTTTAGTTTCGTTTATATTGGAAGATTGGTTAACTAAACACCGTAACGACATAAGTTCTTTGATTAAGCAAAAAAAGAACCGTTTTCTTTAGTACAGAAAAAGGGTCGTTTTGTGAAACAAAAGATTTTGGTTAGGCTAGACCGTCCAATAGAATTTTTCTATTGGACGGAATTTTTTTAGATAGAAACAATAATATTTTGGGGTATTCCTGTATAATATGCTATTTTTTCTACAGGAATATTATCTTTTTTCATTTTGATTATAATATCAATGTCTTCTTTTGTTATAGAAGAAGGTATAGGTGTAAATAACATTTCTGATAGTTTACTTATAGCCTTAATAACTTTTTGCCTGTCAGATTCTTTTTTTAAATCTATTCCACTGAAAGTTGAAAGTTTATCATGCAAAATAAGATAATATATTCCCCCTATTATTAGTGCAGATATAGTCACAATATCAATATCTGTATTGGAGAATATGTTTGAGAATTTTTGGCATAAAGGTAACGTGTGCAATTCCCGTAGTTGAGCGGTACGTTGACTAGTTTCATTGTTATTAGCTAGTTCCCATTTTAGAAGTTCTTGCATGATTTTATTCTCTGATAAAGATTGAAATAAGCCTACAAGAATGTTCATATATAGTGCTTTATCGTTACTATATTGTTTTTGTGATTTTACAATATCGCTAAACCAATAGTCGTATTTTTTTACATACTCGTCAATGAACTTATTCAAATCATCATATCTGTTATAGAATTGTACAGGCTCAATTTCAGCTTGTCGCATAATACCTGTAACTGTTAGATTAGAAAATCCTTCAATTTCAATTAAACGGGTTGCCGCATTAATAATGCTTTCCTCTATGTCTTTGGTACTTCTTCTCTTTCTCCTTTCTTTCATTATTATTTTATTTTTATGTTCTTATTTATATCATTAAGAGTATTGACTAAAGATTCTAATTGTTCACGTTTATGCGTGGCAAGAACGCTGACCCTTAATCTTGCTTCTTTGGTTCTTACAGCTGGATATACAATTCCAATTGTAAAGATACCTTTTTCTTGCAACATTTTAGCAATTTCGTAAACCTTTTTATTATCTCTTATCATAATAGGAAAAATAGGGGAAACAGATTTTCCTATGTCGAACCCTTCTTCTTTCAACCGTTTTCTAAGATAATTTGTATTTTCCCAAAGTTTGGTTCTTATTTGTGGCTCTTTTTTTATAATCTCTAAAGCTTTTAATATGGATGCTGTGACTTGTGGGGTAGGGGCTGCTGAAAACACATTACTGTCCGCATAAAATTTCAAGTATTGTATTATCTTCTTCGAAGCTGCTGCAAATCCCCCTACGCAACCAAATGACTTGCTGAATGTGCCAGTAATAATATCAATTTGACCTAAACAGTTATAGTATTCAGCTGTTCCTCTGCCATTGGCTCCCATTACTCCTATTCCATGTGCATCATCTAACATCAGCATGGCTTCATAAGTCTTGCAAAGAGTAATAATTTCCGGGAGTAAAGACAAATCCCCATCTTGGGAATATACACCATCTATTATTACAAGTTTAGTTTGATATTGCCCTTTGACTTCTTTTAGTACCTTCTCCAAATATTCTAGGTCGTTATGTCCAATTCGTTTTATATTTGTTCCTTTTAGTCCAGCCATTGCGCTTGTGTGGATATAAGGGTCTATCAATGCAATATCATTTTGACCTAATAAGGCTCTTAGTATTCCGGCATTTGCTCCAAATCCGGAAGAAAATAAAATAGCTTCTTCTTGTCCTACAAAAGAAGCTATTTCTTGCTCTAGCTGTTGGTGTATGTCGAGATAACCGCCTATTACTTGTGCAGCGCAAGCACCTGTTCCATATTTTTTTATAGCATCTATACCTGCTTGTTTAGTTTCTTCTCTTTGTGACATACCTAAATAATCATTAGAAATAAATGCAATAACAGGTTCATTGAAGCCTTCAATTGCCATTGTTGAACCGATACCTGTATGTGAAGTTATCCAATAGCTTTTGCATCCGAAATCATTTAATTGCTCGATGTACTGCTGAAAATCATTTGCTCTCTCAATAGCATTTTTTCCATAGGATAGTTCAAAGTCTTTTAATGAATGATAAGTCTTTTCCATATTAGTATAATTTAGATTGTATATTGCAAATATATATTATAATTTATGTTCTTGAACATTAAGGGATAAAAAATGTTCAAAAAATATTTCTTATATACAATATTGATTGTATATTTGAGTGTGTTAACAATTAAATATTTAAAGTTATGCGTAAATCAAATCTTAAAATTGGATGGCTATTGTTTCTTCCTTTTATGCTGGGTTCATGTAGCCAAAATGATGAGTTCGACAAAGAAGATGTATCAGGTGCTAAAGACCGAAAACTTCTTGAATTGAGTGTTCCTGAATACTTAAGTATTGCTTATGATTCGGAGAATAATGAGTTATCAAATGAAGAAGCAACTGATATTCTAAAAGAGTTTGTGTATTCTAGTGTGGAAACGAGAGGAACAACAGCACAGTTGGCATTCAATGTTAATAAAGAGTATTATTTAAATACTCCCAACAGTCGAAGTCGTTTTAATCAACCTATTAAAATCGTAGAGTTTACTATAGGGAATGAAACAAGAAATGGCTCTAATTCTGTTGGATTCGCATCAGTTGTGGCTGATAAACGATTTCCTAATGTGTTGGCATATTCTCCTAATGGTAATGTTGCAGAAATTGAAGAATATGGGGCTGGTATAATGATGAAACGTGCTCAAAATGTAGCTCAAAACTATATATCCCAAGTAGAACATTATCAAGATTCTTTAAGGGATATAACGGTAGAAAAAGTATGTACTATACTTGGAGTAGAGAACTTTTCTTTTGAAAAAGTAAAGAACTCGTTAGTATTAGAGGAAGATACCAAAATTGAAGATTTGGATAATTTGATTAAGTCCAGAGGTTCTGCGGTAAATCCATCAGGTACACCTATTGCAACCATTGGTCCGTTAATCAATGAAAGATTACAGTGGATACAAGGTTGGCCGCAAAATCAATTTATTAAAGAATGTTCTGAAGATGATTTAAATTATTGGCCATCCATAAATTATGGCGGAAAATATCCTGCTGGCTGTACGGCTGTTGCAGCTGCATCTATATTAACATATTTAAAACCTACAATTTATTCCAATGATTTAGGACGAAATGTAGATTGGAGTACTGCCTTAAGCAATCCTGTTATAGATTGGTTCACATCTGCGACAGATAGTTATGTGATTGAATCCGCTGCTATATTAAAAGAGGTTTCAGTTAATATAGGAACAAAGTATAACCATGAGGGTGGTTCTGCATCGGCAGAAGGAGTACGTTCTTATTTCGGCAAACTTGGTATAGCTATGGATGCAAAGAGCGCTCTTAATTACTTCACAATAAGACCCTCTATAGGTGCATATAGACCAGTATTATTAACCGGAGCTTGTCGCTCTATTTCTCGTGCGGAATATACTAATGGTCGTCATGCGTGGACTATGGATGGAATAAAAATTGTGAAACGAACAGTTACATCAAGAATAGAATTAGCTCAATATAATAACTATGGTTATTGCCATTTTGGATGGGTCTTTGGCGGTGGAAATGGTTGGTATTTGTTTGATTCGGATGGTGGTATAACTTTTGATTATGGTGGAGATAAGTATGATATAGACCTTGCTGCCTATCCTAATATTAGAAAATAAATATAAAAACAAATTCATAAGACAGATTTTTATAAGTCTGTCTTATGAATTTTATCTATTGAAATTAATACCATGAAGAATTTATTTTTACTTGTTTTTTTGATAATAACTTCTTGTAATAATGTGGTAGATATACCACAAAATGAAGAAAATTCTGTTGAATTAACTTATGAGGAATTTTTAAGTATAGCTAATGAATCACATAGAGAACTTACAGAAAAAGAGGTTATTGATATTGTGGAGAATTTCATGAAATCCTCTGGTGAGCTTAAATCTCGTACTGCTTTAAATCCCAATATGAGGGTAGAGAAAAAATCATATGTTGAGTATTCTAAAAACAAAAAATTACAACTCCCTTTATATAATATAGTAGTTAATAGTGCTAATTTCCAAGATATAGCAATCGTTTCAGGAGATAGTAGAATACCTTTTATTCTTGCATATTATAGTGTTGATAAGAAAAAATCGGATATAGACCAACCTGACTATGATATGATGCTCAATATCTCAAAAGAGATGTTGCTTAATGAGCTAAATAGTATTGTTGGAATATGTGATTCTTTGTGCGATAAGACTAAATTAAAAATATCTAGAAAATTAAATATAGAAAAAAATAAGATTCGATTAGCTGATATTAGTTCACGTATCTTAATAAAAGATACAATGAATACAAGGGCTAATATGATAATAGATTCTTCAACAATACCTGGGACAGTTATAGGAAGATTCGGTCCATGGTGTGAAGTTAAATGGGATGTAGGAATGCCATATAATCGGACTATGCCACAAGAATGCCCTAATAATTGGTTATGGGATAATCGGTATGCTATTAGTTCTGTTGTTGTGGCTGTTGCACAAGCAATGGCTTATTTTCAACCCAATATGAGTGTTTATAATGAAAATATAGATTGGAGTTATTTAAAGGAGAATGAAGAAATACATGAAGATTCTGATTATTTTGGTCAGTATGTACAAGACCCTATAAGACGAAGAAATATGGTTGCTAATCTTATGAAATATATTGGGGAACAATGTGGGGTAATTTATAATTGCAATGGGGCATCTGTAAATTTCTCAAATGTGATTAACTTTTTAAAGAATTATGGTATATCAATCGATGGGAAACAGAATTTTGATGTGGCAAAAATGACTCAATATATTGAAAATTTGAATCCTATTATTATGTATGGGCAAACAAGTACAAACGGTGGGCATTGGTGGTTAATAGATGGAATGATAGCTGTTATGTCAGATAATCAAGTTATAAATAAATATGTTCATGCTAATATGGGGATGGGAAAATCATATACAGGATTTTATTATGTTTCCAGTGGAATGACTTTTGATGCTTCATTTGCTCATTTCACTAAAAATATATGTATGTATCCTAATATACGTAGATGATATTTTCCCTATAGTTTTATGGTATCAATTTTTTGTGTCCGGCTTCCGGCAGCTTTTTGTAATTGGTATCAAAAAGGAGTTCTTCAGGGTGTACCAGGAATGATAATTCGGTATCATTTCATCATGCTATATACGCCCATCAGTGCCGGAACTTCAAAAGAATAGGTATCACAAATTCTTTAAAGTAATATTGGAAAATAAAAGAGAGTACAAAATACTCTCTTTTATTTTATTAGGGCTGTAATAAATTGATGGCTTTTTGAAGATTAGCTTCTAGTTCTTTTTTAGCGTTTGACATAGCATCTTCATAGTTTTTTTCTGATTGTCTAATAATTTCTATTATAACAGAATTATAGTTGGCTTTTTGTGCTTCATCTTCTTCTGTATTAGAAATCAGATAGAACTTTTCACTAAATATTAAATCTATAAAAACATAGTTAGAATAAAAATTCAGCACTTGAAATAAAAGTTTTAGGCTGCCCCCTTTTCCTAGTTCAAGATTTGAAATTGCATTTTGTTTACAGTTTAGCTGTTCTGCTAATTGAGCTTGGGAATATCCTATATGCTCTCGGATTTGCTTTAATCTTGTGCCTAAAATTGGTAATGTTATGTTATACATATTGTTCTATTACTGTTTCTACTTCGTCGTATATTCTCTTAAAGTTTTTTTGCAGTAATTTCTCTCTATTATCTGCTGTCCCAAAGTTATATACTTTTGGCAGTTCTTTGTAGGCTTCTTCTTCTTTCTTAATTTTTTTTAAATCTAAATTGGTTTTGCAATGATACATTGCTGTTGGAAAATTATCTTCTTGTCCGAAATCTAATGCAACTTGCCCTACTAATGTACCAGCCTGTAATGAAGAAATTTTAGATGCCGGGATAACAAAATCCATTTGTTCATTCATATTAATTGTTGTTTCGTTTCTTCTGATGGTAACACCTTCTTTTACTTGCTTAACTTTTCCAAATAGTTTTTGTAGCCAATCTAAAGTTTCAGGAGCTTTAGCTTGCCCGGATAAAGTGTTACCTATAATAGAAGTTATAGTTTTTGCGGTAGCTTTGCCGTATTGTTCTTCTAATTGCGGTAGTTCCTGTAATCCCAAACAAATTGAAACCTTATTGCTACGTGCAGTAGAAAGTAGTGTTGCAAGTTGATAAAAATATAATGTGGGACATTCATCTACTATGATTGAAGTAGGATAGTTACCTTTTGTATTGACAAGTCTAGTTAGTCGGTTAATGATAAGTGCATTTAAAGCACTATTCATGCTTTGTGTTTTAGGGTTATTTGCAATGATGAGATAACTAGGGTCTTTTTTATCTGATACTTTTAAATTGAAATCATTGCCACTAAATACCCAAAAAGATTCTTTAGTTGCCAGTCTTGATAACTGTACTTTTAGACTTGCCATCTGTCCTTCTAATTGGTCCACGGCTCCTGATTTATATGCAGCTTCAAATGGGGAAACTAGTGATTTTAATTCAGGTTCGGAAAAGAGGACTTTAAAAAGTACATCATATTCTTGATTAAGGAAAGCCAGTACATGAGGTAAATCTGAATATTTGCCATTCTCGTATCTAGACCAAAAATAAATAGAAGCTGCTAACAAGTTTACTGCTGATGTTTTAAAAAAATCGCTATTACCTCCACTTCCTTTGTCACCTTTTTGTAAACTCTCATATAATGCTTCTGCCGTTTCTGTTGCATCTGCTAGGATTTCTATATATTCTCGTTTCAATGGATTTATTCTTCTACTATATTCAATATCAGAAAAATTAATGACATTGAACTTGAAATTACTTGGTATTTTTCCTAATTGCTTGTTCTTTTGATAATTATAATATGCAATTTTGGCAAGTTCAGGAAATTTGAAGTCGTAAACAACTTCTGCAAATCCTTTAGCCGAATGTTGTCTTATAAAAGAATTTATAACAGAAAAAGATTTACCACTTCCGGGCGTTCCTATTACAAAAGTTCCACGAAAACAGTTACATATATTCAGCCATCCATTATGCCACTTTCTATTGTAGAAAAACTTCATCGGAATATTGACAGAGTATTCTGTTTCTACCTTGTCTTTAGATTGTTCAAAGCTTTCATTCTCTATATTAAATCTATCTTTCATAAAGTTTGATTTAATACGTTTGGAAATGTTATCTAGAGCTGAATTTATTAATGTAGCTCCAATTATCGATAGTATAATGTAAGCTATATTATACCATTCTAAACTAGTTTCTCCTTTTTCTTTAAAGAAAAGAAAGCATATACTTCCAAAGAACATTATGAAACCAAAGATTAAAGGAAAAATGATTTGTTTAGTCGGGTCTAATTCTAAATCCTTTTTTGAACGTGTTCCAATGCAAGTAACCATTATAATAAAGAATGTAAATAGTTTACTATAAAGAATATTAGAATAGATAGGAATTTTTGCCATTTTTGATAATAAGGGCATAATTTGTTCACTAAAGGGAAAATGAACAAATAGTAGAATCTCTATGCAAACAGTTATATAAATGAATGCTTGCATGAATCCATATAGTTTTTGTAATTCTTTGCTTTCTTCCATGATTTAATCGGGTATTTTAACTTTTTCAGGTTCCTCACATTGAAAAGCCTTGAAATCTTCTATAGCTAATTTCAAGTCTTCTAAAAAATTGCTATTGCAACCTTTTTCTACTGCTATCTGGTAATATGCTTCCATCGCTTGGACGGAACAAATATCTGTTCCGCATATTACAAAAGCTGGAATGTCTTCTAATAGGCACTTGTGTAATAATCTTTTTTGGTCTTTCATCTTATTAATTCAAATGAAAATACCACTCTTTTATGTAGTGAGAGTGGTATTGGTTTTTATTTTTTGGTATCATAATAATGTTCTTTTTTCGTCCATGTCCGGGAGAGCCGGGAAAAGTACGGTATCAAGTTCCTTCCCGGCTTCTCTCCAGTACTGGCAGAAAAGGTATCAATTCTACTACTGGTAATTTTCCTGTCCGAATATATGTTGAATCATTGCATAATTTTCACCACTGTTAGACTTATGCAGCTTATCATCAATAAAAATTTTTACTTCTACTGTCTTAGGTAGCTGTAAATTTTCAAGGTTTTCTTCATCTTTAGGTACAGGGTAGGCAGATAGCCATAAATATGTTCCTTGTTTGGCTTCTTGCTCAAATGTAAATGGACTTTCTACAATAATTTCTTTGGCAGCTTCTTCGGGAGCTTCGGAAGAAATATCTACTCCTACTGTATAATGTATTAGAAGCTTGAAGTTTTCTGGGTCGCTTACGGTAGCTTCATAACGCACTTTTCCTATATCTCCTGTAGGTGGAGTATCAGGGTCGTTGTTATCGTCTTTACTGCATCCAGACAACATAAGGCTTAAACCAATCATTGCTAATGATAAATACTTTTTCATATTGTTTCTTTTAAATAGTTGATAATTCAATGTGTATCGTTCCATTTGCAGCATTATATGCTACTTCCTCAATATTGGTGAACCGTCTTATTGATTCTTTCCATTCTTCTATTTGTGGATTGTGGTAATATTGTTCTTCTAATAGACTTATCAAATTATCAACTTGTTTGTTAGATAGATAAATCTTTTCTCCAACCCTTGGAACTACAGGTAATTGGATTGGTATAGAAATATTGTTCACACCATCTATAGGAATATGGATGTTTATTTCTATCATAGCCATTTCATGTTTAGTATATTTTTGGAAGGCTTAAATTTAACAACTTCCTTTTCTGGAACTTCTACAGGTTCTCCAGTTGCCGGATTTCTAGCTATCCGAGCTGGCTGAATAATCTTCTTGAAAGTACCAAAATCTTTTATAGAAACATCTTTTTCTCTTAGATTTTGAGATAATTCTTTAAAAAAACTATCAATTATTTCTGCTACTTCTTTTGTTGGTTTATTTGCCTTTTCAGCAACCATTTTGATTAAATCAGTCTTATTCATTTGCATATCAATAATATTTAATTACTTAAATCACTTAAACAAATTTCAGGAATAATTTGGGTATAGTCTTCTGTATCTGGTCTATAATGTATTGATTCAACAATATTGACCTCACAGATAACATCATATACCCATGCTTTAAAATTTCCTTCTAAATCATCCTCACCATCATTGAATTTATTAAAATCACTTTTGGCTTCATCTGTTAGATATTCTAATAAATTTTGATAGGTAAATTCATTCTGAAACATTATAATGTGAGGTGAAATTTCTTCGCCTATCCTTGGAAGATGCGGAAAATTCCAATCACCCTTTACGCTCATTCCTCTCTCTTTAAAAAAATGGCTATAAATTATAAATTTTATTTTCATATTAGTTTTATTTTAAAATCATCGTTCAGTACAAGCTTTCTTTCCATCGGTTGCCCGTTTTTATCACGAAATCCAGTTAACACAGGTGTTTCTTTTTTCTCGCAAAGTTCTATTGCTTCTTCGGGAGTTATAGAACGTCCTGACATTTCACGCCAAATGACAAAATCACATTTTATGTTTTCATTTCTATAGTTGGAACAATTATAGGCTTTTTTGTTTATATATAAGTTTCCTCCACACTTAGGACACTTACACAATGTATTATCAAAAGAAATATCTAAGTTCTCTGTTAGAACCAGCCGTGAAGAAAAATCATTTCCTTCTCTTGATTTAAATCCAGTCATAAACGGTGTTTTTTTACCTTTGGCAAGTATTTCTGCTGCTTCCAATGGTATTTCTCTTTGTGCAATAGTTTTGGGTATATAGAGGTTACAAACTCTGTTGTTGTCCTTGTCCTTTTGCGAATACCCTTTACAAGCATATCCATTTAGTAAAATTTCAATTTCTCTACCACACACAGGACACGGAGTTTCTAATACTTCATTTACGAAAGAAGGAATAACGATTCCATTTTCGATAGTCAGATATGCAGAAAAAGGAACTCCTTTTTTATTATGGAAGTCATGAAATATATCTGTTTTCCCTGTTGTTATTAATTGCCTGGCTATTTCTTCTGTAATCTCTTTTCCCCAATATGAATGATAAATATTAAATGTACATTTGTCATTCATGTTTTTGAAGTAATTACAGGAATATCCTAAACTACCTTTCATTATGTGTCCTTTCTGGCAAATAGGGCATAAGCCTAAATCTTTGATTGTATCATTATCCATTTAATATCCTCCTTTACTAATCCATTTAATGCCGTTTAAAATATTATCTACTTTTTGTTTCCCACTATTTACATATTTAAATTGTCCGGGTACAAGTGTTTTTAGTACTCCAGCTCTTTTAGCGGATTTCATTTGTCGGCATACAGCGTATGCAAGTCCTCGCATTCGTCTAAGTTCATTGACCACATGAATACATAAATCTATCCTTTGCTTATTATCCATAAGATTTTTTTCACCGCCTTGCAATGCTATATTGTTTATGTATATCATTAAATCTACACTTCGACTGATAAGTTCATACTCTGTTTTTGCAATTATGGTTAATAATTTGGGGTCTCCAACTGCATATTTAGCTGCTTCGGATTGATACTTAGCTATGTCTCTAGCTAAGGTTGAAGCATAAATAATATCCTTTCCATTTTTCACAACTGCATTAACTGTAGAAAGATAGTTGTATGTCTTTTCCTGTAAGGATTGAATTTGACTCATTTTTTGTTGAATTAAAATTTGAAAGTTACGGATTTTTGTTTCCTCACTTTGTATATCTTTCAGTACACCTTGTTGCGCCTGATGGGAATAAACCAATGTTCCAATCATTGCCGGGTCAATGACAATAGATTGTGCTAGTCCTTTTATGTTGCCCAACAGTAACATTAGGGAAAAAAATAAAAGCACTCTTTTCATATCATTATCTGTTTGTAAATTCATATATTCCTTTTTTCTTTTTTTGTTCTTCTACTCTATTTCTGATAGTTTGAATTATATCACTATTGGCTTTAAGACCGTTCATCAGTAGTTCTGGTGTTGATTTATCGCCAGAATAAATGTAGATATTGGTGTTGTTTATTAAAGACTGGATAAAACTTTGCTTTTCTTCATAATCACATACCCGATATAGTTCTATGTAGTTAATCCTTTTTAAAAAAACTCCTTGATATATTTTTATTTGTTCTCTGGTTATAATCCATTTTGTACAAAGTAACATTGAAATATATCTGTAGAAGATTATAAATATTAATAATACTAATATCGTTCCACTGATAAACTTTAATAATTCATGTTCTCTTATATATTTGCTAAAAATGAACACGAAAATCGCTAATGTGATTAAAAGGAAATTCTTCATAAGCCAATATCGGAATTTAGGCTTTAATATAATATCATCAGAAGCTATGTTTGTTTCATCATTCATAACTTAATACTTTTTTTTTGTTCATGTTGTTTCATTAGAATTTCATTGAAATCTTTTGCTTTTTCTGCTTTATGAGAAATCATAGGAGCTATTATTTTGCTTTTTTCCCTAAAACTTTCTAGTGAAACGTCATTTTTGTTAATAGTGAATTCTCTACCCTTAGTCTTAAACAGCACATCATCTTTATTTTCTTTTATTGTAATTTCTGTATTACTAATGATTCCGGATACTTTAATATCATACAAGTTGCCGTTTAAATCATTATCAAAACAGGTATGTACTTTAGCTTGTGGGTATCGTACTAAAGTGTTTTTTATTTGATTAACTGAAATGTACCCTCCTACACTACAAAAAACACTTTCTTCTAATTTGATTTTGTTAGCATTGAGCTGATAGAAGCTCAATGCATCTAAAGCGGATTCTGCAAAATATATATGTTTTGCCATTTGGGGGTGTGGGCAAAAATCAGCAATCCAAAGTGAGTTACTTTTATCTCCCCCGGCTGCCATTCCTTTGAATCCATAGTTTCTTAATTCGTAATTTGTTACTTTGTTATCTTTATCTGTTGGATTAATATAGGGAAAACCTATATTATAATAATTACCGTTTCCTTGTAAGTCTTTAACCCTTGTGATAAATGGGAGAAATTTTTCTACGACTTGATGATTTATATTTCTTTCATTTGTAAGAAATCTTAAATCAGCGAGTGTAGTAGGAAATTCTTTATATCTATCTCTGTCAAAAGATTTGTTTTCTGTTTTTGTAACTTTAAATGCTTCATATTTAGGACTATAAGGCTCATTTGCGTAATGTCCTAAAATCATATTAATTCGCACAAATGTATTTTGATGTTGGAATTGTGGAAAGTCATTAATATGATTTTTAATGAACTGAATTAAATCTCCACCTTTATGATTCCTGTCATAGTAGTATTCTTGTACACTATGGGGATTCTTGATGATGATTTCATCCAACTTGTTACCTGCTCCGTCTGTCAGTTTAAAAACAGGCGAAATTTTTCCTTTGCTAATGTCTTGTTTATATCCTAAATCTTCAAGTATTTGAATGATGGATATTTTAGCCTTATAATCGTCAAATGTTAGCATAATATTATAGTTTCATTGTTGGAGTATCATTATTTTTTCCGTAGGTTCTACCATATCCGAGAATAGATGCTTCTTGCTTCGCTGTTGCTTTAATAGCACTATCTATTTTATCCAACCGAGTAGATATTTGTTCTCCGACAGTTTGTTTAGTCGCTTCCCTAGAACTGGAATATGTTTTTTCTACTTCCTTGTAAGAAGCATAATCTTTGGAAAGTTTATGTTTCTCTAAAAAGGCAGCCATTTCAGTAGGTTTATCTTTAAAAATTTCATCAATTCCTTTAGCTCCTTTTTGGGCAACAAACTCTAATCTTTCTTTATCAGATATATTTCTTTCTTTCCCTATAGTTTGTTCTTCCTTTTTACTCGCCTTAATTTCTATTGTATTTGCATCTTTAATTGATAATCCATTTTTGGCATTCAAATCTAGTTTTACTTTTGCTGCTTTGTTTAGTTCCTCGTTTACAATGGTAATTTCTTTTCCATTTTTGAGATTTTCTTGCTGCATAGGAGTTAACTCTATTCCTCCAAGTTTTTGGGGGATATGAATGTCTTTCGCTTTTATTGATACTATCTCATTAGTTTCTTTATCACGTTGGTGCAATGTCCTTTCTCCTTTTGAATTAGTCTTTACTACGACATTATCAGCTTTTAGGGCTTTTATTTCATCCTTAGTAAAGGATAAATCATTTTTTATTTCTTGTCGTTTAGGAATGAGTAAGATAGCAATCCCAGCGATTGGGTAAACTACAGTAATAGCTGCGATTGCTAGTTTTCTAGCATTGATACCATCAATTTTGATGCGTTTACCTTCTTCTTTGAAATCAATTTCGTTGGCTTTTAATTTAGATTTATTTTCAGGTGTATTCTCGGCTGTTATATATTTAAGAGTTGTTGCTTTCCCTTCAAAATGGAGTTTTCCATTTTCTGTTTTATAAGACACTTTTTCATTGTCTAGAAGTGTTCTATTATCAGGAGTATCTTCAATGGAAAAATTTAGCATACCAGTTTTTTTCCCATTTCTGATATTTGCAATATCTTCGGGGCTTAAATTTTCCGGTTTAACTCCTACTTCATTAAACTTGTTCCAATCTATATCAACATATGAACCTTTACCATCTAGGGTTTGGTTTTGTTCATAAGCATATCGATAAAGGTCTTCTCCTTTATATGCAATTTTATTTTCAAGGTCAATGACTGTAAATCCGTCTTTATATCCTTCATTCTTATTAGCACCTTGTTTTATATCATCCCATTTTATAATTGCAACATTGTGGTTTTCTCGTAAATATTGGCTATATTCTTGGAAATTATTGCTAGCTTGTTCTTTATCAAAGAAACTGATTATTCTTTCTTTAGATTGCTCTAATAAGGATTCTCTATTATCTCCTAAATTGCCAAGTTTAAGTGTATTCAGTGGATAAGTATATGTTTCATTACCTTTGGAAAAGATAATATCACCATTTCGATATTCTTCTGAATATCCAAGAACTGCTGCTATGGCTCGGAATTGTCCGGCATTTTCATAACTATATTGCAGGGCTTCAAAACTTTTCTTTTCTTCCATTTTATAATTTGAATTTATGTTCTACTTTAGATTGAGATTCATTTCCAAGTGACGGCTTTTGTCCTTTCATGTATTCTATATATTCATTTCTGTTTTTATCAGTATGAATAGTTCCTATAATTTGTGGGTTATGCCGGTCATAAGCTATTTTCTGTTGCTGCTCGAAGTCTAGGAATTTTATTCCTCTTGGATTATTTAAATCTAATCTTATGGCAATTTTTTCTTTGTCAACGTTTAAAATCAATTCCTTACCTGATTTTAGAGTTTCCTTTTGTTGCTTATCCAGCTCAATACCTTTTATGTTTGAAGGTATTGAAATGCTTTTGATTTTTGTTTTAAGCAATTCGTTTGTTTCAGGGTCTAATTGTACAAGATATTTTTCATTGTTAATAGTTTTTGTTATTATTTCGTTATCTTGAAGTCGTTCTAACTCTTTTGGCTTAAGATTTATATCATTCATTATTTCTGGTCTGACTGGATGAATTTTAACGCCAGTATTGTTACTGTCTTTCCAGTACAAACTTATTTTTCCTTTCATACTTATTTCTTCTCCATTGTTATCGTGAAAAGAAAGGTCTAGTAAACTGGTTCTCTTTCCAGATAATAGAGCTGTGATATTTGCCTTATCCAAAGACCATATCTGCTTTTTTGATATTCCTATTAGTTCTAATTCTTTATATGGAATATCATTTTCATTAAAAATAGTTTGCTTTTTATCCATGTAATGTATATTTTTGCTCAAAAGTAATAAAAATATCAATATGAAGAATAAATTTATCATATTTTTTACTTGTTCATTGTTTTTTTCAGTGAATGGCTACTGTCAGTTTAATACGGTATTACAGAAAAAGGATATTCCTAAAGCGGAACCTGTATTAGCAACGACAGAAAATAAATTGATAGAAGAAAAAGAAAAGGCTGTTGTCGTCAATGATGCTTTGACTACAGAACGGCTTGCATACTGGAAGCAAAGAAGGTATTTATCTTTGCCCATTGATTCAATGGTGATAACTTCCCATTATGGTAAAAGAAAAGACCCATTTACTGGAAAAATAGCAAATCATAGAGGGATAGACCTTAAAGGCAACAACGACTATGTTTATTCGATAATGCCGGGAATGGTTGTAAAAACAGGAAAAAATAAAGGGTTGGGCAATTATGTAGAAGTGCGTCATGGTGATTTTACTTCTATCTATGGGCATTTATACAGTGTGCTTGTAAATGCGAAACAAGCTGTTGAAGCTGGGCAACCAATAGGCATTAGTGGAAGTACCGGGCGCAGCACAGGAGAACATTTACATTTTCAAATGGAATACAAAGATAAGACTATAGACCCTAAGCCAATTCTTGATTATATTAATGAGGTAATCAGAACCGTTAAAGGACAAATTTCACAGCAAATAGATAATGAGTTAAGACGCAAATAAATAGAAAAAGAGGATTGGAAAAACCAGTCCTCTCTTTTTATTTGAAGAATCAGAAGAAACCTTTTTTTAATCCTTTTTCTTGTCTTTGAACTTTTTCTAATGAAGATTGAAGTTGTGACAGGGCTTCTTTCATTCCTTTTTTTACTTCAGGATTCGTGACGGATTCAATAAGTTCTTTTCCTGTTTGAATGTTAGTCTTAAGTATTTCTTTATTCTTCATCTGTTTTGCACGACTTTCATCTATAAAAATAGATGGCATACTTTTACAACTCCATTCACCATTTACTAGGTTAAAATCTTTAATTCTTTCTTTCGCTAAGTAGGTGTGGATAGAAATCTTATCTACAGCCTTATCACTGTATAATTGATTTGCAGATTTCATTAGTCCATTTACGGCTTTGTTATGTGAATCAATATCGGCTAATCGTCCTTGTCCTTTACTTAGTACTTCTTCTTGATACCTGTTGTAAAGTCCTAGTTGGGTAAACTCCTTTGGGGCTGCAATAATATATGCTTCAACTCTAAATCCTGCATCTTTAAACATTTTGGCGGTCTTTAAAGGCACATCTGGATTTCTCATAGTTCCCTCAATAATGATATCGTACCTACTTTTGATTGCTTCTTCGATAAGTTTTTCTGTGAATACGCTTGAAAATATTTGAGTTTCAATAGGATATTTAATAGGGTCTTTTATCAATTTAGCCTTTTCAGGGTGAAATTCTCTGTATAAATCACCATTTATAGATAGAAATTTTTTATCTATATTATCAGATTTGGCAATTTCTAAAAGAAAACTTTTACCACAGGCTGGCTGTCCTCCCATAATAATAGCTATGGGATTAGTTGAAGGTGTTATACCTTGGAGAAGTTTTTCCTTTCTTTCTTGAAAAATGGCTTCTACTTCATTGCGCTGCATAATATGCTTTTAATTTGGGTGCATAATAGTTTTGTATCTTATCCATGACTGATAAGCGCACGTCTTTCCAGCCTTCAAATTGTTCAAGTCCTTGCGCTATTCGTTCTTCTATGGTAAGTACATTAAATTCTTTCTCCAATATTTCTATTTTTATTGGGTCTGTTTCTTTTGATAGTTCATCTATTTTCATCATTCGAAGTGTCCCGATAATATCAAGGGCAACATCCAAGCTCATTTCTTTATTCATAGATTATGTATAGTTTTATGGTTTATACTTCAATAGATTCTGTGAATTTTAATAATGGAATAACTTTCACTGTATGAAATGAAAGTTGGTTAAAAAGCTTATGGGTCTTTAGCATTTCAATCGCTGCATCAGCCGTAACAACACCTTGTTCATAAAGCCGGATTGTTGCATATAACTGGTCATTGGCAACGGGTCCCATTATTAAATCATAGATGTTTTTTCCTTTTCCTCTGCGGTTATTAACTACAAACTCCAGCCACTCTTTTGTAGCCCCATCAAATCGAAGGACTGAAAACTCTCTATCAAGAATATTATCGGGGACTTCATAAACTGAAACGACAGCTTTTTTACCATGTTCCCGATTCCTTTTGAGTATTGCCCACTTCTTAGCCTGTTCAAAATTAGTTGTCGTATAGAATCCTTTTCCAAAGTCAGTAGCTTTACGCCCTTTCTGTATATTAGGGGATTTGACGGTAACTGTTGAGCCGTGATATAGTTTCATGCCTTTTTATTGATATAAGTTATTATAGTATCTAATATATACTCTGTATCTTGTGTGTGCAGCATTTCAAAATTTTCATATAGAAATTCAAAAACGCCATGATTGGAAAACAGCAAAAGAGTTTCTTTAGCACTTATATTTTTAGTTTCCCTGTAATTTTCAGCACAAAACATTTGAAAAAGCAATATCTTTGGATTGTCCTTTTGTACTTTCTTCTGTTCTGTTTTCTCTTTTTCTAATGCTTCATAAAGTGATAATGTACTTGAATACCATAGTTTTGTATTCTCGTCCAATAATGCCTTGTACAAATTGGAAGAATATATATAGTATAACGCATCTTCTAAAGGTAGCGTTTTTCTTTTCATGACTGTATCAACCAATTCTCTCATAACAAATGGGAGCATAGCCGAACCAAGTTCATTTTGATATGTTTGATTAGTTTCCATAACTATTTATTTTCTAATTTTATATAGCTATCTTGCTGATGTATTTAGCAAAGATAGAGAAAAAACAATCATCATAGACCTATTGTATTGATTAGTTTGTAAATAGGTTCTTTGTATTTCTTTAGATTTTTAATTTGTATAACATACTTATTGATTCCTAGCTCATTAAAGATTTCTGCGTACATTTTTATTATGGATTTTCTGTAGTAGATGGTTAATCCTACTATTGCAATGCAAATAAAAATCAAGTAGACTAATTCACTATACGCATAGATTGCTAATGCAAAAATTCCACCCATAGCCCATAAAAAGCTACTTAAAAGAAATCTTAAGATATTCATAATTTTGTTTGCTGTTCTTTATACTGGCAGCCAAACCAGCTTTAAAGGTTTGTTTATCTCTTTATTTTCAATACTCAAAGATAGTGATTTTCTATAAATGTCGCAAATAATAGGACAATTATTTTTGTTAAAAATAGTTTTAGGCTTATAGATTGCCGAAGTTTTATTTTTCCCTAAAGTATTGGTATCATAATAATGTTCTTTTTTCGTCCATGTCCGGGAGAACCGGGAAAAGTACGGTATCAAATTCCTTTCCGGCTTTTCTCCAATACTGGCAGAAAAGGTATCAATTAGATGCAATCCTTTTGCTGATGGGCGATAGTTCCTAAATGGTGTCAGTATCGTTTCTTTTATGATGCAGCCGTTTTCCTGTATTCAGATATAGAGAGAAACGACACAAGGAACTTTAGGGAAAAGAAGATTTTTCGTGTTGCTCTTTCTGGAAGTGGAGTATATTAATCATATATTATATGTTTATAGGTTTATATATTCATATATTATTTATATATATAGTGTTTTCTCTTTGTTCTTTTTCCCTATAGTTTTATGGTATCAATTTTTTGTGTCCGGCTTCCAGCAGCTTTTTGTATTTGGTATCAAAAAGGAGTTCTTCAGGGTGTATCAGGAACGATAATTCGGTATCATTTCATCATGCTATATACGCCCATCAGTGCCGGAACCGGAGGAAGAATATTGTAAGATATTTGTGATGCCTTATTGTTTATAGTTCTATTTATTACATATCATCTATTGTGAAGCATTTTGTTTCAATTTCATAGTTATAGAAGAGTTTTGTACGAAGAAATTCTACTTTTTGTTGTAATAATTTTGGCTTAAAATTTTTTCGTAGGCGTTTAACTTCACCGATTAAAACTTTTTTGTTACTTGCGTATATTGCCACAATATCTACTTCGTTTTGAGCCATGTCCTTGCCTTTGGATGTTTCCCACCATGAGCCGATGTTTCTGTAAAACATTTGTTCTGATAATTGCTGCCGAAAGTATCTTTCAAGTACCATGCCAGAATAAGTTGAATAATCTGATTTGATTAGCTCTGCAAGTCCATTTAAATTGCCGGATTCTATAAAATCTTGATTTCGATTTATATATCGAAACCAAAAACGTAAAAAGTTATCTGCTATTTCATAACGTACATTTTGAGTTCCTTCTTTTGATAAAATCGGGCGTTTTCGCCTAATTACAGCATAATCATCTTCTAGGCGTTTCATCTGTCCTCCAATACTTCCGCTTGTAAATGTGGCGAGAATATCAGCCATTGTGTTACGCCCAGAAGCGATAGATGCAAGGATAGAATAATAGTTGCCATATTTCTTCCCGAACTCCTGAATTAATAGATAATCTCCTTCATCAAGAAAAAAAGACCCTGGACGAATCATAAACTCTACCATGTTTGGCATGGTATATGCTCCAGCTTCTAATAAAAGCTCCACGTATTTAGGTACTCCCCCTGTGAATGTATATAGAGCCAATAGGTCTTCATTGGTGTAGTTGGGGTTGAAATCAGCTATGATATTTTTTAGGACGGAAGTAGTGAATGGCATAATCTTTAAGTTACGGTCAGCTCGTCCGTATAATGGTTCACGTGCATCTTTAAAAATGCGGTGCATAAGTGTATATACAGAACCGCTTACTATTAAATTGACGTGTGTGCTATCCTTGTATCTATCCCAAACGTCTTGCATTTCGCTGAAAACAGATTCATTAATGTAGAAAAATTCTTGAAACTCGTCTATGATAAGATTGAATTTGCGGTATTTCCCTAATTCCATTAATGAGGTAAAAATATTGATAAACTTTCCTGAACCGTCAGAAAAGTGCATATTAAGCGATTGGCTGATTACTTGTGTAAATTTACTGCAAAGTTCCCCTTCGTTTTTTCGTGCTACAAAAAGATAAACAGTTGGTTGTTCCTCACAACTTTTCAATATGAGTTTTGTTTTTCCAACTCTTCTTCTTCCTGTTACAACAGTAAAACGTGAATGGTCATTAAATGATTGTTCCTGTACTTCGCAAAGTACCTTTAATTCTTCTTCCCTATTATAAAATTTCATATGAATATGTTTTTAAATTCATCGGAGGGTAATTTATCGGTGGATGAATTTCAGTTTCTGTGCAAAGATAATATTTTAATCAATAACTTCTATTTGTCTTATCAAATTTTAGAGAACTTAATTTTTTTATGATAATGTCCTATAAATGTTTGGTATCAAATTCCTTCCCGGTTTTTCTCCAGTACTGGCAGAAAAGGTATCAATTAGATAATGTCTTTTTGCTGATGGACGATAGTTCCTGTTCCTGAATGGTGTCGGTATCGTTTCTTTTATGTTGCAGCCGTTTTTTTGTATTCAAGAGTGGAGAGAAACGCCACAAAGAACTTTAGGGAAAAGAAGATTCTTCGTGTTGCTCTTTCTGGAAGTGAAGCATATTTTATATATTATATGTTTATAGATTTATATATTATATATTCATATATTATTTATATATATGGTATCTTGTCTTTGTTCTTTTTCCCTATAGTTTTATGGTATCAATTTTTTGTGTCCGGCTTCCAGTAGCTTTTTGTATTTGGTATCAAAAAGGAGTTCTTCAGGGTGTATCAGGAACGATAATTCGGTATCATTTCATCATGCTATATACGCCCATCAGTGCCGGAACCAGAAAAAGGATGGTATCAATTTCTTTTCAGATTATAAAACAAAGACCGAGAGTTTTACCTCCCGGTCTTTATTAATAGCAATCTCTCTTTTTAATATTCATCATTTGTGATAAATATTTCTACTCTCCTATTTTTAGCACGCCCAGCTTCACTTGTATTGTCTGCAATGGGTTCGCTATATCCTTTTCCATCTTCTGTTATGTTGTTTGTTTCTATACCAGCGGTTCTAAGGTAATTCCCTACTGCTGCTGCTCTATTTTTAGAAAGTATGATATTGTATTGTTTTTCTCCTATATTGTCTGTATGCCCAATTATTTTAATCTTAGTATTGGGTATTTCAGTAATGATATTACATAGATTAGAAAGCATTTTTTGAGCTTCTTCATTTAATTCATATGAATCAAATTTGAATAAGATTTCACTTTGAGCTGTTGCTTTAAACTGTTCTTTTCCATTTTTATCCTTATAGCTGGAGATTGATAAGCCATCAATAGCTTTTAGTTTATTTCTTCTAGCTTCTATCTTTTCTTGGATAGCTTTATCTCTTTCTTCCTTAACTAATTTTGCACTTCCACCAACTATTGAAGCGATTGAATAGTTGCTATTATTTTCTATCATGTCTTTTTCTTTCTCGCTTAGTTCAGCGTTACTGAAAGTTATCATATGCGTTGAAGTACATGCGGTAAAAAATGTAATAACGAAGGCTGCTAGTATAATTATTTTCTTTTTCATGATTATCTTATTGCTATAATAGGTCTGATTTTAAATGAATTTCTTTTGCTTGTACTGGTTGCTCTCCCTTTTGTTAATGAAGAAATTAGTGCAAACACTTTAGGAGTATCTTTTCCTGCTCCATCTTCTGTAGAACTCCAGTACCAACCATCAAAGTGCGTTCCTCCAATGATTGAGAAAGAAGAATATACCTTTTCAAGATTATTAGAGATTGCTTTGTTTTGTGCGATAGAGCCAATAAACCAACCTGTAACACCTTTTGGCGCATATTCTATAGCTTTTTGAGCTGCTGGATAAGCTAAACTATCCTTTATAGCAAAGTTCATTATTGCGGCAGTATTAGCTGCTCCATCAAAGCTGTTTTCATCTTCCGAAACATTAGCTATATCCTCGTCTGTGTCTATTAAAGGATTTTCTTCTAAATCTTCTAATGAAACGGCATAAGCGGTTTCTTTTATATTTGGATTATTCCCATCATTGCACCAAAATACAACTCCAATGGCTTCTTTTTCACTGGGTGAAAAAAGCGAGGGATGCACTATACTTCCATCACTACATAAGATACTACCCGGCTGTAATGATGTGTCTATAATATCTTCGTGTTTTGTACATGATGATATTACCCCTATAATGGATAATAGAATTATATATATTTTTTTCATACTTATTTATTTATTGGAAATTTGACACCTACTAATAATCCATTTCGGAAATGGTCACGTGTCCAAAATACAAAATCATTTTTTTGCATTACAAAGACTTGCATTCCATTCCTAAATGAATAGCTATATTCTAAACCTATATCAATGGAAGCCTGAAACCCTTTTCTGTTAGCTCCTAAATCTGCTCCAAACCGCCATCTTAAATTACTGTTTTTGCCTCGTGAGATTGTAGGTTTATATGCTGCACCTATGCCGAATGTTTTATAGCTCCAGAAACTATCAGAGCATACCTTATTACATATCGGGCATTTATCATATGCTGTAGCTAAATCAATATATAGTTCATAAGCATTGTGATATTTACCTTCAAACTCCAGCCCTACAACTGCATTGACGGTATTTTTCCATTGCCAACCTCCTGAAATATTAAAAAACTTATCGCCATCACCAGCCATTGACTTTAGGGAAATAAATGAAATCATAATAAGAAATATAATTTTCTTCATTGTGTTATTATTTAATATTGTTAGTTTCATTTTTTTCTGTGGATTCATATATGATTTTCGAAAAATCAAGACGCCCTTTGTTTATTAGAAATTTTATAGGAATGCCATCATCATAACTATCATATAAGGATTCTTCATCATTCTCTTTTTTTATATTCGATTCCAAGAACAAAAAACCATTTTTCTGTAATTGTTCCACTTGCCATATTACATTATCGAAATAGTGAAGTAGGATAAATTGGGATGTATTAGGGGAATATTTTCCTTCTGTGAACAAATAGAAGAATTCTTTAGTATATAGCCTTCCTAAATATGTGGTTAATTCATTTTTGATTCCAGTGAATTCCGAACCAACATTTAAGGTATGACACTCATTCAATCCTCTTATAAATATTTCAGTTTCCCTATCACGCTTTAGCATTTCTGACAAAATACTTATATCAGGATTACATACGGTTGCTATGATGTAAGCAAGATTACAATATTCTTTAGGATAGTGTTTGCAGTAATAGTATATGGTTGCTGCAAAAATATTTTCCGCTGTCATTTTGAAGTATAAATATTCATCCCATTTATAAGTTTCTCTATACTGCATTCCACTCTTCTCAATAGCAAGAAATATATCTTTGGATATTTCTATAGCTTTGGGAATACTATTTATTTTCTCTTTATCAATGGGGTTGTCAAAATAGAAATCCTCGTTCCAGTTAATGGAACGTAATTTATAACCAAGACTTGGGGTTATAATTGGAGTTACTTCTTTTTTCTCATTGAGAATATTCATATGTTTTATTTTTAATTATTAAAACCAGAATTTATATATAGCAATTAAAATTAAAAAACCGAGAAGGAGTATCTGTGTTAACAAAATACCTCGCTTTAAAATGTAATATTCTTCTCGCTTCTTGGATTCTTCTTTTAATGTTTTTATTAGTTCTTCTATAGACATCTCAAGTTGGCTGCCTTTTTCCATAGCATTTTCTATGCGCTTCGTATAGGCTTCGACACGTTTCAATTCTTGATATACCAGTTCTACCGCAAGCTGCGGGTTTACTTTCGGCGTAGTGTCTTTCCTTTTCCGTGGGCTGTACTGTCCCTGCTTAACGGGGGAAGCGGCTGCCTCTGGGTGTGAGTTTGTTTCCATATTAATTCTTGTTTTTATTTATTCGGTAAAAGCATCTGCATGAAGAATGTCTGCATAATCAATTCTTAATGTTATAGTACGTCCTGAAATCTGTTTTTCAGATATTTCTATGGTAAGAACTTTTTCGTCTGGGAAAGTAAATTTTTCAAAGACAAAAATATTTCGATAGTTCTTCTTGAAAACAAGATTCTTATTAACTTGCATCAATGGAAGTATTTCTATAGATTGAAAATTAGTAGCCTTTGTTTGTTTTTTATCTTCTATTTTGAAGCGTATTTGGTCTATATCATATCGTATTTTTGTCTTATTAATCATAGAAATATCAATAAAGAAATACTTATCTAATGTGTAGATATTGTTTAGTACAATTTTCATTAGGTTACTTTTACTGGAAACATCATAGAATTTATTTTTTGAAATAAACATTCTATGTGCGTAATCATACATTTGTGCTTTGGTTAAATTCACTTCTGGATTCATATAGCTACGTAAATCAGCATAAGGGATATTAAAGCGAGTGTATGCTTTTGCTAAATCGCTACTATATACTAGCATATATTGTACGAAAAATCTTTCTGTAACAATGGTGATAACTCCACTAGCTCCTTCTTTTGTGGGCTTTATTCTAAGAGAGTTACCAGTAGGAATATCGCCAACAATATCATTGACTGATATATCAACATATTTTATATCTTCCATAGCTATAAAATGCGTTGAAACATCTTTGTTGACGTATATAACCTTTAGTTCTTCTGGGTTTTCACCTGCAAGCTCGATGTTTTCTCCAATAGGGGTGTTCTGTGCATTTCCTGTAATAACAGAAACCATTGTGCATAATGCAATAAAAATCTTTCTCATATTATTGTTCTTTATCTTTGTTGTTTACTAAAAAAACTTGTGTGTTATATTTTAATTTGGCTTTGTTTTTTTTGATGTTTTTGGAAAGAGCTTGGGTTGTACTACGGTAAGCATCTTGTAAAGCACCTAAAGCGAATTGTTCTACTCCTTCTGATTGGCTGTTCATTTGTATAGTTTGGCTTCCTATTTGCGCTCCAACATCTTTACTCAAATCTCTAAAAGCTGATGAAGGAACAAAGAAACCTTCTTGTCCGTCATTATCATATACGGATAAATCTACTTTCATTTGTTTGCCATCAACCATTATAGAGGAAATATTAATGTGTACTCTTTGGGCTTTAAAGCCAGATACATTCCCATATAGGTAAGTGCCTTTAGTTAAAAGAGCGTCATTAATCATTATATCATCTAGAAGCCGTATGCGTACTCGGCTACCATCTGTTACTTTTAAAGTTTCATCTAATATAGCTGTGATTAGCGAAGTTTTTTGTTCTTTCCCTACAGTATTAAAATATACTTCTGCGGGATTTTTCGCTTTTACAACTTCTATAGCCTTTTCTTTTGGCTTTTCATCTTGTTTTTTTTGAGGTGTTCTAGGACGTGGGTTTTGCAATGAATCTATATAAGCCATTTGCATTTTAAAAAGCTCCATTTCTTCTTGCATCTTGGATTTTTCAGGAGCTTTCCTAGTTTCTATTTGACTTGATTCATCTATAGTAGGAAATCCTTTTATTTGTTGTTCCAATTCCTTTTCTCGGATTCTAGAAGCTTGATTTAAACTGTCAATTTGCCTTATTTCATCATTGGAGTAAAGAGAACCAGAACTTTCAATTTCGCTAACTTCTTCTTCTTTATCTATGGTTTGTATTGATGAATAATCAGAAGATTTATTGAAAGCTCCTTTGAGTGATTCAAATTTACTTTTTATCTCTCTTTTTTCTAAATTAGCATCAGGAATATCAAGATTTAATTCTTCCGTTTCTACTAATGTAGTTTCTTCTGCTGGGGCAGAGTTTATCATATCCTTAACTAGCCATCCTATCCCTAGAATAAAAGGTAGAATGAGTATCGGAATGATGTACTTAGGCTTTTTAATATCAATCTGTTTCATACGCTATTTATTTAATTTATTGTATAAATCTTTTATTCGTACAGTGTCTTCTGGAGTTAATTTCCCATTTTTTCTTAGCTCATTAATTTCATTTTGCATTTTAATCACTTCTAACAAGTCGTGAACTCCTACTTGTTTTTTTTGTAGGTTACTATCAATGTTAATTTGTACTTTGCTTTTTTCTTCGTTGAAAACTTGCATTGGCTTTCTTTCTGGACGCATTACTAATGATAGAATTGTGACGAAAGAAAGGAATGAAATTGTAATTCCAAACATGGATTTACGGTGTATGTCAGCCCACGCTAATAAGCGTTCACAAGCGTTATTAACTCCGAACTTTTGAAATATTTTAGTAAGAAGAACAACTGTAGCTTGCTCGGCTTTAGTCTTGATACTTTCTTTTCTATCATTCTTTTTATGTTTAAACAGTTTCATTAGAAATTCTTTTTTACTTTATAATCTAGGTCTTTGTTGAGTATCGTTTTCCAATCTGTGATAATAAGTCCATGAGGATTATTTTCAGTGCGTGGAATTTGTCTTAATTTCCCTGTAGTTACAAGTTGCCTTTTTAGAATAGAAGTTTCTCGCTCTATACGTTGGATGCCATAGTACTCAAAAGATAGGTTGTTCATGTCCATCTTGATACTATCTGTCATAATTGTTACTGTTGCAGAACTCGCTAATATGGTGTTGAAATATCCTTTTTCTTTTAAATTATTATATTGTTTTAATCCGCTATCATCAATTAGATACATGGCTTTTTCCATGTTGTATTTTATAAATTCATCGTCTGGTGGTAATGTGAAAAATAAAGTGTGGAATAGATTTATGTGGCTTTTACATTCGACTTCCAAGTTGACTTCTGTACCAGTTTGTTTCACTAGTACAGGGACATCATTATCCAAAACATATATTTTTTTTCTTTCAGCTTTCACTAAAGAGAAACAAAAGGCTAGTACCATACCTGAAATAACTATACTAGTTGCAAAACAGCCAATGGATAAAATTCCGGCTAATTTGATTTTATTTTCTAAGTTTTTAATAATCATGATTATGTGAATTTAAAATTTAATGAATCTTTTTACATAGCTGCACTGGCTCCACCTGTAGCCGGAGCTGCTACAGCTTTGGTTGCGATGGCTGCTCCTCCAACCATGCCTCCTACTGCTTGCCCTACTCCAGTTGTACTTACAATCCATGTAGAAACAAAAGGTATTGTAAGCATGGCAAATGCTCCAAGTAATGCTGTAAGAAGGAAGCTATTGACACCTCCAGAGGTCATTCCGACATACATGACAAATGCAGCTTCATTTCTAAGCGCATATTCTAAAATTTCAATTTCTCTTTCTATCCCATATTGCATTACTACTAAAGAAATTGATAATACTATATATGCAATACATGAATATAAACTAACACTGACAAAACGAGCTATCCATTGTATATAAGCATCCCGAAATGCAGGTAAAACAGAGAATGCAAAAGCTAGTGGACCAAGAATAACTAATATTCCTGTGAATATGATTTGTAGGAAAAAGACAAAATAGGTACATACTTGCCAAAAAGTAACGACAATAAATTCAATGATATTAAACATTATCATTTTAACCTTAGCGACTACATATACATATAATCCAGCTATCTTGTCTCCAATAGCTGAAAAGTCTATACTAAAATCATACCATTTCTTATCCTTAACTTCATTTTCGGCTCTTTCAACTTCTAATGAAGTATGTAATAACTCTACTGCTACGCTATCAATGAGTGCATATCTATTACGAGAAAGTAATTCTACTTCTTCTATCTGGTTCGTAAACATAGCCTTGCTTTGTGCTGTTAATAATTCTCCGGGATAACTGATTAGATTAATAAAGGGAATCCAGAACATAAGAACCAATCCCAGTGCGAATGGACGCAATAACGGGATAATCTCTAATTTTTTATCTCCACTCATCATTTTGAAGCTTTCTACTCCAAAATATAATAACATAAAGATTGCTGCCAATGCTTGTGCATCCGCAATAAATTCTCCGAATAGAACAGTTGTTTTATCTCTTAGTCCATCAAATAATTCAAATAAGAATTTATCTATTAACTCATTCATGGCTCATTATTGTTTTATTTATATTATTCAATCTTGTTATTAATGAAAGAACTTCTATTAGTTCTTTATCAAAATCTAAATAGGCTTCTCTCTTTTTAGAGTTACTCATATGTGAATCATGGATTATATCTATGTTCTTTTTTATTCTAGTAACTTCATCAGTTATAACTTCAATGTGTTCTTTATTACCGCCATTAGAAGAATATTCGACAAGTTTTTTATTTATATCATTAAGAATATCATTTCTGCGATTTTTAGTTAAAGTATATTGATAATCAATTTCTTTATCTCCAAATTTGAAGAGCTCCTGTCTATATATGGTATCGACATTATACCCTTCTTTTTCTGTTTCTGATTTATTGTACTCTACGGCTGCCATCATGGGAATTTCTTGTAACTGGAAATTACGTCTATCTTCCTTCCCGTATTTGTCGTGTAACCCTAAGCCCGGCAAAGGAATTTTAATACCCAAAACCTTTTTATACCATATCCAGTAATGATACCATTCTGGTTGTAGTCGTACTCTATCCATAAATTCCATATTATTAAGTACGCTCCATTTTCCTTTATCCTTTACAGGCATTTGGGAATAGACATTAGAAGTACCAATAATCAACATTAGGGAAAAAAATAAAAGCACTCTTTTCATATTATCTTTTAGGTTTTACTTTATAATTCTGTAATAAATCATCAACTAATTTTGAACGATTATCTTTGTATTTAAACACTCCCGGAGCTAATGTTTGTAATACTCCATTTCTTTTTGCTGTTTTCATCTGTCGGCATACAGCGTATGCTATACCTCTCATATTTCTTAGTTCATTAATAACATACTTAAGCAAGTCTATTCTTTGCTTATTGTCCATAAGGTTTACATCTGTCCCGACAATAGCGACCTGATAAATGTATTGTGTCAAATCCGCAGTGCGATTAACTAATTCTAGCTCTGTTTTTGCTGACACCAATAATAAAGCTGGGTCACCTACAGCAAGTTCAACCATTTGTTTTTGATATTTACCAATATCTGCTGCAATATCAGTACAGTAGATAATATCTTTTCCTGTTTTTATGATGGCTTCTACAGATTTTAGGCTATTATAAAATTTGCTTTGGAAAAATTCAATCTGAACCATTTTTTCACTGATTTGCTTTTGTATAAGGCTTATTTGAGCTTCATTCTCTTTCACTTTAGAGAAAGAAGTATGTTGCACCTTATGATTAGCTATAAGTGTTTCCATACAGGTTATATCCAAGACTGCCTTTTGTGAATATGCAACTTGGGTTAAAGTAGATGTTACCACTAAAATAAATAGGATTTTCTTCATGATATTATCTTTAACGGTTTGTAATCCTTTTGTATTTATCTAGGATATACTTATATAATGGTTGTTCCCCTATGATGTTAAGTATATCTTTTAGGCTTCCTTCATCGGAGTGATACCCTAGTACCTTATTGACTTGTAAAACCCAATCCGTATTTTTTAATTTGGAAGATTTTAGGTCTATTATAAAATTATCCAATCCTGTTTGGAAACTATCATAAATGATATGATAATATCCAACAGCATCTTTTTCAATTCGTTCTGTAGTAAATGTGAAATATTCGTGCAGAGAAACCTCTACTCCAAATACATTTCCATAGTTTCCTCTTTTTATAAATACTTCATTAAACCGATTACGGTTTTCTTTATTGGGAAGTTGATTTATGGTAAATATTTGCTTTTGATTTACTTCTGTTAGGGATAAAAGATTTGCTATTTCTTGATATTTGTCTATAAATTTACTTTGGTCTAATAGGCATATAATATCGGAGTTGCTGATTATAGAGTTTTTGACTACAGGATTACTAATTATGTCTTCCAGTTCTTGAGTAACAACCATTGCCATACCCCAAAATTTACGAACCGTTTTATACAAATAGAGTATATAGCCAGCCATCATAGGGCTAGCTATGGCTTTCCATGCTTCTTCAATTATTAATGCCTTTCTGTTCTTTTTTAATCTCATTTTTTGAATAAAAACGTCCATAATAATTAAGGTTACTATTGGAAATAATTCAGGGTCATCTTTAATTGCATCAATTTCAAAAACTATAAAGGGTTCTTCAAAAAGGGAAGTATCAAAATCCTCATTAAGAGTTTTTTCTAACTGTCCTCCTTTATAGAATTTTTTTAATAGAAACTTATAGTTAGTAATATCAAAATCAATTTTGTTCTCTTTGCAAATGATAGGTATAATGCGTAGGGAAAATTCGTAGAATGAGTTAAAAGATAAGCTTTCAACTTTTATTTCTTTCAATATATCTTCTTTCTTCTGGATTCGTCTTTCTATTATAGAAAGTAATCTAGTTTCAGGATTATCAAGCTCTTGGCGTGTAAAGCCTTTTTCGATGAGAATGTTTTGTATCGCTTTTTCTGCGTTGGTTTTTTCTCCGCCTTCTCCTTTTTCTACTAGTTGCTGTAATTTCTCTATTTTTTCGGAAAGTATCTTGCGTTCTTCTTTTTCCCTTTCGTTTTCAAATTCTTCTTCATTGACTTGAAATTCAAGTAGTAAATTTTCACGTATGGCTTCTTTTTCCGCATCTGAATAACCTTTAAAAGGATGAAAGTAGAAAGAATAATATTTTTCTATGGTAATATCCATAATTTCTTCTTCTTGCTTTTTGACCTCACCATTTGCACCTTTCCATATCAGGAAAATTAATGATTTAAGAAAGTTTTTCTTTTCTACATTATACTCTTCTTCAGTAATTCGGAAAGGATTCATAGATATAGGCTTGCTTTCAGAATAAGTAATGTATTTGCCATGATAGTATTCGCACATTCCTGAATAACTATGCCCTGTATCTACCAATACAATATCAGTGTTATCTAAAACCCATTGTCTTACTTTGGAGTTGACATAGAAAGACTTACCAGAACCACTTGGACCTAAAACAAAGAAGTTGGAGTTATTTGTATATTTTTTCTCACCTTCTTTCCCGGACATATCTATTCCAACAGGCAATCCTTGTCTGTCAGTAAAATAAGTAAGAAAAGGGCTGTTTTCTGTTACTTGTAATTTTTCCTTGAATAAAAGACAAATTGCAGCATCGGAAGTTGTTAGAAATTTGTCATAACTGTTTAGGTTGATTGCGTTTCCTGGCAGTGCACATTCGAATAATTCTAATTGGTTGAAGCATTGTTTATTAATAATAATGCCACAATCAAAAAGAGATGTTTCAACATAGTTGATAGCCTTACTAATATCATCAAGACCAGCAAGAATGATATTATAATGTGCATATACAAGCATTTGCCCTTCTCTGGCAATATCCGACTGCACTCGTTCTATGTCTTCTACACATAAATCATTTGCAGGGTCAGGCATTCCTTTATGTTTTTTCTTTTTGCCTTCTAATTTGTTTGCTTCGTTTCGTTGGTCTGGAATATTTATTACTTGATTATAGATAATTGTGTCTATACTTGGTGTATCATGCAAAAAAGAGAGTAAGTCAACAGGAAACCTTAGCCCAATATTGACCTCTTTATATGGTTTTATAACAGAAGGGAAATTAACTTCGTCAATATCTACAAGAGAAATGCACTGTACGTTTTTTTCTCCAATTATAAGATTTTCTTCTCTCGCTTTGATGTTTTTTAGGCTTACTGTTTGCTGATTGAAATTGATAGATAGAAATCTTTTTATATATATTTCTATTTCATTTTCATTTAATAGTTTAGCTCTTATTCCTCTGTTAGCGAATAGTCCTAATACTTTTGTGATGTTTCTAATAAAAGTATCAAACCTTCGAGGGTCAAAAGAAAAGAATTTAGACCTTTCTACTTCTCCTGTAATAACAAGATAAGTAGAAATATCAGTATATATTCGTCCCTTAAAATGTTCAAAATAACGATTGGATAAATAGTCGTTCTTCCTATTCTGGGGTGGTAAAAATGATTTTTTACATAGAATATCCTGTTTTTGTATTGTATATCCAGTTCCTAATACTTTGAGGATATTAGTAAATAAGTGGTGAAAATCATAGTAAGCATCCATATCTGCTGAATACTGTATTATAGGATTTTCACATTTAATGATAACAGAATAGTCGCCCCTTCGGTTATAGAATATAGGAGTATTGTCTATTGTTTCAATACCAATATAAGGAGCTTCAAATTCACTTTTCTTTTTCATAAGCTTTATTTTTTTCTATCTCTTATAAAAGTGCGTGATACTATATATATGCCTTTTCGTTTATCTTTCCTGTGAAGCCCTTTTCTTTGTAATTGCGATGTTATTCCTAACCCTCCAAACATAACTATTACAAGAGTTATACCTCCCCACATAAAAGAAGCCAGAGTAGAAACAATAGCACATAAAAGTAAAGCACTAATAATACAAGCTCCACCGATATATATGAACTTGCCTTTAAATCCTTTGAAAATAAGGGGCTTTTGCAGCCCCTTATACACATTGTAACTTGGAAACTCTTTCGACATATTAGATTCCGAAGAATGCTTTTACGACAACACCTGATACAACCAGAAAGATACATGACCCCATCCAGCCCATAACAGCCTTTTGTACATCTTGGTCACCAGAGTTCCATTTTAAATAAACTCGCACTGCTCCAACTAATCCTACTAGACCTCCTAGTATCATCATCATGTTTCCTAGGGGGTCCATGTAGGTTGCAAGTTCAGAACTAGCTGCATCAATTCCCGCAGCGCCTTGTGCAAAAGTGTTAGTTACTACCATTATGCTAATGGCTAAAGCGAATGCTCTTTGAGCAATTTTTGAAAAAAACTTTTTCATTTGAATAAAAATTAGTTGTTTATTTGTTAAAATTTACGTGTGAAAACATACTTTTCCCTTTAGCAAGAAGTTGTTCCATTGGAATACCTTGTGTTTCAACTTCCATTTCAATAGATTCATTTACAGATACATAATTTTGTTCAGATTCATTTTTTTCTTCCTCTTTTTCGTATGAGCCTGTTTCAAAATCTTCATCTACAACGTTGTGAGGTATTTCTTCTTCCTCTCCTATTGAAATAATTTCTTCTTCACCTGTATTGACTTTGCTTTGCTTTAGGAAAGCATCATACAGAATGTTTGCAGCGTAGTAAACTACATAAATGGCAAATACAGCCATGATAAATTGTGAATAACTCATATTCTTAATTTTAAAAGTTTCATTAATCGACCCTTTTTCTGTACTTTTGATTTATAATAGTACTAGAGGTAATAACAGGGGAAAAAGCCCTAGTTTAAAATAGTTTCGCGAATAGTTGAATTAATGAAACTTGGATTTAAATAAAATGGAGATAATAGGCTACGCTCGTGTTTCAACGAGGGAACAGAATTTAGATTTGCAGCTAGATGCTTTAAAAGAAGCCGGATGCAAACTTATATTTGAGGAAAAAGTATCAGGAGTAAAAGATAGACCCGAATTAGATAAAGCCCTTGCGTATTTGCGAGAAGGTGATACTTTTGTTATCTGGAAGCTAGATAGATTAGGACGTTCTTTGAAAGATTTAGTTTATATAGTTGATTGTTTGCAGAAAAGAAAAGTTGCATTCAAAAGCATAGTTGATGGTATTGATACTAATAGTGCTTTAGGAAGGTGTCAATTTGGGATTTTTGCTTCATTGGCAGAATATGAACGTGAAATAATAGTAGAACGAACTAGGGCTGGATTACAAGCTGCAAAAGAACGAGGGAAACTTACGGGACGACCTATAGGATTATCGGAAGATGCAAAGAGAAAGGCTATAGCAGCAAAACGTTTATATGAAAATCGGGATTATTCTATAGGTGAAATATGCAGGATATTACACATTGGAAGTAAGGCTACTTTGTATAGGTATTTACGTTATGAAAAAGTAAGATTGATGAATAGAAGAAATAAATAGGGCGTTACCTTTCAGGTCGGGCTTTTCACTGCAAGTCCTCGCTGTGCTGTGGGCTTTTCGCTACAATCCCTAACGCATTTTTCCCACCCACCCTTCTAAGGTATATCCAATGCTTTGCTTTTTCCACCGCTTCTACGAAGCACCTACAAAAACAAGGCATTGGATATTCGGTTTTATAGACTTCATGTTCCCTAAAGGGAATATTCCGTTTATAAAACCTAATCTCTTACCCCAAATATATAAAACTTTAGGGAAAAAATAATGCGTTGAAAATCAGTTGTTTATAAACTATTTTTAACAAAAATAATTGTCCTATTATTTGCGACATTTATAGAAAATTCGTATCTTTGAGTATTGAAAATAAAGAGATAAATAAACTTTTAAAGCTGGTCTGGCTGCCAGTATAAAGAACAGCAAACAAAATTATGAAATCTACTTTTGATAAAAATGCAGAGAAGTTTGTAAACCTTATGGTTGAGAAAATTGAAAGTTTGTCTATGAATTGGCAAAAACCTTGGTTCTCTAAAGTCAATTCTAAGCAGAACTTTTTACCGCAAAATTTAACAGGGCGTACTTATAGTGGTGGAAACGCTTTTTTACTTTATTTCTTGTGTGAAAAATATAATTATCAAACTCCTGTTTTTTTGACATTCAATCAAGCACGAAACGAAGGTATTAATGTTCTAAAAGGTGCTGCTGCTTTTCCTGTTTATTATACATTATTTTGTGCTTATCATCGTCAGACAAATGAAAAAATTTCATATGATGAATATAAAAAATTATCAGAAGAAGAACAAAAAGAATACCGTTTAGCAGCTTATACAAAATATTTCCAAGTTTTTAATTTAGACCAAACAAATTTTGCGGAAAAATATCCCAATAGATGGGATATATTAAAGGCTAAATTTTCAGGAGAGGAACAGCCACAAGAAGAGAAAGAAATGTATGTAAATCCAATACTTGATGAAATGAATAAGAATCAAAATTGGGTGTGTCCTATTCAAACGGTTTCTAGTGATAGTGCGTTTTATTCAATATCAAATGATAGTATTACTTTACCTTTAAAGAGCCAATTTAAGGACGGAGAAAGTTTTTATGGTACAGAATTACATGAAATGGGACATAGTACAGGTGTTAAAAATAGACTAAATCGAAAAGGATTTTATGAAAATGATAAATTCAATTATGGACGTGAAGAACTTGTAGCAGAATTAATATCGGCTTTGTCTGGTGTATATTTGGGTATTTCTGTAACCGTCAGAGAAGAAAATGCGGCTTATTTAAAATCATGGTGCAAAGCAATAAAAGAAGAACCTAAATTTTTATTTACTGTATTGGCAGATGCTATTAAAGGTAGTAAGTTCATAGCCCAGCATCTAAATATAAGACTAGATGTGGAAGAAGTAGAAGAAGAGAAAAATACAAAGGTTGCTTAAAGATTCCTCCCTCCCAAATGGGGGGAGTTCTTTTTTCAAACGCCAAAAAAGAACCAAAAAGGCTTAATCGCTTCACTTTGTTACGCTCCAATAGTTTCGCTATCAGTAAACCCCACCCACCCTTCTAAGGTATGTTTCTTTATCCCTTCTGCAATCCTTAGTAAAGTTCCACTACCTTTTAGGTAACTCCACTTTAGTAAGCATTGCAGAAGCGGAAACATGCCGCAAATTAAAATACATTCTCACTTTGAGAATACATTTTAATGCGTCTTATTGTCTAACCCAATAAGAACTATAGGGAAAGAAATTGATACCGTACTTTTTGGAGTTCCGGCACTGATTGGCAAACATAGCATGATGAAATGATACCGAATTATCATGCTTGATATGTTCTGAAGAACGCCTTTTTGATACCAAATACAAAAAGCTGCTGGAAGCCGGACACAAAAAATTGATACCATAAAACTATAGGGAAAAAGAACAAAGAGAAAACACTATATATATAAATAATATATGAATATATAAACCTATAAACATATAATATATGATTAACATACACCACTTCCAGAAAGAGCAACACGAAGAATATTCTTTTCCCTAAAGTTCCCTGTGTCGTTTCTCTCTATACTTGAATACAGGAAAACGGCTGCATCATAAAAGAAACGATACCGACACCATTCAGGAACTACCGCCCATCAGCAAAAGGATTGCATCTAATTGATACCTTTTCTGCCAGTACTGGAGAAAAGCCGGAAAGGAATTTGATACCGTACTTTTCCCGGTTCTCCCGGACATGGACGAAAAAAGAACATTATTATGATACCAATACTTTAGGGAAAAATAAAACTTCGGCAATCTATAAGCCTAAAACCTTTTTTAACAAAAATAATTGTCCTATTATTTGCGACATTTATAGAAAATTGCTATCTTTGAGTATTGAAAATAAAGAGATAAACAAACCTTTAAAGCTGGTTTGGCTGCCAGTATAAAGAACAGCAAACAAAATTATGAAACATTGCTTCTTAAATCCATTTCATAGCCAACTGTTAGGGTTATTTTTCAGTATTAATTCATTAATCATTCTTTTATGAAAAAAGAGTTTACATTACGCTTAGACGATGCAGCCTGTGCAGAGTTGGAAAATTTAAAAAAATTATCTGGTGAAAAAACAGATGCTAAAGCTATTAGATTTGCCATTCAGAATTATGCACAATTGAATGATAGGTATATTGAAACACAACGGCAAAAAGTAACGTGGAAAGATAAATATACAGCGTTAAATAAAGCTGTTGATGATTACGTGTCTTCTTTTGAAGCATTGAAGAAAGCTACAGATTAATAGTCAATTAATAGAAATGTGAAAGGATTAAATTTATGATTGGAGTAGAGAAAAATATTCAAATAATTATTGCGATTCGCTAAATCTTGTTCTTAAACTGTTTCCAGAGATTGACAGGGAAAAGTTAGAAAAGGAATTGGATAAATAGTTTGATAGTATTTATGAACAGTAATGAATATAAAGAGATTGATAAACGAAGTCGGAAGCTCGTACACCTCATATAGGCAATATTGCGATAAAGTAGCGATAGAAGCTCAAAAGTATATAGATTGGGACAACGATATAGGTTGTGAATACTTCCCTTCTGATGGAGTTTGTCTTACAACGACAGACGCATATGTTTGTCCGGCTACTGCTTTCTTTGGAGTAATCAAAGAGAAAGGACAGATTTCTCAATCGGAGTTTAAAAGTATTTGTGTATAACTAGATTATAAATAAACAATGAAGATATGAATAATGAATTTATTGATGGTATTTGGTTTGCTGTTCAGCATATTGTAGTAGTCAGAGATATGCCAGCAATCGCAATAGGGATAATTAAGGAATCGAATCTTTCCATTGATGATTGTAAGGCTGCGCAAAAAAGGAGTGGTTCTTTTCACAATCAGATGATGAAGTTTATTGAAACAGAATTAGCGTAAAACAGATTAGATATGAGTAAAAAAAGAACAATGCAAATAGACGTAATTGAGGAAGTAAAAGGAACTCAATTCATGCAATGCAAACTGTATATAGATGGCAATGCGAGTGTTATTCTTATGAATAAAATCGATTATGAAAGGCTGTTAAGCGATAGTTTTTTTGTGCGTGATGGTAAAAATCGGGATTCAGCCGGAGTGTTGAATACTACTAACACTTTCATCGAACAAGATTAATATTTAAAACCAGAAAGAAAATACCTGTCATGGATAAAAAAGAAAAGAATTTTGCCACATACAAAGAATTTGCAAAGATGCTTCGGGAAGTGGCAAACATATACTCTAAACTGGGTGACGAACCATTGTTGAAAGAAGGATATGAGTATAACGCCATTAGAGATGCTGTTCAGTATGTAACGAACAAACACGATTTTGGTTACTTTATACAGCCTTGGAAGGATGAGTTTCTACGTATGCCTTTTGATGTGACGAAGCGAAAAAAATGGGCTGATTATGTAGCTGAATGCCATGCTACAGGAAAGGAAATAGATTACGATAATTATGATTGGGATAAATGACCATAATTTTTTGAATAGTGTGAAAGGGAATAGATGTCATATAATCAAAATATAGATAGAATGTTTATTGAATATAAGGTATATCGTAGGGTGTCAGATTTGAAGCCTTTTATATCTAGGGATGAACTTCCTTCTTGTCAGATGATTGGGAAAAAAAAGTTTGTAGGGAAAAAAGCAAAAATGGAGGCTGTTTATAGACTTACAGGGGAACGTTTACCAGAATACTATACAACAGAGCAGGTAAACAGTTACCTTACTGTAGAGCTTTTTAATACATCTTTATGGCATAAGTACAGGAAGATTTATAATGAAGTTTCTAATGAAAAAGAAATTGTTATTGAGAATTATAGTTATCAATATACATTAGTTGTAGAATTAGCAAATAAATCAAATCCACCATTGGATGAAGGGAAGATAATACATTTTGTTATGTGCGAACTATTAGGAAATCCTTGTGAAATGTATAAAGGGATGAAAAACCCTATAATTTCTTTACGAAAAGATTATGATAGATAAAGCAAAAACATTAGATGAATGCTTTAAGGAACTAATCCTTAAAAGAGGTTGGTCCAAAAATAGTCCATATGACCGCCGAACTGCATCAAGGCATAAAAAGTTATTCCTTGAAGGAGCGTTGCCTGATGAATTTAAAAGAATATATTTGCAAAGTGCTGGTTATACAATAGTGCAGCCGGAGCTTTGGCGACAGGAATTATAAAACAGAGAAAATGAACTGGAGGAACATAATAAGAAATCTATTAGAAGTTATCATTGCTATATTTAGAATGATTCTCATAGGGCTATTTTATATAGCCAAGTTTATGTTTATGTTCTTTATTCTACTTTTTTTTGGTGTATTAATCAGTCAAAATAATAAGCGATGGTAAATAGAGAAATAAAAGCCCGAAAACGTGCGGTGAAAGAAGAAAAAGAAGAAATAGACGGTGAGATTGTTAGAATTAGAAAAGGGCATCCTCGTACAAATCTTCCTGTGGAACTCCCAGAAAATCCCACATGGCTGAAACAACCTAATGTGGTTACATTAATGGCTGGTGATTTTAAGACAGTACAGATTAGAATCTTAATAGCTGTTATAGAGAAATTACAGAATGTCATAGAATTAAGTATTCAGCATCTAGATAAATATGGTACATCTATTCCATGCGAGCAATTATCCTTATTTCAAGAATATTCAGACCGTATAAGAGTAGATATTGCATATCGGGATTTGGGCGTTAGTCCAGACCAATACAAGGAAGTAAAAAGTATGGTTCGTAAATTAATCAGTATTCCTGTAGAGTTTGATGTCAAAGACCCCATAACAGGTGAGGAAAGTTGGTCTATTACTGGTTTATTTACAAAGGCAAATATACCTAAAACTCCTTATTCAAGAGGTTTTTCTTTAGAAATGGATAGAGAGGTCGCTAAAGTTTTCATTAATGTTGATAGAGGCTTTACACGCTATATAAAAGAGATAGCCTTAAGAGCGCAAAGTAGATATACAATAAGAATGTATATGCTGATTAGTTCGTGGAAAGAAAAAGGTGGTTTCTCTATTTATGTGGATAGATTTCGGAAATTCTTAAAACTAGAGGATAAATACCCCGAGTTTAAAGATTTATATAGACGTGTAATACGCCCTGTTTACGAAGATTTGTTTGAACAGGCTGATTGCTGGTTTGAAATGGCAGAAGTTTATCGTAATTCAGGCGATACACAGCCTTATAAACTTAATTTCAAAGTTATTAAGTCTGCATTATCAAAGAAGGAAGAAGAACTATTAAAAGGACAAAAGAAGATGATAACGAATTTTTGTTCTTTGCACTTTGCAATGAAGGACGAACATTTGCAGCAGTTTATTCCACAGATTACCTTAAACAACTATAAAGCAGTAGTAACTAAGATGCTTTATCTAGGCGAATATGTTAGAGATAACTGGAATAAAATTTCAAATAAAGCAGAATATTGTTTATCCGTATTATTAAAAGAGGTAGAAATACTCCCCGGAATGATTGGAGAAGAAAAAGAAGATGAATAAAAGTTGGGTTTTTGTCCCTATGGATGGTGTAAAAGTTGGGTTTTTGTCCCTAAGAAGTTGGGTTTTTGTCCCTAAGAAGTTGGGTTTTTGTCCCTAAGAAGTTGGGTTTTTGTCCCTAGCTTTTTGCGACTAATCGTTGATTTTCAAACAGTTACCTTTTCATTTTAAAGGGTACTACCATCACTAGCTGATAAAAAAAACCTGATAATCATACCAAACACAAAAAAGGAACTTTTCTTATCACCTAAACCTCTAAAAAAGGAACTTTTCTTATTATCTTAACACAAACTTTAGGGAAAAGAACATATATTAACTAAAAAAGGCTCTATATGATACAACTACTCAAATGAAAGTTGGGTTTTTGTCCCTATCTAAAAAAAGCGTATTTTAAAAAGTTGGGTTTTTGTCCCTATGGTCTTTTGATATAAAACTGTAGGGAAAAAAACAAAGAGAAAACACTATATATAAATAATATATAATATATAAT
>CDZT01000530.1_pt1 | contig 41885 bp, 50 predicted proteins | sample 557531 | NCBI WGS metagenome assembly CDZT01 (sample SAMEA3182066, study PRJEB8094) | gut metagenome | biome: human; feature: gut; material: Stool; isolation source: human stools | place: Canada | collected 2013-03-05
CTGCCATCGTTCGTCTTGACCTGTTCAGCGGTGGTTTCGGGCAGGATGGGATTTTTCTGCGCATCAAGAAGTTTGACTTTGATGGGATCAGCCATGGGATTTTCTCCTGGTTAGAAGGTTAGACAGTTTCATCCGGCTGCTGCGTATCGACATACGCAACCTCGTCGGAGAGCTTGGCGACAGTTTTTTCCAGATTGGAAATCTTCTGGGAAAGATTGATGAGGGGCTTGGATGGCAAGGGAGATTCCAGGCTGTAGCCACGAATCGACACCTTGAACTCACTTTGAGCCGGCACATCGAACAGCATGGTCACAGAATAGCTTTCCGTTTCCCCCTCCTGGGGAGCGCACTCCTCATACTGCTGCCCAGCAAAGCAGCTCAGACCATCCCAGCTGATATCAAGCAGATGCTGACCCGGGACGTACTTCAGGCCGTTGGGAAGATTCAGGCGCTCCCCTGATGCGACAGGTGCGTCCGTAATCCAAACGGCCTCCTGGACTTGGCGCATCGACTCAACGACTGCGGAGATATGGTCAAGACCAGGGTTGGTGATATCCGAGCTGTCGGTCCTGCAATCATCGGAAATCATCTCATCGGTGATGAGAACAGCCCCGCTGCCATCTTCGGGGACAGATACCTTACCGATAACGACATGATGAGGCTCGATTTTTTGGCGTGCGACGATGCGCTGATAGCCGACCTGCGTTTCGATGTAGAAGGCCTCAATGACCACATACCAGACGCCGGCCGTAGGAATATCGACATAGCCTGGGTCATCCATCACGATCGTGAGAGAGAAACCGTCCCGTTCAACGACAGCGACACTACGATCAGGGTGCGCGGCGTCGTGTTCGACCAGAACGGACATGATTCCGCCCGGTTTGATCCTGAAGCCATGATAGATGCCAGCAGGCAAAATCCCCGCAAACTTGCGATTCAGGGCGCTTGAGACATAACGCTCACCCCATCGAACACTTTGGCGAAGGGCAGGAGGTGTTTTAGACATTGCTGCCCCCCTCCTCTTCCGTCTCCAGCGGGAACGTGAGCGTGGGATACAGGCGATAGAGTTCTGTCGGCGTCACCCAGTCGGGCCATGTCGTACAGACAGCAACCAGGTCGCAATCCTGGTCAAAAATCCCCACAAGGTTGTACCGCTGGGGAGAATCAACAGCACCGATGGGGATCTCGCATTTGCAGACCGTCATACCGTTGGAATAGACAGGCTCACAAAGGCCCCGGTAAAACTCGCGAGGGACTTCCGTCATATTGGGAGGGATGGTCAGCAGATGGGGATTGTCGGGATCCGACTCATCAACCAAGCCAAATCCTGCCCGGAACTCCACAAAGCGAGGGCACTGGCCCTGGCCTGCTGCGGCCTTTCCGACCTTCTCATAGTAGCGGTTGAGCAGCTTGGCTTGCTGGTAAGGACGTGGCTCAACAGGCATGTATGGTTCCTCCATAGGGATAATCTAACGGGCTGAAGTCAGCTGCGACATCATCGAAGGATGGATGTTGGTCGAGTTGGATATAGCCTTCCTCAAAGGGGAGTTTATTCACAGTTTCAACATGACACTTCCCGAGGCTGGCATTGATGGCATAAGCAACAGACAGCATCGTGAGGTCTTTTGACGATTCTCCGCATTCAACATCCAGGCGAGGAAAAAGATTAATCCGCCTTTCTACCTCATAGATGACAAAAGACAACGGAGAGAGCTGCATCCCTTCATATCCGGGGAGAACGAAGTCGAGATATGCCAATTCCTCAGGAAACCCCTCAGGAAGGAACATATCAAGGCGCCATCCCCGATAGTAATCCGGTATAAAATCAACCCTGATTGTATTTTCAACGCTTTGCTTGAAGCCAAGTATGTCCGTATCCAGGGCACGCTCAGCATCCGGTGTGAAGTCAAAACGGCTTCCTGTCGTCCCAAACAAAAAGCTGACACTTCCTTCTGATTCCCAACTGACTGTGAAATCGACCTCAAAAGGAAGGTAGAAATATATGAACCAAACTATGCCGTCATAGACGATGTGTAGCGGCTTGGTTCGCTTTACCAGGTGAACTGCCCGCTCCCGAAAGGCGGCCATGGAAAGTCCCATGCCATGCAGGTGTCCGAAATCGACGCCTAGACACCCACGAGAGGTCAGGAACATGCCCTCAGGTGGGATGTTTTTGCTGGTCTGGTCTCCTTCGGCTACAACGAAATATAAGCCGTATGGGGCATCCTTCGGAGCGAACAACGGGAACCAGACTACCGGCAGCTGTTGGTAATTTCTGCGGAACACTGAGCTGAGGATCAGCTCAAGGTCTTTGTACTGGAGCTCAAGCCGGCGCCAGGCCAAAGCGATGGGCTTATCCTCCTCCCGGGGCATGTCGTAGGAGAAATAGTCTCCCATTTCTCTCAGTTTTCTGGCTAGGTCATCGCTATCCGCAAGGTAGGACGACCGCAGGCGCTCCACTCTGGAGATCCGGGGATCGATAAATTCCTCCCAGATGCTTTCCAGCGTAGAGGCAAGTTCTGCCCAGCGTGATTCCGTACGCTTGGCAGGAGTCAGTCGGTGAAAGAGCCAGTTGATCACAAGAGCCCCTGAAGACGTTCCGTCATTTTTCGTTCAGGGTAAGCAAAGGTAGGAACCGAGGACAATCAGAATCGTCCTAGATATGGCAGATATGGAAAAAGGATAAAAAAAGCCCCACCAGAAGGTTGGTGGGGTTCCTCAATTGAGGGGAGATATCTCTGGCTACAGAATAATTTTACCCATCACAATTATGAAAAATAAATAAATACAATATGATAAGATAATTTTGCAAAATAACAAGTATCCATCCTTGACGATAGGATAGGTTGTGGATATAAATTAGGACATAAAATAAATTAAAAAAATCAATAAAAATGGATATGTTATGAATAGAAATGCCGAAAATGACTTTTTATATAATGATTTAGGCCACGTACTTCGCCTAGCCCTTAACGGGCAGATTGATGACCTACGTCTTTTTCTTGCACGAATGGTGCGCAAGTATCGTTCGACATTACCGGAGCTGGCAGATTCTATAAATGGTTATCTCAGAACCATGCCAGCACAACGAGCCTTACTCCGTAAAGGAAGCCTCCCCTCTCCTCTTGCAGGAGTTCCTATCGATGAAGATTCCAGTCATTCATTGCTTAAACAATTTTTTGATTCTCAAGAAGAGATTACACCTTTCTTTAATAAATCCCTTCAGAATAAGCTAAATCAGTTAGTTCTAGAACGGCGCTCGATGGATACTCTAAAAAAAAGAGGTCTATCACCTATGACATCTGCAATATTTACAGGTCCTCCTGGTGTTGGAAAAACAATGGCTGCACGCTGGATAGCAGCTCAGCTAGAAATTCCTTTATATGTTCTTGATTTGACAACTGTCATGAGTAGCCTACTTGGAAAAACAGGAGCAAATTTGCGTTCTGTTTTTGATTTTGCAAAAGAGAATGAATGCGTACTCTTTTTGGATGAAATAGATTCAATTGCTAAAAAGCGTAGTGACAATGCAGATATTGGTGAATTAAAACGACTTGTTACAATAATGCTGCAGGAAATTGAAAATTGGCCTGAACAGTCTTTATTACTTGCAGCAACAAACTATCCGGAACTTCTCGATCCTGCTTTATGGAGAAGGTTTGATATGGTTATTGATTTTCCCTTACCAGGACAGGAAGAACTAGAAAAAACAATTCTCTTTTATGCAGGTGATGATAAAAAATTGATAAAAAGATGGAATACAATTTTGAAGATTACTCTTTCTGGAAAGTCATATAGTGACATCGAGAGATTCGTAAAAAAAATAAGAAGAATAAATGCTCTTTCCCCAGAAAATATAAACGATGTAATGCGCGAACATATTTCTAGCAATACAAACTACACAAAAGAGCAAAAGATGGAAATTATTATTTCATTGAATCAAAATAACATCTCAAATAGAGCAATCGCAGATATTTTAAGTATGCATAGAGATACAGTGGCAAAATATCTTAAGGAGGCTGGACATGAGCAGAACTAATTTCCTTATTGGCCGAGGACAGATGCTAACGGCAGAAATTCCTCCTATCAGGCGTGGATTCGCTGATAAGGAAAGTTTCAGATCGTTTTCTGACTCCCAAGAATTACTCATTCCCCAGCTTCTCTCCACCGTTGAGGGGCTTACCCAGCTCCCTAAAGAGGCTTGCCCAAATGACTTTTGTGTTATGAATTTTACCCTTCATCCCAAGTTTATCGCAAAATCATACTATCCAAAGGATTTTTTGCGTGCTGCTGAGCTTACACCTATAGGAAGCAAATCGGTAGATATCACAGTCGATAAAAATGGGGAAAAAATTAGTACAAAAACGACAAATATTTTCGTCGCTGGCCAGAGAGAAGCATTAAGGTCTCTCAATAAAAAAATATACGCCTTTGCTGAAGATTCGAATATTGCAGAACAATTCACACGAATTGAAAAAATATCAAATTATACACCTATCATTTCATTTAGAGAAGATAATCAATCATATTACGAGGTTATAATCCATCTACTCCAAGATAGAGATACAGAATTTGTAAAATCAAGCTTTAAAAGTTATGCAGAACAACTTGGATTTTCTGTATTTAGCGAAAATTTTATTGTAGGAAATCTATGGTTTGTTCCCATCAGAGGTCCACGCGAACATCTCAATGAACTAGGAAAATTTGCATTTATCCGTGTAGTGCACTCTATGCCTCGCTTACGCTCTATGCCACAAGCGCGTAGCTCTGGCCCTCAAATCGAATGTCAACTACCAACAGCACAGCCTATATCTTCATTACCGCGAGTTGCCCTCCTTGATGGCGGTTTACCTTTAGAACATCCCGTTAATCAATGGATAGGAAAGTATATAAAGATGGATAGCGATGCAAAAGATAATATATATTTTGTATCGCATGGCCTTGCTGTGACTTCAGCTTTTTTATTTGGACCAATATCTCCGGATATTTCTGTATCACGCCCATTCTCTTTTGTTGATAATATACGACTTTTAGATGAGCACACTAATGATGAAGACCCTCTTGAAATGTATCATACCCTTGCTTACATAGAAGAGATACTTCTTTCACGGCAATATGAATTTATAAATCTCAGCTTAGGACCTGATCTTCCAATTGATGATGGTGAAATTCACTCTTGGACTGCCGTTATAGATGATTTACTCTCTGATGGTAATTGTCTAATGACAGTTGCAGTTGGGAATAATGGAGAAAAGGATTTTGCTTCAGGAAACGCTAGGATACAAGTTCCTGCTGATTGCGTGAATGCTTTATCTGTTGGATCTGCTAATGATACTAGCAATAGCTGGAAAAGATCTTCTTATAGCGCATTTGGCCCTGGAAGGCGTCCGGGGGTAATTAAGCCAGATATTCTCGCTTTTGGTAGATCATATAAAAAATACTTTCATACTTTGATTCCAGGAATTGAGAGCAAAGTTGAACCTAATTGTGGAACAAGCTTTGCTGCTCCGTATGCACTCAGACAAGCTGTTGGAATACGAGCGATATTAGGAGGAGAAATATCTCCATTAGCAATTAAAGCATTGCTTATTCACTGCTCTATCCCTAATGATGAAGATATAACAGCTATTGGATGGGGGAAAATTCCAGAAAATATTATGGATATTATTACATGCAAAGATGGATGTGCTAGAATTATCTATCAAGGAAGCCTAAAACCAGGAAAATTTTTAAGAGCTCAGCTTCCAATTCCAGCTAGCGGCATACGTGGAAAATGTAAGATAAAGGCAACATTATGCTATAGTTGCCCTGTTGATCCACAAGATACATGCTCTTATACTAGAGCAGGACTTGAAGTTATTTTTCGTCCACACAAAGATAAACTGACAAAATCAAATAATGTAAAAACATCTCCATTTTTCACAGATTCAACATATTTCTTTGGAGAAGAAATAGATAGGAGAATAGGAAAAAAATGGGAAAATGTTTTACACGCAGAAAAAACAATGAATGGAAACAGTTTAAATTCCCCTGTGTTCGACATCCATTATATGGCTAGAGAAGGTGGAGCTGATATTCGGAATGCTGAACAGATTCCCTATGCGCTAGTTTTAAGCTTTGAGGCAAATCGGCATCCCCATTTATTTAATGACATATTGAATACGTATAAAGAGCTTATACATATCGAGCCACAAATTTCTCTTCCTGTTTATGTATAATAAAAACTAGTTTCTGATTTAAAAGGCGTTCATCTTTTTTCTTCGAGATGAGCGCCTTTTCTATGATCTTATAGGTATCTCAAGTAAATTTTTGTCCTGTCCATATTGATGCTCACCATCTGGTAAATCAGATCGGCGTTCTGCTTCCCGTGCATCTCGACCTCGAACCAGGCCCCGGACTCCTTCTCAAAGAAGCCTGTAGAATAGATGGCCTCGTAGATTTCATGCAGGAGCACATTGTCTCGCCTCGACCGGGAGGCCTTGCCATAAAACTTGAGGAGCACATCTCGGATAGCCTCCTCGGCTTCAGACAGCAGCCGGTCTTCCAGGATGCGGCCTGAGACGACAAGCCAGAACTCGATGTGCTCTGGCTCGTACCACTGAAAATTGCGGCACATCATCGGCACATCCTGGATGGCCTTCATAGCCAACTCTTGGATATCTCTCTCCGGGCTGTAGGCCGAGATCCAAATTCTGTTGATGTGCTCGACGTTATATCCCCACATCTTCTCTGCTTCTTCCTCCCCCCAAGCCCGAGTGAAGACGATCTCAGGGAAGCGGCGGCGCAGAAAATACTCGTAGTCGTTATCCCAAACCAGACGTTCATTGTACACCGGGGCGTAATGCAGGTTCCGGCGCATCTCCTCGGTGCCCTCCTGAGCTTCCCCGTTCTGGATGGTCTGGGAAACCGTAATCTGATATTGGGCTGACAGGCCATTCGCGTCCCGGATCTTTTCCACGGGCCACAGGCTCTGCTTCTCCAGCAAGATGGTATCGCCTTCTGTTAGCACGAGTTCCACCCGGACTTTCGTACCCTGCGGGAGAATCTTGCCAAAATCCCCGTTGCCAAAGCGAATCCCTATCTGGTCTGTGAAGTGATAGAACTCATCATAGACGTGCGACTCGGGGTAGGAGTTCGTCAGCAGCCGGCTGTATTCCCACTCCTCAAACTCCTGTCCCTCTTCCTGGACAAAGACTTTGAAGCTCACGATCCGGGGAGAGATATCCTGCCCCAGCAGAAGCTCATAGAAGGGTTTTTCCTCCGAGATGGAAAATTCCAAGATCGACTTGCTTTGCTGGCTCACGACGGCGGATACAGATTCCCTGGGCCCCACCACGACTGTCTCTTCCAAGGTATAGACAACCTGAGCATCAGACATGAGCTCATAGCCACGGAGCAGGGTAAAGGAATACTCGCCCTGATTGAAGAAAACGGCCTTGCCTGTGGCAGGTGATGGCTTACGTGGCATGTACTCCCTGCCCTCTCCATGAGCTAGGATGGAGCTTCGATTCAAAGCCGTGTCGATGAATCCTTCCTGGTGGGCGCGTTCGACCTTGTAGGCCGAATCCTCAATGGCCCAGCCCAGAAATATGGCCAGATGCTTTACGAACTGGGAGCCGGTCAGATCCTGCCATGAGGGGGCAAGGGATAGCAGTTTCTTGAATTTCTCCGCTACGGTATCGCTAAGAATCATATCGGTCTCCTACAGTTTGACCTGGACAGCATCCTTCCCAAACTGATGGACGATGGTCAGCAGGAACATGTCGATATCCAGGACATCGACCTTCACAGCGAGAATCGTGATATCCTCGACGTCCAAAGGTAGCTTGCGCGTGATGGACAGCTCTATCAGTGTCTCCAGGCCATTCCCCTTGGAAAGAGGCGAAAACTTGAAGGCATCAAGTCTGTGCCCCCATGATGGGTCATGGGCGACAGAACCTTCCGGGGTCGCAAGCCACTCCCTGATACGCTCAGACATGGCCTGCCCATTCTGATATCGAGCCAGATCTTCTTCAGGGGCGGAACGCATCCGGTAACTAGCTTCTTCAAGCGGCATGGTATCTCCTTAGGACTGGGCCAATTGCTGTGCTGCTGGATCATCAAACTCCATACTGATATGCGGGGGGCTGTCACCACCACTACTCCCCTGCCCTCCTTGTTTTTTCATGGTCTCCAGGATGGCTTGCAGCAACTTTTCAATACCGGCTGTCTCCAGGGTATTGTTGCCGGTATTCTGCGGCGGTGCTATCTGCCCAACAGAGTCCGGTGCCCGCTCTACAGGCATTTGTGCCGCAGCGACCACAGCCCCCTGGGCCATGGATGCCGGCTGAGCCAGAGAGCCCGCAGGAGCTTGAGCCAATGCCGTCTGAGGAACCTTGGAGGCATCGGCAAGTTTCGTGACGTCCGTGCCGTAGAGCTTTGCCCGGTTGGACCATTTGGCATAGAATTCCTCATACGGAATGGATTGCACCCCACGTCCGCCATTGGCGGTGTGTGATGTGGACTCTGTCACCATCATCTTGCCTGTCTGGGGATCGACATATGTCTGGACGATATGGTCGATGCCCTTAAATCGCCCGCGTTCCCAGCCGCGCTCTCCGGTATCCAGACCGATCATCATACCAGCCCTGATCTTGTCTGGAGACAGATCCGCGTTGCCTAGCAGCTCACCGGTCGCCTGGCTCACAGACTGAATCAGTCCTGCGGCTCCTCCATTGGCCCCACGCTCAAGCACCTTTCTGGCCTCGCCGCTGTATATCTGCTCTCCCATGGCGGCATTAACGTTGTTCATGAGGGAACGATTGACTTCGGCGACCCAGCCGGAGCAATCAATCTCACCCCGCTGGCTGTTCTTGCTCCCCATCCGATAGCCCACACCACGATCCAGAGCATCCTGGGTACTTGCCATCAGCGAGGCTGAGGCAGCAGCCTGGATGGCGCCAGCCGGCTTTGACATATCCAGGCTTGCAGCGATGTTTTTGCCAGCTTGCTCGGTCGTCCGCATGGACGCGATGAGATCCATCTCGGGGCCGAAACGCTTACGGACACTGGCCTGGATATCCCCAGTGGACGAACCGAATCGCGTTCCACGTTCGGTATAGACGGCACGAAGCAGCTCTGCATCCGTCATGCCTTCGCGGTAGACTTTATTCCAAATGCTGGCAGCACCGGCATCCCCGATTTTTCCACTGCCGGCGCCATGCTGGACAGCCGTAGAAAACATGGCCTCCTGCAAAGCCTTGGACCCCTCTATCCTCTTGCGCAGCCCATCGCTGGAAAGACGACTCATCGCTGGGGCATAATGGCTCTCGATAAGAAATTGCCGCTGACTCTCTTCCATCAGCGAGGCATTGGCCGCGACTTCCTTTTGATACTGCTCGACCGCCGCTCCTTGCCGGCCGCCTGTATTCATCGGGCCGGCTGCCGCGATCCTCTCCGCGATGACCTTCTTTTCGCCGCCCTGCTTCCGCATCCAACGAAGATAGGCCTGCATGGACCCTTCTCCGCCCTTGGCCGTGGTAGATGACAGCTGCCACTTCCCATAGGACGTTCCACCAGTGCCATCATGCCCGATTTTCTTGACGCCTTCGGTGCCACTTTCGAACGTGGCTATGGCATCCCCAATTTTGGCATTGGGATCATATACATAGGTGCTCTTCGCGGGGCCGCCCCCACCCGAATGCCTTCCACCACCGCCACCGGTAATTGAGGAAAGCTTGTTTCCGATGACTTGGGCGATACCGGAGAACGCCCCTGTCACCTCAGGGAAAAATCCATCCTCTTCTTTACGGCTCTGGATTTCTTCCGCGATGGTATCGGATAATTCTTCAAGTGATGCTGAAAGAACATCAAACAGACCGGCTGTCTGGCCGTCAGGAGACAGACTGACCGTCTCTCCATCGGAAGAGCCTGTAAGCACCTCAGCCAAGTGTGACGCCACCGTACCGGTGTGTTCACCAGTTTTTTTGCTCCCCTCGCTTTCCGAGGTATCCGAGGTCCCTGAAAAAAATCCCGTGATGCTGTTCCAGGCATTTGTGGCAAGGTTGCCGACGCTTTCTCCAACTCCGTAAATGCCGGAGGCCAAATCAGCAGTGTCCACGTCAAAGCCGACAAGATTGGCCGCCCCTGTAAGGAGACCTCCCATATCCAGGATATTGGCTGCCGCTGCTGAAGCCTTTTGTGCCGTTGTGGCTTCCTGGCCGTCCTTCAGGCCAAAAGCGTCCTGGTGCATCTGGGTGTCTGTCCAGCCCTCGACACCATCAGCAACTGCCAGCCCAGCACTTACAACCTGACCTATGACCGGGATCATCCGCGTCATACCAGCGGCGCCTTTTCCCAAGACAGCGCTAGTCTTGCCAACGATGGATGCTGTGCCCTTCTCGGCCCCTGCTGATGCGGCAGCAGGAGGATGAGCGCCGACGGCCTTCACCGCTGCTGGAGCCTCCTGCCCCAGCTTAAGAGCTGATGCTGCCCCCTCAGCGCGTTGTGCTGAGGCATCAGCACTTGTAGCTATCAATCCAGCGCTAACGCCAGTCGCCACGGTCGCGGCTTTAGCGGCCTTTTGCCCGCTACCGCGCAGCAGATTTCCCAGGCCCTCCTTGGCACGGGCCAGGCGACCTTTCTCCTTGCGGGCTACTCTGCGATCGGGTTTACCGAGATCCAGGTCAACCTGCCTACCATCCCTTCCGGCGCGACCGCGGGAACCACGCCTGCTCAAACGATCCAACAGGCTTGATCCGCCATTACCAGACACGGAACGCACGGCTCTGATAAGCTCTTTATGGCGCCGATCTTCCTCCCTTGCTTCTATGGTAGCCAAGGACAGAGACCTTGCCGCGAGATCAAGCTGTTCCTTCTCTTGGGCAGTTTGAGAGCTACGGAGGAATCGGCCGTTCTTGTCGCGGCGCGGGTCTTTTTTTCTGTCCTTCTTCTGGAAGATGAGATCATCTCCAAGGACGTCCGAAACCTCTTTCAAGGCAGTAAAAATGGGGCCGCCGGCAGCAATGCCTGCGGCCTCATCAAGCGATTCTCTGCCTTCAAGACTTTTCCCGAGCCTGGAGAAATACGGTATGACACTTTCGGCAAAGCTCTTCCCTTGCAGCTGCGCCAAAGATTTCTGCCTGGCCACGGCCATTTGTTCCTGGGCTTTGGTCTGCTCCGAACCTCCACGGGGCGGGTTCTCCCCGACGACCTGAGGAACTGCCTTCGTAGACAGCTTGCCGGCGGTATCAGGACGGTCTGGCACATTTAGGCTGGCCCCGCTGCGAGTACCGCCTCTTTTCTTTCTTTCGACACTCCCTACCGATGCCGCCGTCTGCTTCTTTTGCCGGGGGGCCCCCTCAACTACCTTGGTGGACCGGGGCTTAAAAGTGACACGCTGGTCTACCTTCCCGGCAAAGCCGCTGCCGCCTGACGGAGCAGCTCGCTCTGCGATAGCAACACGGCCCCCTCTGGGACCTTCAGGCGCAGTATTCGCGGCTATGACCTCAAGCGATCTGGCCATGTCCTCCCACAAGGACCGGCCCTGCTCGACGTCATTCTGAATCTTCCGATCCAGGGTCAGTTGGCGTTCAAAGATGCGTGCCAGAATAGTCTCGGTCATCGTCGGAAGCTCCGCATTTTTCGCCGCTCCGCAGCAATGAGGCGTGCCTTGCGCAGCGCCCCTTCATTCAGGGCAATCACACGGCTTACGGGACAGGCCAGGATGCCTCCCATGTCTTGCCCATCGTACAGGCACAGGTTTTCAATGATGATGTTCCAGCCCTGCTCGCTATAGGGTAGGAATGATGCTGAAAGGCCGAAACGGATAGTGCAGGACGACCCCCGGAGCGTCCGGGACAGCCTCACAGCGTACCTCAGGAATCTGGAGGTAGATTCGCCCGTCGATCAAAGCAGACTTCAAGCCATGGCGCATTTCGCGCAGTTTTTCCTGAACATTTTGAAAAAACTCACCAAATTCACTGGCGGGCAACTGTTTGATATACGCCTCGACCTGAGGGCGCCGGGACTCAGGGCTCGCATTTGCATCCAGGAAAGGCAGATCGATGCAGCACATGATGCGGAAAAGCCCCATGCGGACGCGCTTCATGCGCACCTCTTCAGTCAGCTGGCGCAACTCAGACGCTGTAAGACCATCATTCTCCAGCTTCTCCTCTGTCAGGCGCAGGTCGTAACGGTAGGTCTCCAGAAGTTCCAAATCTCTCCCGAGCATGGGATGAACGATCACGTTATGCCCATAGTGGACGAACTCGCGGAAGGCCTTTCCCTGGATGGGGGTGTAGGTATCCATGATGCGGGCCAGTTCAATATCGACCGTATGCTCTTCGCCACAAATTCCGCAGGTGTATTTCAGCGGGACACTGCGATCCCTGGCCGTATGAACGAAGTAGGTAAAGAGCGCGAATCTCCGGTCTTCTCCCGTCCAAAGCCGGGGGTCAGAATAGGTTTCACGTTCCTGTACCCGTTCGAGAAATACCGTCGTAGCCTGCTCCTCACAGTCAGGATCGATACCGGAAAAATCGATGGCATCGGATACGGTGGCTTCCTTCAGCCGGACTTTTTTCTCAGGGGACGAAGGGAGGGAAAATTCACACAGCATTATTCAGTCTCCTTGCTTCCCGGGCTACCGGAAAGTGTCGTGCCAGATCCCTCGGCAGGCGCGCTGATTGCCAACGCAAGCGTCGAAAATTGTACGAAAGTGGCCGGGAACTCCATGAACTCCCCCTTCTCCCGCGATCTTGCGACCTCCCCGCATTGGATGGGGTACATCTCATAGGAACAGGTCATGGACTCGCCGCCAGCCTCGGTCAGATTGTAGATTTTTACGTTTCTCACATAGCCGTCAGGACCATAAGGAAGGCCAACTGTCCCATCAGAATGGACCACCTTGCCGTTCCATGCTTTGAGGAACGCCTGGACACGCCCGTCGATATGGTCGCGGACTGTCATCGTGATCTTCATCGTCTGGTTCGCAGTCGGCCAGGCTATCGAGGCGGAGCCATATTGCTCCTCATCCGTTGCGGTCTCGAAGATGCCATAGGAGATATCCTTGACGAAGAGATCGAACTCACTGGGCTCGCCGTCGATGGCCAGACGAAACAGCCAGTCCTTTTGGAAATCTGTTTTTACAAGGGTTTTCGTGAGGAGTCGGAGCTTGTTGAAATCCTCTGTCCCACTCCCGTGCAGCCCGCCGGACGCGCCCCATGCACTACCGCCGTATTGCCAGCCGTCACCTACCATTGGGGCCCTCCTCAAAAGTGCGATGCCGGGGGAATCAGGGCCTTGTTGTCTTCCATGGCCTGCTCTATCTCACTGATCCTCATCCGAAGATCCTGGGCAGACGGCAGCTCCGAGGCACTCTGGCTCATTCCAGCCAGCAAATAGGCGTGCCGCTCGCGCTGCGTATTTGGCAGAGCAATCAGGGCCTCAAGGTAGTCAGCAAGAAGGGGAACACAATCTTGGGGCAAGGCTTCATCGAGGGGCCATGACCGCAGGTCGGCAAAGTAGACCATGCAATATGGGGGCTCATGCTTGTCACGAGAGATGACGTGGATCTCTGGTTGTCCATCTTCCGCTGCTTCCACTCTAAAAGCGGCATACCGACGCTTAGCATCACAGCATGTCGCGACAGATTTGAAGTGGGCCGGCAAAGGGATAACCGGTGTCTCTGACCATACCTCAAGCAAGACTCCTGCCTTGTCCTGGAATTTGGCCATGGCCTGCCTCAGAAGCCTGTCGAGAGCTTCAGGGGCGTCGTGGTACAGGACCACGAACCGCCCCTTCACTTCCTCAAGAAGTTCTGACGGAGTCATGGCTACAGGCTCAGGCCGGCATCGAAGGTCTCATCATCGCACCATCCGACCCAGTTGGCGTGGATCGTGCCGGAAGGCCGAACCAGGGTAGCCCCGTCTTCAACGGACAGGTCCACCCCCTCAAGCTCGATCCAGCAGTCTTCGAGCTTCACGGTATTGCTGGAGTTCCCATGCGGGAATGACTCCCCAGCAAGCGACAGATAGATGGTGATATACCGCTTGTTTTTGACCAGATCGCGCAGGAACTTGTAGGCGTGGCCCTTGACCGTCTCCTTGATAGTGATGGAGATGTCCTGGGCGTTTTTGAAGCGGCCCTGCTGGTTGAACTGCACGCCAATGGGGCCGTATGATTCGATGTTTTCACGTGCAAGGGCCGGAAGCTGCGTGGACTGCACAAGCCAGCGGATATCATCATTGCCCTCAAAGCTCATGATGAACTCATCTGCTGAAACCCCCTCCCCAAGGCCGAGCAGTTTTTTATAGCCCTGCTTGACCTTCGGGACATTACCCGTAACGTCAAAAATATTGCCCATATATTACCTCGCGCTATGCGTTTTCCTCGTACTGATACTCGGATTTGACGCCATAGCCTTTTTTGAGCATTTGCTTGCTTACCATGGTTAATGTAGACAGCGTCAGATTGACAGTGCAACGAACGAATCTTCCTTGAGAATCCATTTCCTTATCGAATGGAGCTGAAAGATTCTCCAGGACGAGGTACTGGTAGATGATCCTGTTCGCGACATTCAGCTGCAACGCCTTGGCAATCTTGCCGCCAACGCCCCAAAAATCGTTCACATCAGGGGCAATCATGTATTCAAGAGCACGAAGAGGCTGCATGACCTCAAGATCTGGATCGCGAAGGGCATAGAGCATCAGCTCCACATTGAAGCGTGTCGGCTCATTTCCTTCCCAAGCCTGCCTAGTATTCAGCGTCGAGACCAAGGTCATTCCGGTCATGGTCTGAGCGAATGCTGCGCCTGTCCTGAGCGGAGTATTACCAAGTGTCGCGGCTTCGAACGGAGACATCCAGTTGGCTGTAATCTCCATGCTTGTGCCTGGTCCATAAGCCCCGACAATCGTTGTCTGGTCATCCGCGATCCAGATCTTTCGGGCATCACTGAGGCGTTTGTCAGTATTGCCAAGGACTGAGGCTCCCCCCCCGTCCTTTATCGTTTTGACACTAGCCTCTTTGGCCTCTTCGGTGCTCATTACAGGCCCCGACGTTTACGCACACGCATGGACTTACGGCGGGCGAGATTTGCCGCCGCTGTATGGGCCTTGCGCCGCGCTTTGCGCAGAGCTGCCTTCTGGGCCGCAGACACACGCACCTTGCCACTGACCCGCTTACGCACGGTAACGACCTGGCCATCGCGCACGACCTTCTTGCGTTTGTACGTCGCTTCCAGAATGCCGATACGGACATCATCGCCCGCCGCAGACTCGAAGACAGCTTCTTCGCCAACGGCGAAACCGGTGATGATTTCATCGTCATCGGCTTCCACGGTATCCAGCTCTTCTTTCAGGTAATTGCCGATCTTGGCAGCGGCGCCATCAGCATCATCCTTGGTCCCATTGACACAGGTCTCGACATCTTTCTTGTCGCAGCCAAGGGAAAGCAGAGCATCGGGAACCTCAGCCCAAATCGCATTATAGGCGTTTTCTTCTTCCTCGGAGATCTCGAAGTCTCCATCGAGGTCAGCAACGACAAGCACCAGCTCGTCCAAGGCATTATAGGAGTAGTCCTCCAGGCTCACCCACTGGAGAACTGCCGTCATGGCGTTGATCCTGGCCTGGGTGCGAGCAAGATCTGTGACCTGATCCTGGTCGGTATCACTAGGCTCGGCAGACTCAAGAATCATACCGGCCTTTTTCATCCCCTGCGTACTGACGGGGAACATGAAGTCATCCTCGAACTTAATATTCGGCATATCCTTGTCCTACTTGATGAGTTTCGGCTGACCAACGATCCTGCGTGCGGCGCCGGTGATGCAGACAGACCAGGTCACCTTCCACAGGTCAATCTCAAGCTGCTCGATGTTCAGCTCATAGGGAGAGATGCCATCGCGGTCAGGATCTCGCGGCGTGACCAGAGCACCGGACGTGACCAGCTGCTCCATGATATCCACCATCATGTTGGTCAGAGCCGTCTTGGTCAGACCGTCAGGCTCATGTTTCACCTGAGATGCGCCCTCATAGAAGCGATGGTCGATGTAATCCAGCACATCGTTGATCCACCCGAAGCGCAGATAGTTTGTCTTGAACCACTGCGTCAGGTCGTCATCAGCTCCACATCCGCCAGAGCGCAGAGGCACCACAGGATTGATCCTGGCCTCATACAGCGCATCACGGTTAAGCAGATCTTCGGGGAACAGCTGGGCCAACCCCGTCCGCGACAGGTAGCCGCGGTTTTCCCCCGCAGGGGCGTAATGCACCCCAGGCGTGGATCCCACGGTGACGATTTTGTTGCAGCGGGCCTTCGCGGCGGCCATGGCCCCGGATACTCCCCACACCGTCTTTCCTCCCCGCCACTGGTCATTGGCGGAATACGGAGAATAGTAGGCCCGGGCATGACGACTCTTCAGGCCGATGTCAGAATTCCAGGCGATGGCCTCTGCGTACTTGAGCTGAGGCGGGACGTCATAGAAGAATGGCAGATGGCGTTCATTGGCCACGCTATCCAGGGACACGATGACATCCGGCTCATAGATCCCGGCAGCGAACAGCAGGTTCAGGGCGATCCGCTCATTGCGAAACACATTGACGCCCAACTGCCAGTCGCTGATGGTCGGATCTCCACCGGAAGTGCCGCCTTCGAAGCGGAAATCCTGTTCCTTGACCCTGGTGCTTTCGACAGCCTTCAGCACAGGCTCGACCTGTTCCCAGGTCGTACCTTCAAGGAAATCGCATCGGAACAGGCTCGAATCCCGTTCCAGGACAGTTTCCGCATAGGCCGACATCCCCATATCGTCGGTATCATCCTCATCGACGCCAACGATGTGAGATTCCAGGACATAGTCCTCACCCATGGCGTCCTTGTCCAGGATCTTGATGGTAAAGCGCTTTGCCTCGCTATCCACATCCCAGATTTGGATACGACGATTTTTGGACTCATCGCCGTCGATAGGATACAGGGTCATAAAGGCCCCATCCTCGACAACGACAGCTTCGTCATACCGATGGGTGCCGGCTATGGAATGGCCGGTAAAAGGCAGCCACTCCTGCCCACCTTCGACGCCAGGAGCATTTTCAGCCGTGGCCGTATGGTCAGTTGCGCACAACCACTTCTGACCATCTTTGGACACGACCATACCCGCAGTGTAGGCAGCGGCCTCAGCCCATTCCTGCTCGGAGTCGTAGGCGATCAGGAAGGTCAAAGATGGGAAGCGGTAGCCCAAGGCGTTCACCACACGCACTACGTTGACATAACTGCATTCTTCCGCAGCATCATGCACATGGCGCAGCCCTTCCATCCCCATGGCCTTCTTGGGCAGCGGAGAGCCGAATTTGTCTTCAAGGTTGGTGGTGCCTCCATAAACCGCCATAGGAGTGAAGGGCTTTCCCTTAGATGCCACCACAAGGCATCCCCCCACAGAGATATCACCACCACCGGTCTTGTAGTTATTGTCGATCGGCTCAAGGACGGTGATTTCCGCAGCGTTAGTGATGGTCGATTTCATCGCTATTCCTCTTTGCCACTGTACTTGGCATAGGCGCGCTGGATAGCGTCAGAATCGCCCTCTTCCGCGGTAATGCGCACCGTCCACTTTTCCGTCATCCCGGGCAGGGTCACGGCGCACCATCCGGAACCAGCCCGCTCGACTTTGGCTTTTTGGGAGAACTCTTCCAGCGACATCCGTTCCTGAGAGACATCTTGGGGATCCTCGGGACCTGCGCCTTGATTAACGGGCTTATCCTCAGCCTGAGCTGTTTCTTGGGAAGCAGCTGGCTGCTCAACCGGAGAAAAGCGCAGCAGAGGATAACGTCGCTTCAGTCTGGCAACGGTTTCATCGGGAAGATCCACGATGACATTGCTGCCCTTCGGGAAATCAATGCGGCGCCGGCCGATAAGGCAGATGGACTGGCCGCTGTTATTGCTTACATGATAGCGCTTCATCGTAACCTCCTAGGCGTCGGTAAAGATGAGCTTGCAGAGATAGCTCGCACCATCGAACGGCTGCATGTCACGGTAGGCAAGATCCCACATGGTCCCCTTGGACACGAGATCGCCCAGGATGGGATGGCGGAAGGTCAGAGCGGGAACAGCATCACCGGCCACGTAGGCAGTCTGACCATAATCCGCACCACGGGCAAAACACAGGCAGGACCAGGGGTCTTCCATCTGGGGATTGCAGTACAGGTCGAACTGGCCGAAGACGCGGCCAACGTAGTGGGGTTGGGCAGAGGAACGATAGCCAGGAGCCGGCTGGAAGTAGGGGTTCGGCAGATAGCGGAAGGTATTGACCGCGCTGGTCCCGCCGACGATACCCACAAGACCAGACACGCCGTTGCCAGACATCAGCTTCGTATCCACTTCAAGCAGAGCCGCCTGCAAACTTTCGTAATGCTCACGCAGGGTCAGACTTTCGCTGCACGTGCGATTCCACTCGACCACATCCTTGGCGTGGAACCACATGTCATTCAGATGCTTGCGGTCTTTGTCTGCTGCCAGGATGTTGCGCAGGGCTTGCATGGTCAGGTTCTCGATGTCCTGACCAATTTCACGGCGCAGCGCCCAGATAGCCTGAACCGTCGCATTGCCGGCAATGGCGCTTTCATGGGGGTAAAGCGTGCGCGATTCCATACGATGATCGACGCGGGGAATCAGCTCAGGATTGGCTTCGATGTCCACGTCGAACCCCACATGCAGCTCCATTTCACTGGCCGGAGCCACCGAGAAATTCACGCTGACAACACCGGTGGGATATTCGACCGTGCCGGACACCACGCAGGGGGAACCACCAAGCGTGAAGCTGCCAGCAATCACGCCGGAGCCATTATCTTCCGCGACAAGCACCCGGTCAGCATAGATGCGAGTACGCTTCTGCTTGAAGGGGTAGGCAGAGCCGTATTTGGAGGTGGAGGTGAAGGTAAAGTCCTTGGTCGATCCATCGCCCTTCCCCAGCTCTTCACGCCGGTCCATGACCGAGTAGAGGCCGGAGAAGTTGTAGTCGATCTCCTGGCCCTTGATGAAGCTGCCGAACTTGGATCCGGCCACACGCTTGATGCGGAAGAACTCGGACTGGTTGAACTCACCGGGCATGAACGTGACCATGTTGGCGGTAATCGTCTGCAACCAAACCGGAAGGATGAGGGAGACCAGACGGTCGCGCATCATAATGCCCTGGGTCGTGGACATCATTTCCGCGCTTTCGAATACACCGCCGGCCTTATTCTTGTGCGTGCTGAGCGTCAGCGCGTTCTCAACGGCCTTATGGCAGGAAGCCAGCAGGTCATCGGATGGCAGGCGGCCATATTTCTGCTCATACCCCTGAAGGGTACGGGCATGGATGGCGGCAATCATCTTGCCGTTTTCGGTCATGGAATAGTGGCTGTCGGAAATGGCACTTTCCAGGATTTTGTTGCGCCTTTCCTGCTCACCGCGCGTCGTGGGCATGATGAAAGAGCCATCGTCGTTCCTGAAGGGATCGACAAGGGTCTTCCGCATGGATGAGGCTCGACGTGCGATATCAGTGACGCGGTTCTCATAAGTTTCAGTCATGACACTCTCCGTGTTTTTTTCCGCAACACCTGCGGTTACGAAGAGTGTGGCAAGCGATTAAAGTTACTGACAGAAAAACTTTACTAGATATGGCATATATAGATAATCTCTTGCCTATCTAAATAATCTAACAAAAGCCCCCACCAAAAGGTTGGTGGGGGTATCAAGTAGCCTTCAAGTAGTCTATCTCACACAAGGCTTCCTTGCCGGATTTTTTTTACCTCTTTTTTTGCCTTCTTCGGCATAGCTTTACCGCAACCGTAATCAAGGAAGTCCGGCCTCTTTCCATCCAGCAATTCTTGTATGGTTAAAATCTGAATGCATGGAAATTCCTTGCCGTTAGGATAGGTGTAGAAGCCATAGCTGACGGCATCTTTCTTCATCTTCTTGCTAGGCTCTTCCAAGGTGATGAGCAGACATAGTTCCACGCTATCCTTACCCAGCATTCCTCCCAGCTCACGAATATGGTTGGCTGGAATCTTTCCGCTTTTGACGGAGATATTGATTTTGAACGGCTTTGTGGCATTCGGATCGTTGTACGCCCAAATGAAGCCATCACTACCGCTGTCCGCCCCCTTTTTCTTGTCATTGGCGGGAATGGCGTCCACCAGGGAAAGCGCCCAGTATTGAAACTGGTAGCGACCCTCAAGGCCGTTATTTTCCGCAAGATAGCGGGCAGATTCCACATCCTTGGGCGTACCGGAAATTTCAAATTCGCAATCGTGAAAAGCAGAGGTCATGCGCTGTTTTATCAGCGCCACAGCCAGATGGCTGATGTCGATACCTATCCACTTTCGCCCAAGCTTCTGCGCAGCATGAACCGCTGTGCCGCAGCCACAGAACGGATCAAGCACCACGTCGCCAGGATTGCTGGATGCACGGATGATACGCTCCAATAGCGCCACAGGTTTCTGCGTAGGATAGCCGAGGCGTTCAGCATCTCGTGATGTTAAGGGTGGAATATCCGTAATTATGTCTTGAATTTTTTGCCCACGTGCCAAATCTAAATACCGGCGTATATGAGGCCAACCAGTCCCCTCTTTTCCCATATAAACAAGATTATTCTTTTTAAATAGTTCAAGCCATTCCAAAGGAGATAAGTTGTCTTCTTCTGGAAAAATTTCTTTACCCATAGCGGGAATAGCCCAATGTCTTTTGTATGCTGTTGGATTGAAGCCATTCCACTCTTTACCGCTTTCTCCGCCACGAATTCCACTTCCAGTTAAGTCAGCTGGTTTAAAACGGCGTCCATTTTCATCCACTTTATTATAATATGATTTAATATATGATTCAGAATATGGAGTGTAAACATTGTTCCATGTAAATGAATTTCCTTTTGAATAGTATAAAATAGTATCATGTATTGGCCCCCATCTCTTAGAAGAATTATGAGAGCTTGTTCTCTGCCAAATAATTTCGCTCTTAAAAAATTTAGAAAAGAACACACCATCCAATACGATTTTCAAGTAATGGCTTGCCGTGGGATCACAATGCAGATACAGGCTGCCGGTATCTTTCAAAACACGGCGCATCTCGACAAGACGACTAGCCATCATCGTCAGGTAGGCCATCATGTCGTTTTCGCCGAGGAACGAACGGAGAGCAGGCATGAGTGTTTCTGCCAACTGACCGGCATTGGGGTTTTGCAGCAACTGATGATATTCCGCTTCTGCCTGTTCACCCCAATGCCATGTATCTTCAAAAGCTGTTATCTGGGCACTGTTTTTCCCTCCAGTAGGCGAGGAGAAAAACGCATTGTAATCACGGTTTGAATTGAATGGTGGGTCAAGATAGACCAGATCAACACACGCGTCTGGAAGTTCCTTCAAAATTTGCAGGCAATCGCCATAATACAGGGTGTTTTTATCCATATAACACCCCGTAATAATTTTTCTTTAGAGAGAGAGAGAGAGAGAGAGAGAGAGAGAGCACTTAGGAAATCCTCCTGATAACTACCTTTGGATACTATCGAGCCCAGCAGACGAGAATTCGTTTCTCCCCTGATAATTAGCTTTGACATAGAAATCAAACACTACTCCCCCACCTAGTGACCCACACCCCCAAAAGCAGCAGCGCCCACTCTCACTATTGGCACTGCTCGGTAAAACTAGTGAGAATGATGGTTGGAGTTACTGCCAGCCGCGATGATATCCCCACTGGAATGAATACTGGCCGCCTCCACATGCTTTTCACAGGTAAGATTGTCCCGCATGGTCGTATCGCCATTAAATGTCAGCCCGCCACCGCCTGTCATCTCCCCATGGGTCTTGGCTGATAGGGACAAGGAGCTCTGGGTACTGCCGAAACTTGCCTCTCCACCTGAAGAAAACGTCATCTGGCCTTCGACAGTCTGGGTAAAGCTCCCTGAAATCTTCTGCGTGTAGTCACCCTCCACAGCCTCCAGGACATTCCCTTTGACGGAGGCATACATATTCCCCTCGCAATGGACGACCATATCCCCACTTGGCAAGATTTCTATGGCCGACCCGGAATCCATCTGGGTCACGCGCAGATGGCCGGAACGACAGAATTGGATCAGCGCCCGGTTCTGGCAGAAAACGACATCCTCGTAGTACGGAGGGGTCTGAACAGGAGGCTCATCAGGGGTGCGCTTGTGCTCAAACTGGCCGGCCCCCTGGAATATCTCCGGCGGAAGGGTTGGAACGCCTCCAGGGCTTGCGTGGGCCCCTCCAACGACGACCGGCCGGCGAGTATCTCCACCAATGAACTCTACCCACACCATATCCCCGACCCGAACAGGGCATAGCATCCCTTCCCCTGCCCGTGAGCCCAACGGAAGGCTGAAGACAGCCCACGGCAAGTCTCTGACAGGAACACCGTCAAAGATATCATAGACGTTGACCTTGATACGGCAACGCTTCTCGGGATCATCGACGGAGACAACTTCCGCGACGAAGCGCCCGGCATAGTGCTTATCGTGGCTCAAGTGCGACGGCTCCTTTCACACGGCAGTAGTATTTCTGGCTTGAATACCAGTGCGCTACGGATTCGATAACGACCCGTTCCGGCAACCCTTCGTCGATAGGATTCTCCGGGTCTGGGAGGTGCCATACCAGCTTGGCAAGCTGCCCCGGCGTGATGCTCAAATTTCCCAGCGTCACAAAGTCGATAGCAGTCTGCTTCGTCACAGGCTTGTTTCCCAGTACGTACGGAGCGGCGGCGCCAGTTATCATGGGCGGTGTGGATTTCGCACCGGCCAGGAAAGGAATGGAGCTAGATGTCTTCACCCGGCCCAGGGTCTCATTCCAGCCAGTGAATGACCGGATCGCGCTTTCCTGAAGGTGCATCTGGGTAGATGGCCTGGTGTACTTGAGAATCGGAAAGCCAGAATCCATGGTAGCGTAATGAAAGGTCATGGCCGGCTCCTGGGCAAGGAGCTCCGCAAACTTCCTGAGATGAAAGGTCCCCCGTGCGACCCAGGCATGGGCCCCCTGCTCCTCTGCCAGCTGGCGCAACATCGTTGTTGGCCTTTCACCGGCGATGCAGTGATAATTCTCGACAACGGCGAACTGACCGATGCTTCTCTTCAAACCACCGGCAAATGCCGCGGCAATCTCCTGCACGCCACGTTGAGTAAACACCCTGGTCCTGTCCACGATCTTCTTCATATCGAAGACGGGTTTTGCCAGACAATTCAACCTGACCGTTCCATCTGGCATGGGACGGCTTGTCAGAACGACGAACGTCTCCTGACTACTCACGCCATCTTCCCGCCATGTATCCCCCAAGCTGACAGATAACTCATCAAACTCTTGCAAACGAAGCTGATTTTGCAGGTAGGAGCCATGATCCCTCAAAACCAACATGAGCTTGGGGCTATCCAGAGACAGCGCCTCAATGTACGTCCCCTCTTGCAGCAGGCCAGGGTCTATCTCTTTTCCCGAAGCCACATGGACGATCTTGGTGAAAATGCAAACATTGCTCTGCATGTCAGGCCCCCAATATCTCCGCGACACCCCCCACTGTTAGGTAATCCTGGATTTGCGTTGTGACACCGTACAAGGCCTGCGTCGTGACCTCTACCATGGTACGAGCCCCCCAAAGACGCTTCCCATCATCCGCCATAGGCTCTGACGACGTGAGCACTTCCCGGGGAGCGCTTATGGAGGCTCTGACTTCTACCCTCTCACCGTCCAGAACATACGGCACGACGAACCGACTGTGCTTTCTGTACAAGGGAGCAATATATCCGAACCAGGCCAAGGTCATGCGGTCAAGCGTAGCCCTGTCCCATCCCAACATGAGGATAGAGTACGTCAGGGCCACGGGAATGGTGGTGAGCCTCATGGCCTTATCCATCCCCCAGACACGCTCCTCATTTACGAACCGGACAGCCTCAGAAAGTACGACCGGTTGGTTGGGATCCGCTGCTACGCCTTGCTCTCGATAATAAGCAATCAGTGGCAGATCTGGCTTCGGCTTCCCTGGTTCATTCTCTCGACCAGCGACCCTGCGCAGCACCTTCTGGATGTCATCATTTTGCACGAAGTAGATTTTTTCTCTGACCGGGCGTGCCAGGAATCGGCGAAAGGCCTGGGGCCCCGCGTCAGCAAGCCCTTCATAGGCCCCGGCAATCACCCCACCCAAAGCAAAATCCACGGCCTGCAAATCTGTGAGGTCTTCACCATTGGCCATCATAGCACTCCTATCTGCTGTTCCTGGCTGCCTGTGCTACCGTCTTCAGCTCCAGTTTCATCTTCCAGACTCGGGATCTCTCCTGAAGCAGGTAACGGATAGCATTTATGGACCATGCCCGCTCCCAAGGTCCTGCCCATCGGGATGTTCTCCGCTATGTATACGGTGCGCTCGACGGTCTCCTGAGAGGCCATATCCATGTATTCCAGCCATTGGACCAACGAAAAGGTGCGGAGGCCCGGCACAGACAGCAGTAGGAGCATGGCCTCTTCATCGCTATGGAAACTTTCGTACAGCCCGGAATCGACAGCGCCAAAGGCCCATTCCCCATCGGGAACGAGCATTGCCCTGGCCTTGATAGGGGCCCCGTATCGCTGGGCCCTTTCATCCCGATCAAGAAGCGTCACAGAGGGGCTATCCACGGCAATGATTTCATTCTGCTCCGAAGGCTGGGCCGGAAAGATGAGGCAATCAAATGCCTCAGGATGGCCCTGGAGCATCACAGAAAACGTGTGGCTTAAAGCAGTAGCCGTTGCCTGATAGCTGCGGGGAATGCGGGCATCGCTCACAACTTCCTCTCCTTGATAATGGCGTCGATTTGCTCACGGGTGACACCGAAATTCTTTGCTACCCCACCCAGCATGGCATCAGGGGACAGATTCGCCGCTTTGGCAGCCTTCAGGATCGTTTCCACCGCAGCCACAAGCGCCTTGTTCTCTACCAGCGTCTTTTTACCGCTCCCTCGTGGCTTCAGCTCTCTTTTCAGCTTCTCCGACTCCTTCCGGTGCTCTTCCAAGGCGGCCCGGGCCTCCTTCAAGGTCTTACGATCCATGACGGCCCTGAGATTCGCGTTGGAGAGCGTGCTCTTACGGACAGCACTCTTGAAGCCTGGTCGCCCACGTTCTTTTTCCAACTCGCGGGCCAAGACCATGAGGACTCGATTTTTCTTGAGTTCCTGGAGCACACGCAGGACGTGCTTGCAGCAGCATCCTGTCAGGCGCGGGTTACGGATTTTGGGGAAATCGCGTTCCAGGGGCTCAATCGCATAGCCTCCCAATGTCGCCAGATACCGATACCAATATTGATGGCGGCCACAGGGGCATTCAAACGACAGACGACCACTGACAAGGGCTTTCGCCGCCTGAAAGGATGGCGTCGTAGCCATGACCGCCTCTGTCCACCCCTCAAGGCGGATTTGGACGCGATAGTATCGCTGCGTATTCCCGCTGACTTGGAAAAAGAGCAGGCCACCCTTGCGCTGATAGAACGTCGCGCTGCGCACTTCTTTGGCACGCTGCTTATCAACAGAGAGGGAGGCCCGAATCAGGGACGTGTACGGAACGCCCTGGATGGAGCTCTTGAACCTTTTCCCCTTGCTTTTCCTGGCCTCAAGAAAGGCGCGGAGCTCTTCAGGGGAATAGCTGACGGTCTTTCCGTTGCGCCCATAGGCCAGGACGAGATCCTGATCTCCAGAAGCATAGCGCTCCAGCAGTTCTGGCGTCAGAAGACCAACGGCATCATCACGCCTGATACTGGCCTCTTTCTTGAGCTGCTGAGAGAGTTTTTCAAACTCCTGGAAGGCTTCCCTGAGGTCATGCTTTTTCATGCGCGCATCCCACGGGCTTCATAGCTGCGGATACGCTCACGCAGCCACGACGTTTTGGGTAGCCAGATCGTCTGGCCGGCCTGCAACCGTTCACGAGGATCGTCCAGCGCCGCCGCCATCATCACGACCCACTTCAAGGTGTCCAGACCATAGACCTTGTAGGCTATGAGCTCCGGGAAAAGACAGTCTGCTGGCTGGATGACATAGGAGCCCCAGTCAGAGCTGCGTTTCGTTCTGTCCGTCTGGGCGGCCCGGATCTCTCTGTAGAGCTCGGCCCGGAGCAGCGGATCAGGGATATTAAGAGGGGACAACCGAGAACCAGAGGAAAAAATATCAAACACAGCCGCCCTCCAAAGCCTCACGCTTCATCTCGTAGCGCATGGCGCGGGTGCGGTCGTGGCCACGAGTAATAGCGTTGATGGTCCGCATGACCGCCAGAGCATCATCATTGCGCTTCCGTGCCGAACACCGTGCCATCACGCGCAGCCACCGCTCGGAAAGGGGCTCTTCCATAACCGCCCCAGCCACGCACATCAGCAAGGCCTTGTGACCAGAGTTGAACTTGCGCCAGTCCACACGGTACACGAGCCGGCCCTTCTCATCGGTTCCGGCATCGATGAGCCCAAGCTCTCCGCTTAAGCGAATGGCATACCGTTCCATCCCCTCGCCGAGGATTATTCCTCCGCGAGCTTCCAGGGCAAAATACCAGTCCAACGCCCGTTGCAGGTTGGTCCGCCCATCCTCGGCAGGAGCGTCAAAGTTGAAAGAGGTAGCCAAGCTGGAAAACGAAGCCGTACGATCCTCGACCATGACGACCCAGCCGCCCTTAACCTTGGCTTCGATATCCCGCTCCATGACCTCGATCCAGTCTTCTGGATTTCCTTTGATGTCGCGCAGTTCAACGACGATCAAATGCTGTCCATCCCAAACTGCCATTGCCTGGACCTTGCTAGTACCCTCAAGAGCTATCGTCAGTATTCGTTTCCGTGACTCTTCCATAAGTTATCCCACCTAGGCCGATATCATGGCAGATTTACCACCCCTTGCGCAGCACAAATGGACTAGATATGTCAGATGTAGGGGAAATTATATATCAAAAGCCCCGGTAGAATTTCTTTCTATCGGGGCTTTTCAACATAGACCTTATATGGTCCATCTGCGTCATTTTGTGGGTTCAAAAAATCATTCTATCCAAAAGGTTTATACTTGGTATCAAATTCCACGTCAGAGCTGCCACAGTTGGTGCATCTCACAGAGACCAAGTCTGGCTCTTCCTTCCCCCCTCCAGTCCACTTCGTATTAAAGCGAGAAAAAGATGCAGAGGAGTCCCAATCACATCCAGACCACACGGATCCATGATCCCTGATAGTAGAATCTTCGGTTGCGCCACAGTTTTTGCATGTCAAGGTGTACACAGCCATATCGAAACTCATAAATTATCCTCCATAGGCTTGAGCAGCGGCAGCAAGAAAACCAGACCTAGACATACCATGAGCCTTAGCCTTCAAATCAATCATATCCAGAGTGTGTCTGGGGAAGGTTGCAGAAATCTTAACAGGCCTCATATCTGCTTCCGGTGCTGGTACCATTTGGAAAATGATTTCTCGTACCGGAATTTCAAAGCCAAGTTCCTTCAGCATTTCTTCTACCCGACTCTTGGCTTCGGCCAAAGAGCAAGGCGCAGGAAGTTCCTTACGAGCTTCGCTGTATTCCTTGGATACAATGTTGAGCACATCCATCGACATATTCATGCAATCAACAAGATCCTTCCCCTGGGAGGCTATTTCCTGGAAATCAGGAGACAGTATGGCAAACCCTTCTTCTGGAACAGGAATGAAAGCCATATGGTAATATCGCATACGCTCTCCTTGTATGTGGGGAGGAGAAAGCGGCTCCCCTCCCCAGCGACTACTTCAAGCCCGCGTCCTTGAGGATTTTCTTCGCGGTGATTTCATTGATTTCGTTGTGCCTAGGCACCGTCGTTATCATGATATCTCCCTTGTAAACCCTCGTATGTTCGCCGCCCTCCTTAAAAAGGAGTCCGGCCGCTTTGAGCTTGCGCAGAAGGTCTTTCCGTTTCATGCGGTGCCCTCCTGTTAAAAAAAATAGTATATATTTTTATCCATACAGTCAACACTGTATATATTTTTATCCATATTCATAAGGCAAAAAAATAGCCCTCTGCCAGACCAGCAGAGGGCTATTTATGAAAAAAGCTGCCCAGATGAGCAGCTTTTACCTTCAATGGGGGGATTCGAACCCCCGACAACCCCTTTGCGAGAAGGGTGCTCTATCCAACTGAGCTACATTGCCGAGGAATTTGTTAGTCCTTAGGCAAGGCCATGTCAACAAGTTCTTCTAATAAAAAATTCTGCTACAGCCTGCCTGCGATCTTGCTGTGCACCAGCAAGACATCGACCAGGATATGCTGCTCATACTCCGTCAAAGGGACATGTGCGACTAGCTTCTTTGCCATCTCTTCCAACATCTGAGGCTCACTAGATCTCTCACGTGATGTAGAAAGGAGTTCCAAGGCGAAATCAAGCGTTTTTCCCGTCAGGGGAGCTCCACTGAATAGCCTCCTTTTGACGTGCCCGCACCTGGCACTATGGGCTTTCCGTTCGCGTGCTTCATCCCAGTCTTCCATATGATGACCTCCGAGCCTGCCATGCAGGTAGTTTTCCTCCCTCATAGCACGGCCCTCAAAGCCTGGCAAAGCAGATGCTGTCACCTAGCAATATACACCATCACGAAAAAATTTTACTCCCCCATCCAAGCCTTGGCCATTTCAAGGAACTTGTTCTGCCTGCTCTTGGCGCTATCTCCCACGCCAGCCGGGACGTAATCGACCAGGAAGGCAAAGCAGCACGTGTCTGAGAGGTCAGGCGATTTGATCCCCTCGGCCCGCATTTTTTCCTTCGGTGTCATGGCATAGCGCCCCCGCTCGTCGAGCTTGTACGGTAACTGCGAGACCTGATCCACGAATTTGCGCATATGCGGGCCACGGAATCGTTTCTCGAAGATGGCCTCTCTGAGCTTGCAATGGGCGAAAGCACGTAGGTTGCTGTATCGCCGCTGGGCAGCTGTAGTGTGGCAGGGAAGGCCCCAATGGATACTGACGACAGGGATCCCCTGCTCTTCCAGCTCCAGGATAACCGTCCGGCCAGCGCCGTCACCATCAACGGCCACGGTCAAATTGGGATACTCGTGGTACTTGCTGGCTATCCAGCGGGCAAACTCCTTTTCATTGAGATCCAGGAACTCTTCGCAGAGGAGACTTTGGACGAGCCGCTTGTCATCCCTGCCGGCCATTTTGACAAGATGACCGACAGATGAGTCCCGGTGGACACCTTCGGCGACGTCACAGAGCAGGACGTACCCCCAGTCATCGTCAGGAAATGTGATCTCCGTGTACTGGCAGTCCTCTGCCCATTGCCTGGGGATAAGGTATCCCCCCATGTTATCGGGGAAGCGCCCCAGAACCTTGATCTGGTACTCGGGAGAATGATGGCCGCCGTACTCGTACAGCTTCTCCCGGATGAATTGCAGGGAGACCAAAGGCGATTCTTCGGAGTTCATCGTAATGGCCGTGTATATGCCGCCGCTGCCATTCCCCTCTTTTCTGGCAAGGTTTCGCATGGCTTCCGCGAAATGCCCTCCGGGGCGTGTTGGCTGGGATGTCATCACATAGCGGTTACGACGGTGCGTCAGAGCACCACGAAGTACACCATGGATCGCATCGTCTACCCCTGATGCCTCATCGACCACGATCAGAAGATTGTTGTTGTGCTGGCCCGCCATATTTTCCGGGGCACTTTTGCTGGCGGTCTTGGGCAGTACATACCAGCTATCTTTGAAGGGCCTGGCATAGTAGCGACGTGTTTCTTTGACGAAGAAGCCGCGCATCCACGGGTACATCGTCTCCATGCGTTCGATGACACCATCCAGATATTTCCAGACGACAGACCTGGCCTGTTCAATATTCGTTGCTGTGAGAATGGCATTGGAATGCGGGAAGGTCCGAAGGTGCCAATCCAGCAGCCAAGCGAGCACCCAGCTTTTGCCCGTCCCGTGTCCGCTGGCCACGGCCACCCTGGCGCCGGGCATTGAACACGCTTCGATCATCTCCATTTGTTGCCAGGTAGGAGTCTCGGGACAGTTCTCCAACACGTAGGCCGCGAAATCGTCATAGTACCGTTCCCGAAATTTGAGGTAGCGTGCATCGGACAAAATATTCTGACACCGAACAGCCATCACGCATCCTCTTCTGCTGCGGGTGTGATGGCCCTGGGCGTAGCTCCGGCGGCGAAGGAATCAGACATTTCTTTATGCAGCTCGTGCATCTCAGCACGGCGGGTCGGCAGCTGTTCCCGCTGCGCATCCTGGGCCTTTTTGCGCTCAGCAACCCGTCTCTCCATCTCCTCATCCGTCATGACACAGTATGCCCCTCCTGACGGATCCACGGGCTCGGGCTGTTCTTTTGCCAGCAGGATCTTGATGGACTCGGGCAAAGCAATCCCAAGAATCTCAAGATCAAGCGCTGCCCTACTTGCGCTGATATTGCCGTCCCGAAAATCAGCCATGATTTTCTGCGCATCAGGGGACATCTTCTCGTTCACAGACTGCGGGAAGGCCTCTACATAGCCACGATGCCGTCCCTGAGTGCGTAAAACAAAAAAGGCCGCAGAAAGATTCCCGGCCTTGGCTTTTTTGAACACAACCTGCTCGATCTCGTCGAGGTTCGCGTCAACAAGATCCCGGTAGACCTCTCCCAGCTTTGGGTACCTGCTGATGTAGCTGTCAAGCGTCGTCCTGGAACACCCAAGGGCCCGTGCCGCGGCAATCTTGCATCCCCCGCTCTCGATGATCGCCGTCTCGACCTGATCCTTGGTAAATCTGCGCTTCCTGCCAGCAGGCTGGATTTTCTTCCTTGGCTTTTTTGCCGTCATGCTCCTGCTACCTTTGCTTGCTGCAAAATATCAGCGGCCTTCCGAATCGAGCTTGATATATCCATCTGGACCTCTACGGTCTCGTGGGAATAACCGCACAAATTACACCGCCTGATCCTGATGATACAAGAGGACAAGGACGATGTCTGAACGACGTGTGTCGTGGCCTTACCGCAGGAAGGGCATTGATATCCTTTTTCCTCACGCATCGTCTTATCCATCCTCCTCTGCGCAGTGCAGGCGACGGTTTCTCTCTGCAATCAGAGAGTTATAGAGCTCTTTCTTCTCCCGCCGGCACTGCGCCAGGATCAGATCAGATTCCACGAGCTGGCGCCTCAGCTCGTCATTCTCGCAGGGAAGACACAGGCCCTCGTCATTCAAGAGCAGCTTTTTCCCGCACAACTTGCAGCGACCGATGGCGCGACCATTCCAGCTTGATGGCGACATCACAGCCCCCGGAAAATGAAAAAAACAGCAGCGGCAGCGACCACCGCCAGGGAAAGAACGGAAAGGACAAGCGGCAGGGGCCCCTGCTGCCCGGCCACAGCACACATACCGCTCCTCCAGGGGAAAAGACTTTTCCGGTAAAGAGCACAACGAGCGCCCAGACATGTCACGGGAATAAACGTCATTTCCCCACCATCGGGCATCTGCTGGATCACGAAATTAAAGGCTCCTGTCTGGACGGCATTGATCCGCCCGACCTCTCTTTGCTGGATAGAGACCCTGGCGAGCGGACACCATTTTTTCTCGGCTTGTTCAGGCATGGCGATTACCTACTGTTTACTTGTTACAATCTGCCCCGATGCATTCGTGAGAGGTGCAGCACTCATCCCCCTTGAATGGGCAGTTCTGCACGTGCTGACGACGCTGCTCCGGGCTCATCGTCTGCCGGATTTGATTGATGTCGCCGGGATCCATCAGGTCAACGATCTGCAAGCAATGCTTTTTGCGCATGTACGCATCAAACAGCTTCAGGCCGACGCCATTCACCACAAGGACGATGCCTATCTGGATCTCTGGCGTCACCCCAGGATAGCACAGCGGTGCAATCAGGGCGAAGCCCAGAGAAACGGCGGAGGAAACTACGGAAGACAAGATCGTGTTCCCGATCAGCTGCCATTTGTTCCGTTGCAGGTAGCTTCGCTTGATATGGCTGACACCAGAAGCCAGGGCGATCCCGAGACCAATCAGAAAGAGCGGCCACAGGTCCCTGGCAATAGTAACGTAGTTAGACACCTCTCCCGCATTTCCGGCCTGGTTCAGATTATTCACGCAACACCTCCTCCATTCCGTCGTAGTAGAGCCTGATAGCGGAAAGCCGGCTGTTACACAGAGCCATAGCCTCGCGAACCGCAATAGCGTACCTGACATGGGCCAGGGCGGCTCCTTCGGTATCGCCAGCCTTGAGCAGTTCCAAGGTGGCGCCACTATTCTGGGGTTCAGCGCACGGCTCCAGCAGCACCCTCGGTGGCGTTATCACCGCCGGCTGCGGCGCCGGATGAGAGCACCCGAAGATAGCAGTCATAGAGCTCATCACCAGACAGAGCTCGGCATTCCTCAAGCCTTTTTTCCAAGTCCATGCGAACACGGTATACCTCCTCCAAATCCTTCGTGTGCTGTACCAGGGAGGAGACAGTCTGCTCTTGCTGGGCAGTCAGGGCTTTGTTAGCGCGCAGGGAGACCTCCGCGTCCACCTTGCTTTCAACCCAGGCATTCACACCGGCGACCAGAAGAAGGGCCACAAGCCCTCCACCTGCGATCTTGGCCTTCAGGTCGCCGCTCATATCGAGCCTCTCCCCCGCTTGGACAGCCAGCCATTCGTGAACACACGCCGGCTGATGTTCTTGGTGCCGAGGTTGATGTACCAGGCAGCTTGCAGGCCATTGATGCCGTTCTGCACAGCCTGGGCCCGCCCCTTTTCCACGATTGCCAGAAGTCGATTCCTGGTGGCCGGGCCGTAGGCCTTATCGACCACGAGATCACTGCCAAACTCTTTGGCACCGTTTTGCAGCGGTTTGTTAAGGCAGTTGAGCGTGAGCTGGAGGTAGTACGTCGTTCTGGAGATCCCCAGATTGACCGCCTGCTCGAAAAGCTCATACGCGAGCCCGTCAGGCAGTTTGTCGCAATCCAGAGGCAGCCAGAACGTATCCTCGTAAAATTTCTCTGTCAGTGCCTTGATCCGCTCGAAGTTCCGGTGCCGCGTCACACTGACGCCGTCTGCTTTCGCCTGGTCGATGAGAGGCCAGCCAGCCCAGCGGGGATGGTTTTTGCGGCTGATACCGCTCCACGTCTCCCCTCCGGGATCCCGGGGATCATGCTCCAGGTGCCACAGCCCTTCATCGGCCATAAGCGCATAGAAAGCCTTGCTGAAGTCCATGTTTTCTCCTTGAGGCATCGCCATGCCTATCTTGGCAGTCTGAAGCCTCCCAGGAGCTATGGACAGGACTTTCCTGCTATATATGCCAAATAGCGGGGACCTCTCATTTTTGGCCTTCGGGAAACGCCGCATATGTCCAGAAATATTGCAGCGTGAGAAAAAGGCGAAAACCAAGGCAGAGTAAGCCTATTCGGGCTTCAACTTGGGGAAATGGCTCGTGGTGCCATGTCCAGAAATGCCCTTCCAGATTCTCGGCATATTTTCGTTCTAAAGCATTTTTTCTTTTTCACACGACCAAGCACACGCGCAGGACATGTTTCGAGCCTTAGAATCGAACGGAGGCTGTTTTTCAGGACAACCAGGCTTCGTACTCTCGCATGATTTTGGCAACCAGCCAAAACAGCAGCGTGAGACAGATCAACCAGGCGCCCAAGAATACAGCCCAAAAACCTCGTCCCTGCATGGCTCTCCCCTACTGCATCCGCAGGCGTTCCATCTCGTTCTGGGCCTCGCTGTCTCCGTGCAATGCTTGCAGGAGCAGCTTGGCCATATTCCTGCCCGGCTGGTTGTAGGAGACGGTATCAACCGGCAGCGCCATGGGACTTTCCATGCGGGCCGTCATGCGGCAGCGGGGCAGCAGCCGCAGGATGTCCGCCGGGCAGGGGAAGCGACTGGACTCCTGCCGGTGCATCACGAAGGCGCGGCCAACGTCATCTTTGTCCTGCCCTTCCAGATCCTGGGCCCAGATGTCCGCCAGCAAGAGCATTTCCTCGGGGCTTCGCCCGGTGCGGTATACGGCTTCACACTCGACAAGGCGCAATGTCAGCCACTGCGTATCCACGGAGTTTCTCATGGCGACCTCCTCCGGTCTCGATTATCTTGCGTTCTGAATTTCGTGCGGCAAGAGCGGCTGCCGCCATTCCTCTGGCTTCCTGCTGGCGCTTCTGGAACTCCGTAGGGGCCCTAGGAGTGTTCCCCGGAGACACCACATCAGCCCCATTGCCCTGTCCCGGCTGCATATACGGCTCGTCGTTCCAGCCCTTGCCATGCAGCCACTTGGCCATGCGAGGAATCATCCCCCGGGCCCAACGGCTGTCTTCAGCCTGCAAGCGGGCAATGGATTCCCGGATGACATAGCAGGGAGCAAGAGTGCCGTTGTTGTGCAGGCGCATCCATTCGCACCACGCCTCCTCCTGTCCCTGCTTCACGGGCCAGAGTTCCCAGCAGGAGAGGAAGGCCCGCCATTCAGGGTGGCCCTTGCTGGGAGCGTCGGTTTTCACCGGACCGTCAGGACGGCGTTCAGGCAGACGCGAGATCTCTTCTGCCTGCGGCTCCACGCCGTCTGGCGAAAGAAGCTCACCTGACGGCAATACCGCCTCACACACCCTCGCAGGAGGATCAACGCGCACGCGCGTGTTTTGATAATTAAATATATACTCAGGTGTGTGTATTTCTTCTTCTCTTCTCTGTTCTTCTCTGTTCTGTTCTGGTGGCGTTACGTGGCGTTACGGCGTTACGCGTTACGTTACGCGTTACGCCCGTTACGTTATGCGTCGTTACGCCCGTTACGTTTCCGTCTTCTTCCGTTACGCCTTCCCCGTCTCTTTCCAGCCGCCGCCGCTCCCGGTAACGCCGCTGGCGCTCGGCATTGGTCGATTCCTCGCGCTCACGCTGAGGTTGCCGCCTGCTCCATGAACATATGCAGCCATCCTCGATCAGACCTTTTTCCAGCATCGCAGAGAGAACGGCCTCGCACGTTCCGTCGCTGTAGCCGTAGAGGGCATCGAAGGTCTCGCAGTCGAAACCCTCGACGCTCCCGCGTTCGTCGTCCTGGCTGGCGTACTCCAGCAAAGCGACCCAGACGGAAACGACGACTCCGACTGTCGTATGGGCTTTGCGTGCGATCAGAGGCCATTTGGCGTCAGAGCACGCCCCGTGGTACCACCTAAACCATTCCATCAAGGCCTCCCTCAAAAAACATCCTTGTTCGTACAAGCATCACATCCCCCTTTTGCTCTCACTGGCGGCACACAGCGCTTCGTATTTGGCGTCAGAATGGCAACGCCGCGTGTATTCGATCACCAGCAGGCGCGACAGCGCCTCGATGGCCTCCGCGTTGCCCGCAGTCCCTGCGTGGCGCACCAGCCGCAGCGTCGCATCTTCCGTTGGAGCTGTTCTGACGATGGTGTAGAATTCATCCATGAGGTCGTTAATGGTACGTTCTCTCATTGCCTGTCTCCAATGGAGGATTTCTATGTTTTCATTCGATGGGATTTGTCCGCACTGCGGTTCGGAAAAAGGTTTCAACGCCTTCGGCGTGAGTGCCTACGTCATAAGCGACCGCGACTATGAGCAGTTCCCGCTCACTCCTACGGAACAGCGTATCCAGGAAGCTCGGGAAGGGATGAACCTGCCGGCCATGCGAACCCTGAAAGACCAGCAGCTGACCTTCACGCTTGCGGGGGAATGTCGCCGCTGCCACATGCCCGTTCTGGCTACCTGCATCGCACTGGGGAGGGACTTCCTTGAAATCTGCCAGTGCATCTCCAAGGCAAGGCGGGCAACGCACTGTGAGCCGCGCATCATGGCCTTCCACCCTGCCCCTGTTCCGCCCTATGCCCATCCCTCGCTACCGGAGGATGTCAGGCACGCTTTTATCGACTTGCAGTCCATGCTCCGGGAGAAGAAAATGCCGCACTTCATCCTGACCGGTTGCCGTGCCGTGCTAGAAGCTGCGGTACGGCATCTTGGAGGTGGAAAAGACGGCGATGCTCTCTATGCCCGTATTGCGGACTTGTTCGACAAGGGCATCATCACCGCCTCCCTGAAGGACTGGGCCTCCGTCGTCCGCAGATATGGCAACGCTGCGGCCCACGAGATGAAAGGCTCCCCGGAGGAGGCCCGCGAGATGGTCGATTTCACGCGGGTCTTCCTGCAATTCACGTTTGAGCTGCCCAGCACGATCGAAAAAATCCGTAGCCGGGCCGAGTGAGCTGCTCGCCTGCCAGCCAGCAGCACTACCTGCCAAAGCGCCATCTGGCGTAGCTCTCGAAGCCGTCGAACAACCGACGCACAGCCGGTGGGCATTCGGACTCCAGCACCCACGTTTCCGAAAATTCATCCTCAGTCAGCACCTGCACCTCACCCGTCGCGGGCAAGATCAGCTGCCACTTGTGTCTGGGCAACGGCGCCGCATAAGCGCGTTGATACGGCATGGTCACTGTGATGACCCGCTGGGCCGACGCCGGGTAGTCAGGCTGTTTGGTGCTCATTGCAACTCCCTGTGTTGTCTTTCCCATTCGGACGCATACGCAGCTGATGTCTCGGCAATCTCCGTGGCCAGCTCCGTAGCCATTTGCGCGATGGTATGGGGATTGGCCTTCCCCTCCCGGACTGCTCGATGGAAAGTAGCCAAGGCCTGTCCATCATCCAGACATTCATCGCGGACATCGTCTTTATCCGGTTGCACATCGTCAGAGACGAGCCGGAAGCCAAAACGCGCCGCGAGAACCACCAGCGGCAGCGGCGGCTCTTGCGGCGCATCCCCACAGCAAGCCCGAATCAGCAAAGGCAGCGTGTCCACGCCTATCTTTGCACCATCATCTTCGCTATCGAGCTCACGGTAGAGCGTCGTGTAGCCCTTGCCCGTCTCGGCAGCGATGGCCTTCAACGGCAGGCCGCTGTCGTCCACCATCCGGCGGACAGCCTCGCTCATGCTCATGGAGCCTTTAAAGTTTTTCATCGAAAAATCTCATGTGGTTCAAAGATTCACTGCGGGAGAATGGTGTCTGCCCGATGCTCCATGGATGGATTCATCCGCAGCCATGAGCAGGACGAATGTCCGCATCCGGTTAGTCAGCTTGGCCCTTCCGTTACGAATATCGCGATAATACGAAACATTAATGGAAAGCGCTCGCGCCGCAGCCGAATGGCTTCCGTATTTTCCGCGCAATGCCTCGAAGGCTTCGCTGAGCGTCATGTTTTCCTCCGATATGCGTGTGGGAGAAAATTAGCGCAAATTACGCTAATCTTGCAAGCGTAATTTGCGTGATTGTCGATAGCGGATTTTCCGCTATAACTCTACTTATGGATAGAAGTATGTTTACTCGATGCCTGATAGCGACAATTGACGAAGAGGCCATCAAGAAATTTGGGGATCATTCCAAATTTTCCAGGGCGGCGTGGGCTGGCTACAAAAATCAGGCTGGCACTTGGCGAGCGATTAGGAATCCGCGCAGCAACGGCAAATCAAGGGCTCTCTACCTTGAAGATCTACTCTGCATATCCTCTGCTCTAGGTATCCCCCTGTCAGAGCTATTTTTCCGAGTAGAACAACGCCTCAAAATGGGGTGGCAGCCTTCTGCTGAAGATTCCCTGCTGATTGAAAATGTAATTCCTCAAGAAAAAAAGGAGCGGCACGCTCCTCATAGAGAAGAAAAGACAGCATAGAAAAAATAGAGAGGATCGTGCTTTCTAGCGGATGTATTGTGTACCGGATGCCTAAAAATCCCAAGAAACGTTCAAGCCCTAGAAGGCACTAAGGCTGTGATCATGATGGGCTATCTCAGTGCCAATCATATAGGAAATACAGGACATAGTTTTCATATGTTCCCCCAAAAACACTGGAATCACTGCAACGTTTTGTTGAAGAGCGACACAAGGGAGTCACCCTCCATGCGTCCAAAGAGCTGGGCATCCCAAATGACACCCTCGACAAAAGATATCAATAATATTTCATTAAAATGAATACCAAAAATCTAGATGAACGACTTCGCGAAGCAATCCGTAGTTGTGAATATGCCTCAGTAGAAGAACTTTCCCGTGACTCAGGCATAGGAATTCAAACGATTGAAAAATTTTTGGCTGGTGGTGATATGCTTCTATCAGATGCCACTCAAATTGTTTCCTGTATGGATGGAGCTCTCATTCTGCCAAACGACTGGCTTGATATAAAACAAAATTTAATCGCTGAACTCGACATCTAGCTTGTCTTCTCTATATAGGAGATTGATATGCTTAAATGCCCTCATTGTGAGAACTTAATTAGTGAATCTATTGTAAATCCAATAAATTTAAAGAATGGCAACAGAATTCTTTCTGGTGCTGCGTATGCTTGTCCACGATGTAGAAAAATAATTTCTATTGGTATTGATCCTCTTAAACAGATAGATGCCATAGCTACTCAGGTCGTCAAATTTCTTAAGCATGGCATTTCTAATTTTTAAGGCTAACTTAGGTAGCCCGTGGAGCAGAAAAAGCTCTAGTGCCCGCGTTGAATCATGAACTTGATTTAGTAGCGGCCCATTGAGGCCGCTACTCCTATAAATATTCGGCCATTAGGTGGGAAAGGATGCCAATACCCACGGTTCCCGCCCTCTCTGCCTTAGGTCTTTGATGGCACATAAAAACTGACTTCGATGCCAGTTTCTTTCTCGCTCACTTCGCCTTGAGCAGTAAGGTACACATGGCAGTCAATACCGCCAGCGCCGTGTGATATTCCAAGCCCAACAGATTGTCCCATCGCGTGAAGCGGCGTCTCCTTTCCACCGGTAAAAGATGCCGCTTCCCGCATCATCTGAATAAATTCAATCAATTTCATTGGATAATCCCTCGTTTTTAGGGCAATCAAACTAGGCCACAGACCGTAGCACCTGTGTGCCCGTCCCACTCTCCCCCTTTCCAACTCTACCAGCCCAAGGCTAGCATTCGCCTCCGCGCCTTGCGGTCCCAGGCTATGACAGCTCTTCTTCTGAATTTTTCTGCAGCAGATGTAAAATATAGCGTAATTTACGCTATTTTTTTGTTGATGCAATAGCGTAATTTACGCTAATTTTTCTTCACGCACACCGGGAAAGGCCGGGAACACGGGCCACGTCCCAGAGTACCACAAGCCTCCCCGGTGGACGTTCCCCACAAGTACCGAGCTCGGCAAGCCGCAAGCCTTTGGGAGCGGGAAAGCACGCGACGGCAGGGAAGGGGAAACGAGGTTGCCCGGGAGAAGGGGCCCCCGCAAGAATGGCCGTGTGCGACACGGCAGGCCGAAAGGCGGCGGGCGGTGGCGACGAGAGCGCCGCACGGGTGGACGCCAGTTGCGAGCAGCCCGTGAAACCAGGACGCTTTCTGACTTCACACCAGCCTGGAACCATCCGGGCTGGAAATGAGGCCGGAAAATGTGGACGAATCCCCGGCAAGCGGGTACTGTGGAGGCAAGGGATGGATATGAAAAAGCGAATTTTGACATACCTCCAGTTCTCACTTCAAGGAACTGGCGTTGCCGCACTGGGCACCCTGAATATCTATGAGCCCAAGGCGGAAACATTGATTTTCGGCGGGGTCTGTATCATCTGCGGGCTCATTATCGCCATCGTCAACAAGGAGGCGTGAGCATGAGCATCATGACAGCAGCGACGATTTTCGTGGTTGTGCTGACCATCGGTGGCGTAGTCTACGCCCTCTATGGCAAGTAGCTGTTCCACCTCTAACTTTTCGCAAGGCCCTCGTTCACCGGGGGCCTTTTTTGTTGCCTATGTGGCAGGTTTCGCGCCCTGGTCCAAACGCCGTCCAAGCGCGACCGCATCCCATGCGGCATCCCTCCCCCTGATCCGGCCACGGACGGCAGGAGCTGCCTGCACGGGCATGGTCGGCGGGTTCGTCGGGGCTGGTTGTCAAAGAGCTGATCATTTTTCCCGTATGGAAAAGATGATCGCGTACGGTTGAAGGTTCGGTTCCGGGGCCCAAGTCCGTGACACTTTGTCACGAGCTGAATCCCAACTCTTTCCAAATCCTCAACAGTTCCCTCAGATGCCCCAGTGGCTCCCGGGTGGTGAGCTCTGAGCGAAAGGCCCAAGCTGCCCCTTACCCATTGAGGGGCCGCTGTGACCTTCCGGCGAAGTGGTCCCGGTATGGAGCCGCTCGTCGCTTTCGGCCCCTGCCCTCACTGCATCATGGGGCAGGTCAGGAGCTTTCCGGCTGATGCGCCGCCTTCCCCGCGTCTTCTCCTGTCTCGCTGCTGCGCTGTGGGCATGGGGTCGTGGTTCCCGTTAGGATGCGGACGCCACCGTATCGAGCCGTCCATCCGCAAACGCGGCCTACTTCGCAAGGCCGCTCGCGCCTCCGGTACATCGGGGGAGGAAGCCGCTAGCTTGGGGCAGTTTGGTGATGCCCTCTTGACCCTCTGTGTATGGTAAATTATTATCCACGTCAAGCAATTCCCCATAAATGCCTGCGTGGCAGTTTTCTTGTGGTATTCTCACAGGAAAAAAAGGAGACGCAGGTATGAAGGAGGCCAACATCATCGACGTTGAACGTGCTGCGCTGGAGTTTTTACTGAAAGCTAGAAAAGACGCTGGGTTAACTGAGACAGAACTAGGGAAGAAGGCTTTCCCCGAATCATCGAACCCAAGGGGAAAGGTTCACGCTATGTGGAGTGCTAAGACCTCTGAAAACAAGGCATTACGCTTAAGATTAGGAGATTTTTGTGCTATGTGCCTAGCACTGGGTAAAAACCCAGCCCAAGAGCTTCTTCTGATCTGGAATCAAATAGAGCAAGAGTAAAAATACTCTCCTCGAAAAAATTTTCTCACTAGGCAGCTTTATGGCTGCCTATTTTTTGGGGAAAATATTTTACCATACCCATTGACAATTGGTAAATTATTTACCACACTGTTTTCAACGAGAGGGGGAAAGCCCACCGGCTCCCCCGGCTCTTTGAAAACAGACGCGACGAAGGCCGCACAGGCAGCGGGGCAAGGTAGCTCCCCAGCCGTTGCCGCAGGCCGGAGCAGACACGGCGGAAGCGTGTGGACGGACGCCGTGAAAATGGTTAGAGTTTGGAAAAGGATTGAATGATGAAATTCAAAAACAGATTGAAACGCGTAGCTGATGCGCTTGAAAAACTGGGGGTGGCGGAATCGCCGTAGCCGTTTTCCAAGGCAATACGGCTGGCTTCTGGATAGCGACTTTTTTCTTGGCTATGAGCATTTTCCTCACCAAGGAGGATTAATATGACTACCGGATGGTTCCTGTTCCTTGTGGTTGGCGTGGCTCTGTCCGCCTTCGGCCTCTACCTCTCTCGCAAGAACCCCTAACGCGCTCTCCAGCGCGAAGCTTGCAGGCCCCCCGGAAACGAGGGGCCTTTTCTTTTGCCGCTCAACCAGCAAAAAGCCCCGCCGGAGCGGGGCAGGGAGCGATAGGAATTGAAGAACGAAACATTTAGACGTTTTTGGGACGCCTATTTTGACTGGAAGCTTGACGGGACTGAAGGCTTTCAAGGTATGAATCAGCAAGTGCTTCCCTCCCCCAAAGAAGACACTCCTCAAGTTCGTCCCTGGACAGTGTTCGGCCAAATGAATTTTGTTTCAACTGGGCAAAAAGAAGCCCACAAATAGTTGAGTACCCTGCCATCTGCATTGCATAAAGATGGTCAATTTTTTCATCAACAAGCTCAATCGTTTCATTTTTCATAAAATCTCATTGCTGTCCGGCTAAGGGGTAACAAAAAAGTCCAAAATCTCAGCAGTATGTGGTATAAGAAGTTACCACAACAACTTGCCACACAAGGAGATTTTGGACTTGAGCCATCATACTACACTCTTCTCTCAACTGCTATCCCTGATACCGGGACATGTTTTTGAAAAACTCGAACGCAAGCACAAAACTGGCCGCTCTTCACGCCAATTTGGATTCAAGGAGCAATTCACCGTCATGGCCTTTATCCAACTCGCTGCAAGGCGCTCTTTACGCGATGGGCTTCGCGCCTTGG
>CDZT01063224.1_pt1 | contig 41466 bp, 36 predicted proteins | sample 557531 | NCBI WGS metagenome assembly CDZT01 (sample SAMEA3182066, study PRJEB8094) | gut metagenome | biome: human; feature: gut; material: Stool; isolation source: human stools | place: Canada | collected 2013-03-05
CCCAAGATCCCCGCTATTCTCCGAATGGAAAGATTCCCGGCAATGAGGCTGGCTAGTATTTCCCGATGTGTTTGTGTAAGCTGGTGATGACCCACGACAGTCTCCTCATTGTGAGGTTTGTTTTTTTTCCAACCTTGACTGTTGTGGGTCTTCCTGTTTTACGCAAGCCCCGTGTTGCGTTTCAATTTACAATCTGCCGAAAAAAGGTCTCCTCTCCCCCTCATGCTCCCCCGCTCCTCCCAAAAACTTTTACTCTGGTCTGTATGGCGGGTCCCCGTCTTCGGATGACGGACACGTCATCCCCCCTGACCGCCAAGGGACAGACATGACCGGACTGGGGGAGTGAGCACCCGTCCGCGCCTGCCGCCTCCGAAAAATCTTTTTCGCACGAAGCCAGTCCCGCCCCGACTCCTTCGCATCAAGCGGCCCGCATACTGCCCCGCCAAAAGACAGCACGCCAACCGAATGACGTCATTATCCCGCCTGAAAACAGGAAACGGGCAGCCATACGGCTGCCCGTTTCCTGTAATAAAGCGCGTTTGGGGGAGGATGGAGGGCCCGGGGGAAGGCCTCCCTTTGGGCGCTAGCTAAAGGGGGTCCCTTCCCCCCGGACAAACGCCCCGCTCTCCTGCTCTCCGGCATCCGTCACATCAGGCAGGCTGTTCTTTTCCAGCTGCCAGCGGCTCAGGCCGTTGAGGATGCAGCGGCGGGAATCCTTGGCCACGCCGTACAGGGCCTTGAGGGTCTCGCCCATGTCGCTGCGGGCGGTGTTGCCGGCCGAGGGGCAGGCATTGGCCCACAGGGGCAGCTCCCACTGCTTGGCGGCCTTGATGATGTACTTTTTCTCCACCAGCAGCAACGGCCGGATCAGATGCAGCTTGCCGCCGAAGAAGGGCTCGTTCATGCTCATGCCGTCCACGCGGCCGTTGCGGCACAGGTTCATGAAAAAGGTGGAGACCAGATCCTCGGCATTGTGCCCCAGGGCCAGATGGGTGAGCTTGTACTGCGAACAGAGCTCGAACAGGCGTTTGCGGCGCAGCCAGGCGCAGCGGAAACAGGGGGAACGGCGCTGGTTCTCGGCCGAATGGGCGTGCGGGCCGAAGTCCGTCACCTCCAGATGCGAGGGGATGCCGTGCTGCGAGAGCCAGGCGGCCAGCGGCATATGGCTTTGCGGATCGAAGCCGGGATTGAGATGGATGGCCATGATCTCGAAACGGAAGGGCACGATGCCCTGCCGGATATGCAGGGTCTTGAGCAGCACGAAGCTGTCCACCCCGCCGGAAACGGCCACGCCGATGCGGCAGCCGGGCCAGATCATGCCGGTCTGCTGCATGGCCTTGCCGGCGCTCTTGACGCAGACCTCCTGCGCATAGGAGCGTTTTTCGCGCATATGTCCTCCTGCCCCGCAGGGCATGTGTTGCGTTGATCGGGGGCGGCAGACAGGGCAGGGACGATTTTCCGCGCCTCTGGCCTTGACAGCCGCACAAAAGACCAATAGCATAACTCGCTTGGGCAGGCAAAGAGTTCTGCCCCTATTGCGCCGCGCCCGCTGCTGTCGGGTACGGCGGCATTCATTTTTACACTCCGCCCGCTGTCTCGCGGGCAAGCCGGAGGAACTATGGCCCGCATTACCGTGGAAGATTGCCAGGAACGCGTGAACAACCGCTTTTTGCTGGTCCAGATGACCATCAAGCGTGTGCGCCAGTACTGTGAAGGCTATGAGCCCCTCATCGAAAGCCGCAACAAGGAAGCCGTGACCGCTCTGCGCGAGATCGCCGCGGGCAAGGTGCTGCCTGACGACATGAGCCTGTACAATCCCCTGCCCGAAGGTCAGGAGTCCGCCAAGAACGAAGGCTAAAGGCCATGGCACAGCGAGACTATTACGAAGTTCTGGGGGTGGACCGCAGCGCTGGCGAGGACGAGATCAAAAAAGCCTATCGCAAGCTGGCCATGCGCTACCATCCCGACCACAACCCCGGTGACGCCGAAGCCGAACAAAAGTTCAAGGAAGCTGCCGAGGCCTATGACGTCCTGCGCGACGCCGAAAAGCGCGCCCGCTATGACCGCTTCGGTCATGCCGGTGTGCAGGGCGGCATGGGCGGTGGGGGCTTCACCAGCAACGAAGACATCTTCGCCCATTTCAGCGATATCTTCGGCGACCTTTTCGGCTTTGCTTCCGCCGGTGGCGCACGTGGTCCCCGCCCCATGCAGGGCGCCGACCTGCGCTACAACCTGAAAGTCACCTTTGAGCAGGCCGCCACGGGCGACGAGATCCCCCTGACCCTGCCCAAGCATGTGACCTGCCCCGACTGCTCCGGCAGCGGTGCCGCTCCGGGCAGCCAGCCCGAGACCTGCCCCCAGTGCCACGGCACCGGTCAGGTGCGCCATTCCCAGGGCTTCTTCCAGATCGCCATGCCCTGCTCCACCTGCCAGGGTACCGGTCAGGTCATCAAAAAGCCCTGCCCCCGCTGCAAGGGCCAAGGCATCGTGGAAGAACGCCGCGAGATCGTGGTGCGCGTCCCTGCCGGTGTGGATCCCGGCCCCCGCCTGCGTGTGCGCGGTGAAGGGGAACCCGGCGAGCACGGAGGGCCTCCAGGCGACCTGTATGTGGTCCTGCATGTGGAGCCCAGCAAAAAGTACGAACGCCAGGGCCAGGACCTCATCTACACCTGCGAGATCAGCTTCGTGCAGGCGGCCCTCGGCCACCGCGTGGAAGTGCCCGGCCTCAAGGGCCCGCTGCCCCTGGACATCCCCAAGGGCATCCAGAGCGGCACCCTGCTGCGCCTCAAGGGCGAAGGCATGCCCTACCCCGGTCGCAGCAACCGCGGCGACCTGCTGGTGGAAGTCAAAGTCCTGACCCCCACCCGCGTCTCGGACAAGCAGGCCGAACTGCTGCGTGAATTCGAACGCCTGGAAAGTGAAAGCCCGCTGGACAAGGTCAAGAACCTGGGCAAGAAGCTGAGCAAAAAAATGGGCCTGGACTAGGGCGCTGATGCGCGCGAGGACAGGAGCCCACCTCACAAAACGAGCTCTTATGCAAAAGGGTGACAGTCGCCAGGACTGCCTCCCTTTTTCTTTTATGCAAGCTTTCTGCGGCGCGGGCCGACGTGTCCGCCCGGCGCTGTCGGGGCTGACACCATAAGGGAACGGCCGCCGGCAAAAGCGTGAATCCCGCTGCCCCTGCGCCCTCATGGTGCCGGCCGGATGCTGCCGTCCAGCCCTCCGTCCGGCTCACGGGCCCCGGCATCCTGTCGTCCCGGCTAGACGCCTTGCCCCTCCTGCATGGCCAAGGCCCGCAGGCTTCGATAATCCACCTTGCCCGACCCCAGCAAAGGCAGGGCCGCCAGCCGCCGCACCCGGCGCAGCATGTACAAGGCGGAAAGACCTTCCTCCCGCAACACGGCATTGGCCTGTTCACGCTCCAGAGGCAGGGTCGTGAACAGTACCAGCACGGTCTGTCCCTCCTCTTCCAGCGCATCCACGGCCAGCACCGGGCCTACCTGTCCGGCAGGGGCCATGAAATGACGCCCCAGCACGGCCTCCATCTGCGGCAGGGAGATCATCTCCCCGCCCAGCTTGACGAAACGCTCCCGCCGTCCCGCAAAGGTCATATGCCCGTCGCTGTCCGCCCGCACCAGATCGCCGGTGCAGTACCAGTCCTCGCCGTCCAGATGCAGGAAAGGTGAGGCCGGGCCGCCGTCGCTGCCCTGCCCCAGATAACCGCCGAAAACATTGGGGCCCCGCACCAGCAGCAGGCCTGTCTCTCCGGCCGCCAGCCGCTGCCGGGGCTCCTGCACGGATACGATGGCCGTCCGCACCGAAGGCAGGGGTTGACCGATGGTGCCCGTGCGGGCATCCGTGGGCAGGTTGAGGCTGATGACCGGCGAACATTCCGTGACGCCGTAGCCCTCGCACAGCAGCCCGCCGCCGCTCAGGCGGGCAAAATCATCATAAAGGCGCTGCGGACAGGCTTCCGCCCCCACGAAGGCCACGCGCAACGATGCCAGATCCCCGGGCCGGGCCTGCCGCAACATGCCGTCCAGGAAGGTGGGGGCCGCCACCAGCAGGGTCGGCCGCCACCGGCGGCATACGGCATCCAGACGGGCGCCTTCCGTAGGATTGGCGTGGAAGACCACCGGCACGCCGAAGCAAAGCGGCAGCACGATGTTGCCCGTGAGGCCCAGCGTATGGAAGGGCGGCAGCATGGCCAGCATGGCGTCGTGGCTGTCCAGGGCCAGGATGGCCGCCACGTCCCGGCAGTTGGCCAGGATGTTGTCATGGCTGAGCGGCACGCCCTTGGGTGCCGCCGACGAGCCCGAGGTGAACAGGATGGCCGCCGGCCGGGACAGCTCTCGGGGCACGGCGCAGCCTTCGAGCCCGGCCAGCGAGAGGAGCGCACGGCAGGCGGCCTCCAGCCGCAGACAGGGGGACAGGGAGGCTGCCGTATCTTCCAGCGGCAGCCATGCGGCCCCGGCCTCTTCGGCGGCTTCGCGCAGGCCGCTGCCTTCCAGGCGATCCAGCAGGGCCCGGGCACTGAGGATATGCCGCACCCCGGCCAGACGCAGACAGTGGCCCAGATTGCGCGGCCCTGTGGTCCAGTTCAGCATGACCGGCGTCTGTCCGGCCAGCAGCACGGCCAGCCAGGCCACGCAGGCCGCTGACGAGGCGGGCAGCATGATGCCCACCCGCTGTCCGCTGCCCAAACGGCGGCGCAGATGCAGGGAAAGGGCCACGGCCTGTATCCAGAACGCACGCGCCGTCAGTATCCGGCCGTTATCGGCCAGCAGGGGGCGGGACGGGGCGCGCCGCAACTGCCGCAGCATGACCAGCGGCAGATTGGGAGCATCAGGCAGGCTGAGCGCCCGGGCGGGACGGGCCCGCACGGCATCCAGCCAGGGGGAGGGCTCTTCCGGCGCTTCCGCTGTGGCGACCTCCGGCATCTGCCCGGCGGCCAGCAGCAGACAGTCCCCCACCGTTCGCAAGCCTTCCAGAGTGGCGGGAGCGTGACCAAAACGCTCTTCCAGCCGCACGGCCAGTTCCGTCAGGGCCAGACTGTCCAGCCCCAGATCCGTGTCCAAACGCTGGTCTTCCTTGAGGCTGCCCCACTCCGGGCCCAGAGGGGACGCTTCCGCCAGCAGGCGCAGCACGGCTTCCCTGTCGGCAGCGGCAAGCGGGGGCGGCGTGGCGGCCATCCGGGCCGATACAGCGCCTGTGCCCGCCCCGGACGGGACCTCGGCACGCCAGGGAAAAAGGATCTGCGGGCAGTCCTTTTCGCCGCCGTCGGCATCATAAAAAGACTCCAGCAGCGCATTGTACGAACGGACGCCCTCCCCGGGCATGGGGCGGCGGGACGGCAGAGCGCAGGTGATGTGCACCTCCCGCCGGGGCAGGAAGAACAGGCCGTGACAGAGCAGCGACACCAGCCCGCGCAACAGCGCCCGGCCCAGCACGGGCTCGCCTGCGGCCCAGCTGAAGGACGAGCCCCAGAGGCCGCGCGTGCGCACGAGGACCAGACCGCAGTCGGGCACGGCCTGCAGCAGACGGTACGCGCCGCTGTTGCCGCCCAGATGGGTAGCGCCGTCCCGGCTCAGGCCGCCGGAGGGATACAAAAGGACGTTCTCGCCCCGGGCCAGCGCAGCGGCGCAGCCGTCCAGCGCTTCCCTCACTTGGTCACGGGCGGAAAGGCCGTCACGGCGCAGGTCCGGCAGGGAGATGCAGCCCGTCAGCGCGGCCACCGGCCGCAACCACGGGCGGTGGATCTGATGGCTGTCCGCCAGCGGCCGCAGGTCGAAAGCGGCAAGATGCGTACACAGCAGGGCCGGGTCCATGAAGGCGGGATGGTTGGGCAGCACGAGCACGCCCCTGCCCCGCTCACGCGCCCGCGCCACTTCGGCCTGCAGGACATCCAGCCCTTCCAGACGGACACGGTAACGCAGGGAGAGCAAATAGCGGCCGCAGCCCAGCAGCATGCGGGAGAACAGGATACGGACACGCGAAGCGGCCCGGCGAGGCCCCCGGGGCTCGTCCGCCTTCGCCTCCTCGTCCCCTGTCCCGCTCCTGCTGCCGCCATCGTCGCCATCAGGGAAAGCGGCCTTGAGGCGACGGGCAAAAAAGACGGCCCAGATCAGGGTAAGGCCGCCCAGCAGTATGTGGGCCACGGAAGGCGGCAGGAAGGACAGCAGAGCATAGATCGGCCCGGCCAGCGCCATGCCGGAAAAGGAAAAGAAATTGCTGGTGCCGAGGATGCGGCCCTTTTCCTCCGCTGCCGGGAGCAGCTGGATCTGGCTGGACACCGGCACTATGTACAGGCTGCCGCAGATGCCCACCGCCGCATAACAGGCAAAGAGCAAGCCGAAGCGGAAGGCCTCGGGCGCGGCGGGCACGCCACCGGCGACCGCCAGCAGCAGGCCGATACCGGCGCAGGCGCGGGGCACGCTCCGCCGCCAGTCCCCACGGGCACGACGGGCCGCCAGCCCGGCCCCGGCACAGATGCCCAGCATGAGCCCGCCGGGCAGCAGGCTGGCCATGGTGGGGCCAAGGCCCAGCTGGGCCACGCCGTAGGCATTGATCTCCAGCAGGACGAGGGTGGACAGGGTGTAGAAAAAGACATCGCCGCACAGGCACCAGAAGATGCCCTGGCGGGCACGCAGGCGCCACAAGTCGCGGGCGGAATCCAAAGCCCCCAGCCAGGGGAAGGGCGGCAGATCTTCCTTGCGGGCGGCAGCGGGACGGTAGGGGATGAAGAACACGGAGAGCAGGCCCAGCACCGCCACGCCCACGGCCACGGCAGCCACCAGCCAGCGCCCGAAGGGGATCTCCGTGGCGAGCCACTGCCGTTCCAGGGCGCCGCCTGCCAGTGTGATGCCCAGCAGGATGGAGGCCGTGGTGGCCAGCTTGAACAGGGCGTTGACGCGGGGCACGTCCTCGCGGGCGAACAGTTCCGGCAGGGAGCCGTTGAGGGCCGGGCTGAACAGGGTGGCGCTGGCCCCCATGCAGAAGAGCATGGCCAGCATGCCGCTCCAGTGCAGCTGGAGCAGCCCCCAGCCCCCGGCCAGCATGGCGCACACTTCCAGGGCCTTGGCCGCCAGTACCAAGCGGCACTTGGGATAGCGGTCGGCCAGCCAGCCCGCCCAGGCGGAGAACAGGACGAAGGGCAGCGAAAAAAGCACGGTGCCCCAGGCCTGCACGGCCGTATGGCCCATGCTCACGGCCAGCAGCAGGATGCCCTGCTTGAAGAAATTGTCGTTGAAGGTGCCGAGGGTATAGCTCACCCCCAGCGAGACGGTCTGTCGCAAAAATCGCCTGCTCATGCGCACTCCTTGCAGCATCCGTGCACGGCGGCGATCCCTGCCAAAGCCCCTGCCCAGCCGGGCAGGCTCAGGAACGGTCGCCCTGCTCCGCGGCCAGCTCGGCCAGCGCGTAATCCCGCACCCGGTCGAGCATCTCCACGGCAAAGGGCAGGTCGCGCCGGTAAAGCACTTCCCGGCCCTGCCGCCGGGGGATCAGCAGCCCGGCCCGTACGAGGACGTTCACATGATGGCTCACGGCCGTACGGCTCAGGCCCACGGTCGCCACAAGGCTGCTGAGGCTGATGCTCTCCCCGGGCTCGAAGAGCAGAAGGATCTTCTGCCGGGTGGCGTCCCCCATGGCGGAAAAGACCCGCGCCACGCGTTCCCAGTCGTCCGGCAGGGCGGTGATATACGAGGAATTCATGCCCTTAGTGTAGACGCTGGGAAAGTATGCTGTCAACATCAAACTAAAAAAGTAGTTTTATCGTGTCAACTAAAAAACTAGTTTTATAGTTTTAATGTCCACCCTCCTCGCCTGCAGGCTCCAGGGGCACACGCCCTGCCAGCCGGAACGAGGAACGTTTCCCCTATACAGGGCACAAAAAAACAGGGCCGCACAGCACCGGTGCAGCCCTTGCCGATATCGATAATTTCAAGATAGATGTCCGTGTGTTACGACCAACGATCCCGTCACATGCCCCGCAACGGCGATGCCGGCCTGACCGCAACGCGGGGACGGACTGCACCTCCATGCCGTAAAGGCCCATCCGCCCGCACGGGACGGATGCCCACGGCACGGCTCCCCCATCCTCTTGCCCGCCGCAGGTTCACGGGGCTCAGGCCGGGGAAGCTGCAGCCAGTCGCGTCATGGGCAAGCGCTCCGGCAGCTCCTGCGGCAGGGACAGGCGCAGGGCCCTCCCCCCATCCAGAGCCACGGCCAGCACAGCGCAGACGCGCAACTCGGCCCGTCCCGGCTCCTCCGGCAGGGACCCCAGGCACAGGAAAAAGGCCAGCCCTTCGGCCGGGCAGCTCCCCAGCAGGGCGTGCTCGGCCGCTGTCAGCCGCAGGGGGCCGGTGCAGCCCAAAGCGCAGGCCTCGCCCAGCAGCAGGCCCTCTTCCGGCTGTCCGGCCGGATGCAGCACGCCCACAGGGCTCCCCGGCTCCCGGCGCCAGAAATGGAAGTCCGCCGCAGCGGGGAAATCTTCCAGCCCGGCCGGAAAAAGCCACGCCACCGGGACAGCCTCCCCTGCCGGGGACAGGGGGCTGAACAGCAGCGCGGCGTCTTCCGCCTCCGTCATCCCGCCCTGCCGGATCACGCGCCCTGCCCTGCCAGCTTTTGGACCATCTCCTGCCCCATGACGAAGGCCTGACGGCACTCCTGCGGGAACTGCTCCTCGCGCCGACGCCGCTTGTCCGCCTCGGAAAAACGGTCGGCCACATATCTGGCATAGTCGTCGAACTGCCAGGTGTCGGTCACATACAGGACGGAGGGCGTGCTGAAGATGCGCCCCAGATAACCATCCATGACGGCCAGGGTCTCGGGATAGCCGTGCTGCCGCATGGTCTCCGCATCCACGTTCATGGTGTAGATGCAGGCCATCGCCAGACGGCGGGGCGCGATGGTGCTGCGTCGACGGTCATAGACCAGATAGGGGAAGCACAGACGTTCCTGGAACGAACGCATGGCGCCCGTCACGTTGCCGAAATAGACGGGACTGCCCAGGGCCAGCCCATCGGCCTTTTCCAGCGCGGCCAGCACGGGCGAAAGGTCGTCCTTCAGGGCGCAATGCCCGTACGAGGCCCCGCCCCGGAGCTTGCAGGCGAAACAGCTGCGACAGCCGGAGGCCTGAAGATCATAAAGATGGATCAGCTCCGTATCCGCCCCGGCGCTGCGGGCCCCTTCCAGAAAGTGTTCCAGCACCGTGGCCGTATTGCCCTTTTTGCGCGGGCTGCCGTTGACGGCGAATATCTTCATGGCATCGTGTCTCCGGTTCAGGCGGCCTTCGCGCCGCTGCTGTTGCGGACCAGGGTACAGCCCACGGCCAGCAGGCTCAGGATACCGAACAGCACCATATCCACCTGCATGCAGTGCAGGAAGGCGTCGATATTGTCCTTGCCCACCGGCTCATGGCCCAGAAAAATACTCAGGGTCAGGGTGATGATGGTCAGGTTGCCCAGCATGCCGGCCGTACGCACCGTGCCTACCAGCCCGGAAGCCTGCCCCACCCGCTGCGGCCCGGCCGCTTCGAGGATGATGGTGGTGTTGGGCAGGGCAAAGATGCTGGCCCCGGCACCAATGAAGCACTGGGCCCCCACGATGATCCAGAGCGAGGAATCCATGTCGAGGAAAGCGGCACTCAGCAGGCCCAGCCCGCAGAGCACCGTCCCGGCGGTGCTGATGAGGCCCTGGTCATAACGGTCGCAAAGACGGGCGGCCAGCGGACTGGCCAGGGACTGCACGGCGGCCTGCAGGGCCAGCATCAGACCGGCCTCCTGCACGCTGAAGCCCCGCCCCACCTGCAGGTAGAGGCTGAAGAAAAAGACCATGCCGAAAAAGGAGCAGTAGTTGACGAAGGCCGCCACCAGCGACAGGCTGAGGACCCTGTTCCTGCACAGCAGGCGCACGTCCACCATGGGGAAGGGACTGCGCAGCTCCCGCCAGACGAAACAGGCCAGCAGCACGAGACAGAGCAAAAAGAGCCCGCCGCCCAGCAGATGATCGTCCGCGATACAGGACGCGCCAAAGGTCAGGGCCGCCATGGCCCCGCCATAGAGCAGACAGCCCGGCACGTCGAAGGGCTCCTTGTCGGCGGTGCGCCACTCCAGGGGGACCCGGAAGATCATGATGCACATGGCGGCCAGCGCGGCCAGGCCCGTGCCCCAGAACAGCCAGCGCCAGCCCAGCCAGCCGGCCACCAGACCGCCCACCGGCGGCCCGCAGGCGATGCCCGCATAAACGGCCACGCCGCTGAGGCCAAGATAGCTGGCCCGCATCTCCTTGGGCGCGGCGGACGCCAGCAGGGCCAGGCTGGACGAACTCAGCATGGCGGCCCCCATGCCCTGGAACAGGCGCAGGCCGATGAAGACGTCGATATGAGGAATGAAACCCAGCACCAGAGCCAGTACACTGAACAGGCTCAGGCCAAAAAGGAAGACCCGGCGCCGTCCGTAGATATCCCCCAGGGTGCCTCCGGCCAGCTGGAACACGACCAGCCCCAGAGTATAGACGGCCCCCAGCAGACTGAGTTCACGGGCACTGGCCCCCAGGCTTTCCCCCAGGGGCGGCAGGACGGCGTTGACCCCGGCCACCATGAACGGCATGAAAAACTGCGCCGCGCAGACGGCCAGCAACAACCAGCGATGTTCTTTTGCGATGCTCATGGACAACCCTAAAACCGGAGGCCGGGGGTGGTCAACCGGATGTGAAATCGTGAAAAAAAGAATAGTTACGGTGAGAAATGATCGCCTCCGTGCAGGGCACAAGACGGCGGCCCGGGGCCGGGCCATGCCTGCAGCAGCGACGCAGGCGGTGCCGGTCCGGAGCACGGTCCCCTCCCTGCGGGGGCGTATCGGGATGCGACGAAAAAACGGGAAGGACACCTGGCCCTTCCCGTTTTTTCAGGGAGCCGCGCGGTCCCGACAGCTCCCGTCATCATTCATGTTCTCCCCCACCGGGGAAGCGGCCTACAGGCCCGCTTCTTCCACCAGGCGCAGGCACATCTCGGATTTGTTGAGGCTGTACAGATGGATGCCGGGCGCGCCGCAATCCAGCAGCTGCCGGATCTGGCGGGCGGCAAAACGCAGGCCCGCTTCGCGCACGGCCTCCACACCGCCTTCGTTGTGGGCCGCTTCCAGTTCCAGATAGAGCTTGCCCGGGATGTTGGCCCCGCACAGTGAGAGCACGCGGCGCAGGGAATCGAAGCTCTGGATGGGCAGGATGCCCGGGATGACCGGCGTCTCCAGTCCGGCGGCGCGCAGCGAGCTGACCAGGGACTCATACTCGCGCACATCGAAGAAAAGCTGGGTGATGACGAAATCCGCTCCGGCGCGCAGCTTGTCGGCCAGATAGGCCCGGTCCGACGCGAAGGTGGCCGCATCGGGATGGGGCGCGGGATAGCCCGCCACACCGATGCCCAGGTCGGGATGCTCCGAGCGCAGGAAACGCACGAGGTCACGGGCGTTGTGGAAATGGCCCGCGTTCCAGTCCCAGTCGCTCACGCCGCGCGGCGCATCTCCGCGCAGGGCCAGCACGTTGTGGACCCCGGCAGCGCGCAGATGGCTCACAAAATCGCTGATGGCCTGCGGCTCGGCGCCCACACAGGTCAGGTGCGCCATGACGGTGAAGCCCCGCCGGGCCAGCTCCGCCGTGACGTTCAGCGTGTTCTGCTGTTTGCCGCCCCCCGCACCATAGGTGACGGAGAGGAAAAGGGGATCGATCGAGCGCAGGCGCTCCACGGTCTCGTAGAACTCCGGCAGATGACTTTCCGCGGCAGGGGGAAAAAATTCCAAAGAAACAAAAGGCTTGGTTGTCTGGCGGAGAGCCTGGGCGATCTGCATGACAAAACTCCTGGGAACTGTGAATCAGAAAAAACGGTTTCGATGCCTCAACTATATCAATATATCTTAATAAGTCAATATAGTTTGCCCGCCCCTTCCCGCCAGAGCCTGATGCTTGCCAAAAAAACAAGGGCGCTCTATGTCAGCAGGTATGGACGCTTCGGTCGCACCCGCTTTTTGTCATCCCGCCTTCCCTGCCGGTCTGCTCCGCCGCAGGCAGCACGCTCTTCTTGCCTGCTGTCTTCGCTCGCTCTACCTGCTGCTCTGCCTGCTGGTCTTCTGCCCTGCCGAAGCCGGAGCGGAAGGGGACCTTCCGCCTGCCCCCCCTGCGCCTTCCCTGAGTCTGGAACTGGAACAGCTCGACCTTTCCGGCCTGCCCGGCCTGCCCCCGCTGCCCGCCGAGGATGAAGTCCTGCCTGCGGCAGCCACCCAGGCCCTGCCGCTCCCGGACGAGGCCCCGGCAGCGGACGCCGGCGCCGAGGCCGATGCGGCCCTGCCGGAAGCCCCCCGCTGGAACGCCCTGGAAGAGGGGCTCGAATATGCGGAGTTCTCCCTGCAATCCGAAGCCGGGCAGCAGGCCTCTTTGACCGTCCTGCGTATCGACCCGGAATTGTTCGACTTCCGCCTCTATGCCAGCGCGGCCCACAAGCATCCGGCCCTGACCCTTGGCCAGTGGGCCGACAGCCATGATCTGGTGGCCGCCATCAATGCCAGCATGTATCTTCCCGACGGCGTCACCAGCACGGGCTACATGCGCCAGGACGACTACATCAACAACAAGCGCCTGGTCCGCCGCTTCGGCGCTTTCTTCGTGGCCGGTCCCCGCCAGGAGGGCCTGCCCCGCGCCGACATCCTGACCCGCGAGGATCCCCAGTGGCAGGAACTGCTGGAGCAATACCGCCTGGTCATCCAGAACTACCGCATGATCAATGACGAGCGCCGCATCCTCTGGTCTCCCGGCGGCCCCCTGTACGCCATCTCGGCAGTGGCCGAGGACGGGGCGGGCAAGATCCTCTTCCTGCACTGCCGCGAACCGCTGGAAGCCTACAGCTTTGCCCACGCCCTGCTCCACCTGCCGCTGGATGTCCGTACCGTCATGTATGTGGAGGGCGGCATGCAGGCCGGGCTGGTGATCCGCTCCCCCGGGCTGCATCAGGAGCTGCGCGGACGGCACCTGGCCGATTTTTGGGTCACGGGCAATGTGCGGGCCCAGCTGCCCAATGTGCTGGGCATCCGTCGACGGCACGCCCCGGCCCTGCCGGACTGTCCCACCATGCTCCAGCAGACGGCCGTCCCCGCCGCTGCCGCCGAATGATGGCGGAACACGCCAGATATACAGACTTTTTTCTCTGCATCCTTCGCGCCAGGGCGGGAGCGAGTTTTGTGAAAAACTTCTTTATTAAGAAAAATTACTATTATAGTCGGAAAACCTCTTTACAGCGGGGCCGTCTTGGTTCAAAGTAGCCTCGTCGGAAGGAGTTCCGGCAACATGTAAACACCGATCCCAACTGTCCGGCTGCGGACAAAGGTAGACAAATATCATGCCGAATCAGCTTGAAGTTTATAAGTGCACCCATTGCGGCAATATCGTTGAAGTCATCCACGGCGGCGGCGCCAGCCTGGTCTGCTGTGGCGAGAACATGAAGCTCATGAAGGAAGGCTCCACCGACGGCGCCATGGAAAAGCACGTGCCCGTGATCGAAAAGATCGAAGGCGGTTACAAGGTGACCGTGGGCAGCGTGGCCCATCCCATGGACGAGAACCACTACATCGAGTGGATCGAACTGCTGGCCGACAACCAGAGCCTGACCTGTTTCCTGAAGCCGGGCGACAAGCCTGAAGCGGTGTTCAAGACCGACGCCGAAAAGGTCACTGCCCGCGAATACTGCAACCTTCACGGCCACTGGAAGGCCGAAAACTAGGCTCATAAGGAGAGACACCATGAAATACGTTTGCAGCGTGTGCGGTTACGAATACGATCCCGCCGAAAACGACAACGTGCCCTTCGACCAGCTGCCTGATGACTGGACCTGCCCCGTCTGTGGCGTGAGCAAGGATCAGTTCGAACAGGCCTAAGCCCTGTTTCTTCCGCTCTTTCCGCCTGCCCTGCCGCCCTGCGGCAGGGCAGGCTCGTTTATGCCCTTTGCGGCATCCTGACCGTGAACAATATCCCCTAATGGAGAATTTTCATGCAGCCCGTTGAAATCAAAAAAGATATTTTCTGGGTCGGTTGCGTGGACTACGATCACCGTGACTTCCACGGCTATTCCCGCTCCCCCGAAGGTTCCACCTACAATGCCTACCTGATCCGCGACGAAAAGAACGTCCTGATGGATACCGTGTATCCCGGCTGGGCCGGCAACATGCTGTGCCGCATCGCCAAGATCATGGATCCTGAAAAGATCGACTACATCGTCTGCAACCACATGGAACCCGACCACGCCGGCAGCCTGGCCGAAGTGGTGGCCCGCGTGAAGCCCGAAAAGATCTTCGTCTCCACCCTGGGCTACAAGTCCATGCAGGGCTACTTCGACTGCAAGGACTGGCCCATCGAAGTGGTCAAGAGCGGCGACAAGCTGAACATCGGCAAGCGCAACATCATCTTCCAGGAGACCCGCATGCTGCACTGGCCCGACAGCATGGTCTCCTACATCCCCGAAGACAAGCTGCTCATCAGCAACGACGCCTTCGGCCAGAACATCGCCACCAGCTACCGCTATGCCGATGAGCACGACCAGGGCGACTTCGTGCGCGCCATCAAGGAATACTACTACAACATCGTGCTGCCCTACTCTCCCCAGGTGCTGAAGACCCTGCCCATCGTGGAGAGCCTGGACATCGACATGATCGCCCCTGACCACGGCCTGATCCACCGCGGCGAAAAGTCCGTGAAGTTCATCGTGGACATGTACCGCCAGATGGCCGAACAGAAGCCCCAGCAGCGCGCCATGGTGATCTACGACACCATGTGGCATTCCACCGAAAAGATGGCCTATGCCGTGTGCAGCGGTCTGGAAGAAGTGGGCGTGCCCACCCGCCTGATGTCCGTGAAGAGCAACCATCACAGCGAGATCATGACCGAACTGGCCAACTGCGGCGCCGTGATCGCGGGCTCCCCCACCCACAACAACACCATCATGCCCCTGATGGCCTCCACCCTGACCTACATGAAGGGCCTGCGTCCCCAGAACCGCGTGGGCGGCGCCTTCGGTTCCTTCGGCTGGTCCGGTGAATCCGCCAAGGTTCTGCACGAGATGCTGGCTTCCATGGGCATGGACATGCCCGCCGATTTCGTGAAGTGCAACTGGACCCCGCGCCACGAAGCCCTGTGCGCCTGCGTGGAACTGGGCAAGACCGTGGGCGAGGCCCTGAAGAAGAAGTGCCAGGGCGAATAAGCCCGCATCCTTCCGAATGCCCTACGGCGTCCCCAAACGGGGGCGCCGTTTTTTTATGCCCCGCGTGAAGCGGCAAAGAGCCTCCGTCCCATCCGGCAGGCAGACATCTACTGGAGCCGGGCAGGCCGAACCCGGGCCGCGGCTTCTGTCAGATAGCCCTGGGAGGCCAGCAGACGGGCCGCATCGGACACGGAAAATCCCTGCCAGGGCCCGCTGGCAGTCCCCTCCCCGTCCCGGGGGATGGCGCCGGTCTCCACCACCAGGACGTTGGCGCCCCAGGCCACCGCTTGCGCCACGGGCGGATGCACGCAGATGTCCGGCGTCTCCTGCCCGCAGCAAATACGTGTCACCGCCACCAGCTGCGCCAGCCGCTCCGCGCTCACAGGCGGATAGGACGCCAATGGACTTCCGGGCACCGGCACACGGGCCATGACGCCGCAGACCTTAGCCCCGGCCTCCAGACCGGCCAGCAGCACGTCCGCTATCTCTTCATCCGTATGTTCGCTGCCCACCGGCTCCACCAGATGGGCCGGGCCCAGACCTTCCGCATGGATCCTGTGCAGGCTCCGCCGCCGTTCCCGGGGATCGAAGGGCGTGTCCCGCCCCTCGCCCAGCCGCAGGGCATGGTAGAGCAGGCCCACACCGGCCTGCCGCAGGGACGCGGCCCCGGCGGCATCAAGCTGGCGGGTATTGGCCACCAGGCAGCAGGAAGGCGGCAGGACGCCGCGGACCCGCGCAGCCAGACCGCACAGAGCCTCCAGACCGTAGGCCTCCGTCGTGCGCAGCACCACCCAGGACGCTCCGGCCGCGGCAAAGGCCGCGGCAGCATGCGCGACCTCCTCCCCGCTCCAGCAGCGGGCGCGGCGCACGATGCCTCGGCTTTGCCCGAAGGCGCAGAAGGCACAGTCCATGGGGCAGGGGACGCAGTCCACACCGATGGCGGCCCAGACCTTTCCCCTGTTGCCCGCCAGCGTGCGCGCCATATGGCGGGCCGTCTTTCCCAGCAGGGCCGCCTGCGGCGAGTCCGCTCCCCAGGACAGCAAGGTCAGGATGTCGTCCCTTTCCGGCAGCTTGCCCTCTAGCGTGTGGCGGCGTACCTTTTCCAGCAGCAGGGCGTCCTCCCGGCCAACGGCAGGGACGTCCCCGGCTCTCCTGATGTCTGTCACGACAGCACCTCCCGGGAAATGGTTTGACAGAGGCCTCTTCCCTGTTTATGTTCAATCTATAGTAGACTAACTCTAATATTATGTTCGTGCAAGAAGATTCCCTTTTTGACGGCTGCCCTTGCAGCGGTTGCAACCTGCCCCGTTTCGTCCTGCCCCTGCTGCTGGGCCTCCTGGCCGATGGCCCGCAGCACGGCTACCAGCTCTTGCAGCGGCTCAGGGACTTCCACACCCTGCGCGACAGCCCGCCGGATCAGGCCGGGATATACCGTCTTTTGAAACAGATGGAGGACAACGGCCTCGTGAGCGGCGAGCAGGGGCCCGGCCGCACCGTGGGCAAGCGCAGTTTCACCCTGACGGCACGGGGACAGGCCTGCCTGGGCACCTGGGCCGGGACGCTGACCCGCTATCAGGAGGATATCGCCTGCATCGTCCGCTTCCTGCGTCGCGGACGGGATGGGGGCGGCCTTTCCTGATATGGGCAGATCCCGGGCCTCCTGCCGTCTGCAAGACCTTTGGGAGGCATCATGGATCATCAGGAGATCGTACGCCAGTTCGCTGCCTGCATCGTTTGCAGCCAGCAGATCTGCCGCCATTTCGCGCCCCGGCTGGGCATCGACGACAGTCTGGCCCTGCGCATGGCTGCGGCTTTCGGCAGCGGCATGGGCCATGCCGGGACCTGCGGCTGCTTCACCGGCGCCATGCTCGTCCTCGGCCTGCGCTTCGGGCCGCGCGACAGCGCCGCGGCGCCCGCCTGTGCGGAGCGGCTGGCCGCCGAGAGCCGCCGCTTCGAAGATCTCTTCCGCCAGGAGCATGGCAGCCTGCTGTGCCGCGACATCCTCGGCATCGACATCTCGTCCCCCGAAGGCATGGCCCGGGCCTGTGCGCAGGGGGTCTTCAGCACTGTCTGCGCGCCGCTGGTGGCCCGCACATGCGCGCTGCTGGAGTCCGGCTGGGACAGGCCATAGAAGCGGCTGGGGCACAGCAGCGCCGCAGCTCCCTTCCCGGCACGCTGCGGTCTCCGCGCCGGAGGCCCTGCGCTCCACGACGCCGGGGACAGATGAAAAAAGGCCGGAGCCTCAAGGGCCCCGGCCTCCGGTTGTCCGTTATCAAAAAATGCTAGCGTCCGCTTTCGCGTTCTTCCTGGCAGGCACGGCACAGGCCGACACCGGGCAGGGCCTCCAGACGCTTCTGGGGGATGGGCTCGCCGCATTCGCGGCAGCAGGCCACGCCGTCGATCCAGTCGGGACCGCCCTGGTCCATGGCAGCGCGGGCGCGGGAGAGGGCAGCTTCACGGTCCAGACGTTCAAGTTCAGTGGCCTGGTCAAAAACATCCATGCATCTGTCTCCTTAAAGCAAGCGGCAATCCCGTATGAGCCGGGATTGCCGTAGTGGATTGGTGCGGGCCTGTGTAGCACAGGCGCCCCGTCCTGTAAAGAGTCCGCCCGCAGCCACCAGGAAAAAATCAGGGCCGGCAGGCTCCTGGGCGACCGTGATGGCCGCCCCTGAAAAACGCTAAAAAGAGGCTCCCGCACCGGAGCGGCACGGGAGCCTGGATATGTACCGGGAAACGCCGCCTTACTTCGCCGTGCGCAGGATGTCTTCCAGCGTATCGATGAAGGCGTCGAGGTCGGCCTTGTCGATGGTCAGGGCAGGCAGCAGGCGCAGGGTCACGCCGTGGCTCAGGTTGCAGATGAAGCCGCGGGCGATGAGTTCCCGCCACACGGCGGCGGCATCCACAGCCAGCTCGATGCCGATCATCAGGCCCAGGCCGCGCACTTCGCGCACGGTACCGGGCAGCTTGTCCTGGATGGCGCGGACGCGGTCCATCACATGCTTGCCCAGCTCGGCGGCACGGTCGGCCAGCTTGTCGCGGAGCATGATCTCCACGCACTTGGCCGCCACACCGGAGGCCAGCGCGCCGCCGCCAAAGGTGGTGGCATGGCTGCCGGCCTCGAAGCCCCTGGCCATCTCGTCGGTGGCCAGCATGGCGCCCATGGGCAGACCGTTGGCCAGGGACTTGGCCATGCTGATGGCGTCCGGGGTCAGGCCATGCTGCTGGAAGGCCCAGAAGCTACCGGTGCGGCACAGACCGGCCTGCACTTCGTCACAGATGAAGAGGATGTCGTGCTTGCGGCACAGGGCTTCCACACCGCGCAGGTAATCGCCCGGCAGGGGCACGATGCCGCCTTCGCCCTGCACCACTTCCACCAGCACCGCCGCCGTGGCGGGCGTGATGGCGGCTTCCAGCGCGGCCAGGTCATTGGCGGGCACCTGCTTGAAGCCTTCGGGCAGCGGCGTGAAACCGTCGCTCAGGCTCTCGCGGCCCGTGGCGGCCAGCGCGCCGAACGTGCGGCCGTGGAAGCAGCCGCCCAGGGTGATGATCTCGTAGGCGTCGCGCTGCTTGACCTTGCGCATGTAGCGGCGGGCCAGCTTGATGCAGGCCTCGTTGGCCTCGGCGCCGGAATTGCAGAAGAAGGCCTTGCCGTGATGGCTGGTGCTCAGCAGCAGGCGGGCCAGTTCCAGCTGTTCTTCCTGATAGAAAAGGTTGCTGACGTGCCAGAGCTTGTGGGCCTGGGCTTCCAGGGCGGCACAGACCTCGTCGTTGCAGTGGCCCAGGGCGGTCACCGCGATGCCGGCCAGCAGGTCCACATATTCCTTACCGTCCACGTCCCACAACCGCGAGCCCTTGCCTCGGACCACAGCCACGGGATATCGGCTGTAGGAACGGCAAAGCAGTGCTTCTTCCTGGGCTTTGACGGCGGAAAATGTGTCGGACATGGTCAACTCCTTTGCTGGGAGGCCTTGCGCCATCCCACGGGGCACGCGCCCCGGCAATCGTGAAACAGAAAAGGCTTTGGAAAAAACGGGAGACCTGCCGGGAAAACAGACGTCCCGGCCCGACGGCGGATATGCCCGCGGCACACGCGGCAACGCACGGCCCCGGCCGGCGGCATCCCCTGGCGGAGACTAGCGCCCCGTATGTCCGAAGCCGCCCGCACCGCGCTCCGTGGCAGAAAGGCTCTCCACCTCCTGCCAGACAGGGCGGACAAAGGGCTGGAAAACAAGCTGGGCCATGCGCTCCCCACGCTTGAGGATGCGCTCCTCGCCCGAGGTGTTGAGCAGCATGACGAGGATCTCGCCCGTATAGTCGGGGTCGATGACCCCCACTCCCTGGGCCACGGTCAGGCCCTCACGCGCACCAAGGCCGCTGCGGGAATAGAGGAAACCCGCGAAACCGGCCTCGCAAGGCTGCACGCTGATGCCCGCAGGCACGCAAAAGCGGCCTCCGGCAGGGATGCGCACACAGTCCTCGTCCAGACAGGCGCGCAGGTCGATACCGGCCGAGAAGGCCGTGGCCGGTTCAAGCTGACCGGCGTACAGGGAACGGGCCCCTTCGCGCACGAAAGCGAGGCGCACGGGGCAGGTGGGTACGGAAAAATTGCTCATGGCGTGAGATGTAGCGCACATGCGGACAGCGGGCAAGAGGCGTGACGGGCCGGGAGCCCGCCCTGTCCGGCCCTTTCCTCCCATTTTTGCGCCCCCGGTCACAGACTGGCCGCCAGAGCGCTCGCTCTGTCCCCGCCACCGCTTATCACCTGTTCCCGGCGGCCCGCAGCCCGCGCCGCTTCCCGGCCTTTTCAGGAAACACTGCCACTCAGGCCCCTCCCCCTGTCTTTCAAAAAAATTTTCCCGGACATATCTTCCCCCTTCTGGCTATTAACTCTGGAGCTTCCTCTTTTGACCTTCCTTGCTGGACAGTGGTATATTCACAGCTATTGCAAGCCTACATCACATAAATCCAAAAATGAGTTGCGGTTATGAAGAGCGAAGAGTTTCGGGTATGGCTCCGGGAAGTAAAGATGATGACATCTTCCACAGTAAACAGCCGCGTTAAAAATTGCGAAGTCGTAGAAAGATATGAGGGAAATCTTGATACTTTATTTTCCAAAGACAAGCTGTCAGGACTACTAAAAAAACTAACATACAGTAAATTTGATGCAAGAAATAATGCTAATCCATCTCACAACATACCTATAGATGAGAATATATACACAGGGACAGCAACCTATAAATCAGCCGTAACTCGTTATTTAGAATTCAAAGAATATTCTCTGTCCTCACCCTCACAGAGCAATCAAGAAGCAATACATACATATTCTTCAGAAAAAATTTTTCCAAAGCGCAATATGAATATGGACTGGCCTGTATGGGAGCTGCCATCATCAAGTGCCATTTTGAATCTGGCCAGAATGATCATCCCCTATATCCGCTTCCTGCATCCCTCCATTGTGGAAGCTGTTGTTGCAGACAACGAAAAACATAGGGAAGTCTGGAAAAGAAATCTTATAGAACGCAATATAGACCCGGATTTTTACCTCTGGGAAAAATCGAGCTGTGCTTTTCCTGGTATCCGCCGTCACAGTGGAAGCCAAGAAATTTCTTTTTATAAGAAACAGATAGAAAGAAAAAATTTTCAAATCAACGAAGCTCTCCGCCTTGACGACAATACTTTTCCAAAGCATATCTGGTCATTTATTTTTCTCGATAGCCCTTTCAAAAATAAAGGCCCCTCAGGATATTCCCTCGCTCATCTCGCAGACCATAAGGAATACAAAAACAGAAACCAATACGAATTTTTCGGCCCGCAAAACCATAATATAAAATTCCACGGACTGTATACATGCGTTTCAAATACTATCTACTTGCCCAATGAACTACTGAAGACAACAGATTTCAATTCAGACATCCGAATACTTTTCCTGAACAAGATACAGGACCTGTATGGTAGTATATGCAATATTATCCATCCATCATTCAGGGTTAAGCCATCCATATGGAATATCCATGATTTCGACTGGGCTGAGCCTGCAGGAGATCTTGCCAACATCGGTCATTTTCTGGAGTTTCGCCACCAGGCCATTGAATCATTGTGGCAGCGTTAGTCCCTCCCCCGGGGGACTAGTGCGGCCCGGGACGCCTGTGGCTGCCCGCAAATTCCCTTGCACTGACCAGAACAAAAGTTTTCGCGGGGATGGGGGCACGGGGGAAGGGGAGCCTTTTCCAAAAGGCATCCCTTCCCCCGGACGGCCCACTTTCCCCAATAACAGAACGGGCCCCTCTTCCCTTCCGCCGCCTCCGCTCCTGCTCCCCCTTGCCTTCCGGGCCCAGATTGGGCAAAGATGCGGCCAACAAAAGGAGATGGCGTGACTGAACACAGCTATGCGGTTATTGGTGGCGGCCTGGCCGGTTGCGAATGTGCCCTGCGTCTGGCGCGGGCCGGTCTGCAAGTGACCCTGTTCGAACAGAAGCCGGAGTTCCGTTCCCCGGCCCATGTCAATGACGGGCTGGCGGAGCTGGTCTGTTCCAATTCCCTGCGCTCGGACGAGCTGACCTCCGGCATCGGCCTGCTCAAGGCCGAGATGCGCGAACTGGGCAGCGACTTCATGGAGCTGGCCGACGCCCACCGCGTGCCTGCGGGCAAGGCCCTGGCCGTGGACCGCGAGGCCTTCTCGGCGGCCATGACGCAGCGCGTCATGTCCACGCCCGGCATCACGCTGGTGCACCGGCAGATCACGTCCCTGGACGATCCCGCGCTGGACGGCTTCGAGACCGTGGTGCTGGCGGCCGGGCCCATGGCTTCGGAGAATCTTTCCGCCTCGCTGGCCGAAGTGGTGGGCGGCGACCACTGCTATTTTTATGATGCCATCGCGCCCATCGTCTGGACGCATTCCCTGAATATGGACATCGTGTTCCGTGCCTCGCGCTACGGACAGGAAAAGGGCGAAACGGGCGGCGACTACCTCAACTGCCCCATGAACAAGGAAGAATACGAAGCCTTCTATAATGCCCTGCTGGAAGCGCAAAAGGTGGGCGCACGGGAATTCGAGAAGGAAAAGCATTTCGAAGGCTGCATGCCGGTGGAGGCCCTGGCCGAACGCGGCCCGCGCACCCTGACCTTCGGCCCGCTGAAGCCCGTGGGCTTCGTGGACCCGCGTACCGGCCGCCGTCCTTGGGCCATCCTGCAGCTGCGGGCCGAGACCCTCAGCGGCGAGACCTGCAATCTGGTGGGCTGCCAGACCAAGCTGACCTACGGCGAGCAGGCGCGCGTGTTCCGCATGGTGCCCGGTCTGGAAAAGGCGGAATTCGCCCGCTTCGGCAGCATGCACCGCAACACCTATGTGAACGCGCCCGTGGCCCTGAACGAGGACCTGTCGCTCAAGGCGCGGCCCCGCGTCTTCCTGGCCGGACAGATCACCGGTGTGGAAGGCTATCTGGAATCCGCCGCTTGCGGCATGTGGCTGGGCATGCTGCTGGCCGCCCGCGCCCAGGGCAGGGAGCTGGCCCTGCCGCCGCTGGAATGCGCGCTGGGTGCCCTGCTCAACCATCTGCGCACTCCGGTGAAGCACTTCCAGCCGTCCAACGCCCATTTCGGCCTCATGCCGGAGCTGGACGAAAAAGCCAAAAAGAAGGACCGCAAGGCCCTCTACTCGGCCCGGGCGCGCGAACGTTTCGCCGCCTGGCGTGCGGAACAGGGACTGTAGCAGCCTCGACTTTCGGCTCTGTTGCAAAAAAAGCGCATTTTTTTCGAAAAAAATGCGCTTTTTTTGTTCCCTTCTTCCAGAGCGTTTTGCCCATTTTTGACGGCCACCGGAAAAAACGGGCAAAAGAGAGGCAAAAATGAGGCTCCAACCTGTTGAAAATAAAAAATAAAAAAAAATTTAAAAAAGTTGTTGACTCAGGGGGTGGTTTTCGCTAGATAAGACTTCGCCTCTTGGAGTAGGAGCGTAGCTCAGGTGGCTAGAGCACTTCCTTGACACGGAAGGGGTCAGCAGTTCAAGTCTGCTCGTTCCTACCAAATAAAATAATAAGGGCATGAGCCCGTGGCGACAGGGGCGGTGCCCGCCAGATAGCTGCACGAAAGCAGCACGTTTTTTGAAGATGGGGAGGTTTTTCAGCCTCCCCATTCCTTTTTTTGTACCATACGCCCGACAAGGGCGCCTGAAGGAGTATAAACATGGATGTCCGCGTGGAAGGACAGGTGGTGGACGCCCCCGAACAGGGTGATGTGACCGCTGTTCTGCAGAAAGCGCTGAGCGGCAAAAAATTCAAATCCGTGGTGGCTGCGCGTGTGACCGCAGAGGGCACGGAGACTTTGTGCGATCTTTCCGCCACCGTTCCCGCCCAGTGTACCGACATCACTCCCGTGTACGCCGATTCTCCCGAAGGCCTGAGCATGATCCGCCATTCCACGGCCCATGTCATGGCCGCCGCGGTGAAAAAGCTTTACCCCTCGGCCAAGGTGACCATCGGTCCCGCTGTGGAAAACGGCTTCTACTACGACTTCGACGTGGAAAAGCCCTTCTCCAGCGAAGACTTCCCGGCCATCGAAGCCGAGATGCAGCGCATCGTCAACGAACGCCTGCCCTTCGTGCGCACCACCATGAGCAAGGCCGACGCCATCGAGAAGTTCAGCAAGATGGGCGAGAACTTCAAGGTGGAGATCATCGAAGGCATCGAGGGCGACACGGTCTCCCTGTACACCTGCGGTGATTTCACCGACCTGTGCCGCGGCCCCCACGTGCCGCACACCGGCTTCTCCAAGGCCAGCAAGATCCTTTCCGCTGCCGGCGCCTACTGGCGCGGCGACGAAAAGAATCCCATGCTCTCCCGCCTGTACGGCACCGCCTTTGCCGACGAGAAGGCCCTCAACGCCTACCTGAAGCAGCTGGAAGAAGCCAAGCGCCGCGACCACCGCAAGCTGGGCCGTGAACTGGGCTTCTTCACCTTCCATGAAGACGTGGCCCCCGGCATGGTCTTCTGGCTGCCCAAGGGCATGCTGATGCGCACCATCCTGGAAGACTTCTGGCGTCGCGAGCACATCAAGCGCAACTACGACCTGGTGCAGGGCCCGCAGCTGCTGCGCGTGGAGACCTGGCAGCGTTCCGGTCACTACGACCACTATCGCCAGAACATGTATTTCACCCAGATCGAGGACGATCAGTACGGCATCAAGCCCATGAACTGCATCTCGCACATGCTGATCTACCGCAACGATCTGCGCAGCTACCGTGACCTGCCCCAGCGCTACTTCGAGCTGGGCGTGGTGCACCGCCACGAAAAGAGCGGCACCCTGCACGGCCTGCTGCGTGTGCGTCAGTTCACCCAGGACGATGCCCACATCCTGTGCACGCCCGAACAGCTGGAAGGCGAGATCCTCGGTGTCATCCACCTGATCCGCGACCTGATGCATCTGTTCGGCTTCGACTACAAGGTGGGCATCTCCACCCGTCCCAAGGACAGCATCGGTACCGACGAAGCCTGGGAACTGGCGACCAATGCCCTGATCGAGGCCGTGAAGAAGGCCGACATGCCCTACGAGATCAACGAGGGCGACGGCGCTTTCTACGGTCCCAAGATCGACGTGCGCCTGCTGGACTGCATCGGTCGCGAATGGCAGTGCTCCACCATCCAGGTGGACTTCACCCTGCCCGAACGTTTCGACCTGACCTATGTGGGCCAGGACGGCGAACGTCATCGTCCTGTCATGGTGCACCGGGCCATCATGGGCTCGCTGGAGCGCTTCATCGGTGTGCTCATCGAGCAGTACGCCGGTGCCATGCCCACCTGGCTGGCGCCCGAACAGGCCCGGATCCTGACGGTCACCGATGCCCACAACGAAGCCGCGCTCAAGGCCTGCGAGGAGCTGAAAGCTCTGGGGATCCGCGTGACGGCCGATACGCGCAACGAGAAGCTGGGCTTCAAGGTGCGCGAGGCGCAGCTGGCCAAGGTGCCGTATATTCTGGTGGTTGGAGAAAAGGAAGCGCAGGCGGGCGGCGTCAATGTGCGTCTGCGCAATGGGGACAACCTGGGGCTCAAGTCCGTGGCGGAAGTGGCTGCCCTGATCCGTACGGACAGCGAAGAGCCTTTCAAGAATGGAGGGATGCGCTATAGCTTCTCCTAACATGAGACCCCGGCGCGACGTGCCGCAGGACGGCGTGCGTCGCAACGAGATGATCCGCGCCCGCGAAGTGCGCGTCATCGGCGCCGATGGGGAACAACTGGGTATTTTGCAGCGCAACGAGGCTATTGCCCTTGCCAAGGAAGCCGGTATGGACCTGGTGGAAGTCGCTTCCACCTCCGAACCGCCTGTCTGCCGCATCATGGACTACGGCAAGTTCAAGTACGAGCAGCAGAAAAAGAAGCAGGAAGCCAAAAAGCGCCAGAGCGTGGTGCAGATCAAGGAAATCAAGGTCCGTCCCAAGACCGACGACCATGACTACGAGACCAAGCTGCGCCACATCCGCCGCTTCCTGGAAGACGGCGACCGCTGCAAGGTGACGGTGTTCTTCCGTGGCCGCGAGATCGTCCACAAGGACCGCGGTATCAGCATCCTCGAACGCGTCGTGCAGGACCTGGCCGATGTGGCCAAGGTGGACCAGGAGCCCCGTGCCGAAGGCCGCACCCTGCAGATGCTGCTGGTGCCCAAGAAGTAGTCCTTCGCCAGAGCCTTTTTTCCTGACGTCACAGGTGGCCTGTGCCGTCAGGACTGCCTGCGCGCCCCTGCATTTTTGCACTTGCGCCGCACGGCTTTTTCAGGCAATATGCCGTTCCTGCCCGTAGTGTACGGGCAGGTTATTCGCTAAGGAGTATATCATGCCCAAGATCAAAACCCGGCGTTCCGCGGCCAAGCGTTTCGAGCTCACCGGCAGCGGCAAGTTCAAGCGTCGTCGTCAGAATCTGCGCCACATCCTCACCAAGAAGGCTCCCGGCCGCAAGATGCGCCTGGGCCAGGCCGCCATCGTTGACCGCACCAACGAGAAGGCCGTGCGCCGGATGCTGCCCAACGGCTAGTCATCCCGAGCCTTGCGGAAGCTCCGTGCGCGGAGCGTCTGTGCCGGAACGCGAGAGCGTGACGGCGTGAATTCTGATCCGTCCGGATTGCGCGCCCGCATGCGGGAGGCGGCATGACCGCCGCAGCACCGCCGTGCGGCGCAGCGCCCCACAGGGGCGACGGCCAGCGCAAAGCCGTTCTTTTCAAGCAATTTGCGCCCCATCTGGGATCAATTTTTTTCCCCGGCAGGCACAATACCTCCGCCTTGGCCGGGCGAAAGGAGGGTACCCCCCATGCGTGTGAAGAGAGGTCTCGCCGCTCATCGTCGGCACAAAAAGTACCTGAGCGCGGCCAAGGGTTTCCGTGGTGGCCGCAGCCGTCTGTATCGTACCGCCCGTGAGGCTGTGGAGCGTTCGCTCCAGTATTCCTTCATCGGCCGCAAGCACCGCAAACGCGACTTCCGCACCCTGTGGATCCTGCGTATCAACGCCGGCGCGCGCCTGAACGGCCTGTCCTACAGCCGCCTCATGCACGGCCTGAACAAGGCCGGCATCGCCCTGAACCGCAAGGTTCTGGCCGACCTCGCCGTCTACCACAAGGACGACTTCGCCAAGGTGGTGGAAATGGCCAAGGCTGCCCTGTAGTCGGCACGCCACAGCTTTTTTGAGTGCGCGGCATGTCTTGGCGTGAGGTTTTTCCTCGTGCGGGATATGCCGCGCTCTTTTTTTCCGCCGGAGATTCCGGTAAGATCGGGCGCGCCCCGGATGCCGCGGCATGCGGCCCCGGCGGCATGCGCCCTGTTGTCGTGTGGCGGCGGGACATGGTGTTCCTCCGCCGCTGTTGTGTGCGGCCGTCAGGGCCGTCCCTTTGACCGTAACGCCGCCTGCGGCGGCTCCGGGAATTCGCATGGATTTGATGACTGTATTGGAAAGCCTGGTTACAGACCTCGAAGCAGGTCTTGACCGGGCTTCTTCGTTGGATGAACTGGAAGAACTGCGGGTGGACTTTCTGGGCCGCAAGGGCAAACTGGCCCAGGCCATGAGCTCCATGGCCAAGCTGCCCCCCGCGGAACGCCCCGCCGCGGGTCAGAAGGCCAACAGCGTCAAGGAGCGCCTCACCGCCCTGTTCGACGCCCGCAAGACCGCCCTGGAAGCGGCCCGCGAAGCCGAGGCCCTCAAGCGCTTCGACCCCTCCCTGCCCGGCCGCGCCCCCTGGCGCGGTTCGCTGCACCCCACCACCCTGGTGATGGAAGAGATCTGCGGCATCTTCAGCAAGCTGGGCTTCGACATCGCTTCCGGCCCGGAAGTGGAAAACGACTTCTACAATTTCGAGTCCCTCAACATGCCGCCGGAACATCCCGCCCGCGACATGCAGGACACCCTCTACATCACCGAGCGCGTGCTCATGCGCACCCACACCTCTCCCGTGCAGGTGCGTACCATGCTGGGCCGCAAGCCTCCCCTGGCCATCGTGGCTCCCGGCAAGGTCTACCGCCGCGACTCCGACCTGACCCACACCCCCATGTTCCATCAGGTGGAAGGCCTGGTGGTGGGCCAGAACATCAGCATGGCCCATCTGCGCGGCACCCTCACCGCCTTCGTGCGCTCCGTGTTCGGCGGCCATACCGAAGTGCGCTTCCGCCCCAGCTTCTTCCCCTTCACGGAACCCTCCGCCGAAGTGGACATCAGCTGTTGCATGTGCGGCGGCAAGGGCCACATCAACGGCGAACCCTGCCGCGTGTGCAAGACCACCGGCTGGGTGGAGATCCTGGGCTGCGGCATGGTGGACCCCGCCGTGTTCGCCTCCGTGGGCTACCCCGCCGATGTGAGCGGCTTCGCCTTCGGCCTGGGCGTGGAACGTGTGGCCATGCTCAAGTACGGCATCGGCGACCTGCGCATGTTCTTCGAGAACGACGTGCGCTTCCTCGGCCAGTTCGGCCTGCACGCCTAGGGTGGGTCCCGTGCCTCTGTCCGTCCGTCTCCGCCGTGCCTGTGTCCCCGTGCTGCTGGCCCTGCTCTGCGCCGCCGGCAGCGCCGCGCTGGATGCCGGTGATGCCTGGGCCGCCTCGGCCCTGAGCCCCCGCCACAGCGGCCTCGAACCGCCCGGCGGGCCCAAGCCCATGGAAGGCCTGCCCGCCATGGGCAATGCCGGCAACACCACCGAGCGCGGCATGGGCTATACCGATGCCTACGGCCGCCCGCTCAAGGACTACGGCCCCGAGGAAGTGAAACCCCGCAAGCGCCCCCGCGGCGGCGCCTACGGCACTTACGGACGCAAACAGAGCCGCCCCCTGCCGGATCCCGACGCCGACACGCCGGGCAAACCGGCTTGGGACTTCAACTGAATCAACTGCTAACCGGCCCTGCGGGGCCAGTGAGATGACATATGCTGCTTTCTCTTTCGTGGCTGCGCGAATTCGTCCCGTATGAAGGCACGGCACAGGAGCTGGGCGACCGGCTGACCATGCTGGGCCTGGAACTGGAAGAAATCGTGCGCCCCTATGACGCCATCGCCCCCATCGTGGTGGGCCATGTGGTGGAATGCGTCGACCATCCCGAATCCGACCACCTGCACATCTGCAAGGTGGACGCCGGCCAGGGCGAACTGCTGGACATCGTCTGCGGCGCCCCCAACGTGGCCGCCGGCCAGAAAGTCCCCGTGGCCCTGGTGGGCACCACCATGCCCGGCGGCCTGGTCATCAAGAAGGCCAAGCTGCGCGGCGCTCCCTCCTTCGGCATGATCTGCTCCGAACGCGAGCTGGGCCTCACCGAAGACCACAGCGGCATCATGGTCCTGCCCGACAGCGCCGTGCCCGGCACCCGTCTGGTGGACACCCTGGAGCTGGACCGCGAGGTGCTGGACATCTCCATCACCCCCAACCGCGCCGACTGTCTCTCCGTGCTGGGCCTGGCCCGCGAGACCGCCCTGGCCTTCAACCTGCCCCTGACCATCCCCGAACTGCCCCTGTGCGAGGACGGCCCGGCCCGCGACCTGCCCAGCGTGGAAGTCAGCGATCCCGAGCTGTGCAACCTTTACGCCGGCCGCGTCATCGCCGGCGTCAAGATCGCTCCCTCGCCCATGCGCATCCGTCACCGTCTGCATGCCGTGGGCGTGCGTCCCATCTCCAACATCGTGGACGTGACCAACTACATCCTCTTCGAATGCGGCCAGCCCCTGCATTCCTTCGACCTGGACAAGCTGCGCGGCAACCGCATCATCGTCAGCCCCGCCGCCCAGGGCGAGAAGATCGTCACCCTGGACGGCCAGGAACGCACCCTCGATCCCCGTGACCTCTGCATCCGCGACGCCGAACGCGCCGTGGCCCTGGCCGGTGTCATGGGTGGCCAGGCCACCGAGATCGACGATGCCAGCACCAACGTCTTCCTGGAAAGCGCCGTGTTCCGTCCCGGCACCATCCGCAAGACCTCGCGCCGTCTGGGCCTGTCGTCCGAATCCTCCTACCGCTTCGAACGCGGCATCGACCACAAGCGCTCCATCTGGGCCCTGGACCGTGCCTGCGCCATGATGGTGGCCGCTGCCGGCGGCAAGGTCTGTCCCGGCTACACCCTGGCCGAGCCCAAGCCCTTCGTGCCCGTGCAGATCGAGTTCCGTCCCGCCCGCGCCAACGCCCTGCTGGGCGTGGAGCTGAGCCGCGACTTCGACGAGAAGGTGCTCTCCGGCATGGGCTGCGCCATCGAGAAGACCAGCGACGACAGCTGGCAGGTCACCCAGCCCAGCTGGCGCCCCGACCTGACCCGCGAAGCCGACCTCATCGAAGAAGTGGGCCGTGTGCACGGTCTGGACACCATCGCCCCCGAACTGCCCGCCTTCCTGCAGGATCTGGGCCGCGCCGGCGAACCCATGTCCACCTTCCAGTTCTGGTCCCGCCTGCGCCACTGGGGCGCCGGTCTGGGCCTCAACGAAGCCGTCAACTACAGCTTCGTGGGCCACAAGGATCTGGACCTGCTGGGCCTGCCCGCCGAAGGCCGCATCTCCATCATGAACCCGCTCTCCGCCGAACAGGATGCCCTGCGCACCGTGCTGGCCCCCGGCCTGCTGCATGACCTGCGCAACAACCTGGCCCAGGGCGCCGCGGGCGTGCGCCTGTTCGAGCTGGCCAACACCTTCACGGCCGCTCCCAGCGACGATCCCCACGCCACCGGCGCCAGCGAGACCGGCATGCTGGGCGTGCTCCTCTACGGCCAGCGCCACGACAGCGCCTGGCCGCATGTGGAAGCCGACATGGATTACAGCGACCTCAAGGGCATCGTGGAGCACCTGCTGCACTTCCTCAACCTGTCCGCCCCCGTGTGCGAGCTGGCCGAGAGCCATCCCTACCTGCTGCCCTGCGTGCGCCTGAGCGTGGACGGTACCGAGGTGGGCGTCATGGGCCGCGTGCGTCCCGAGATGGCCGACAGCTTCCACGCCCGCAAGGACGTCTGGCTGGCCGAGCTCAACCTCGACGTGCTGCGCCGCCTGCATGATGCCGCCCAGGTGCGTTTCCAGAGCCTGGCCGTCTTCCCGCCGGTGCGCCGCGACATCACCGTGGCTGCCCCTGTGGGCGTGACCGTGGGCGCCATCCTGGACCAGATCATGGGCCAGAAGCAGCCCCTGCTGGAAGGCGCCGTGCTGGTGGACAGCTTCAGCCCCGAAGGCAGCGACGAACGCAACCTCACCTTCCGCCTGACCTTCCGTCACGCCGAGCGCACCCTCAAGGATGCGGAAGTGGACAAAGTGCGGGAAAAGGTGGCACAATCCCTGGTGCAGGAGCTGGGCGTACGCATCTAGCCCCCTGCCCCTTCCGTACCGGGCGAGCCGTGCCCGCCCCGTGACGGAAGTGCTGCTGATACGGTATTCCACGGGCTGCGGCCCCCTTGCGGGGCCGCAGCCCGTGGCGCTGCGTGCGGCCCCGGCCCGCGCGGTGAAACCCGCAAGAGAGGGAGCATGTCGGAAAAACTCTACAAGATCGGCCAAGCCGCCGCCCTGCTCAACCTCAATACTTCCGTGCTGCGTTTCTGGGAAACGGTGTTCCCCCAGCTGACTCCCCGGCGTACGGACTCGGGCCAGCGTTTCTACACCGAAGAGGACATGGCCCTGCTGCGCCGCATCCAGCTGCTGCTGCACCAGAAGGGCATGACCATAGAAGGCGCGCGCCGCATCCTGGACGGCAGCGCCACCCTGGACGAGGTCCTGCCGGAACGCGCCGCCAGCAAGCGCGATCCGGCCCTGATGCTGAAGCTGAAAAACGAGCTGACCGAGCTGCGCCGCGTTCTGGCCGGCCGGTGATCCCCTGTCCTGCCGCTCCGGCAGTACGCCGCGGCGGTCCTGCACGACAGGCAGCGCACCACAGGATGCCGCATGATCCTTTCTCCTTCCCTGCTCTCCGCCGATTTCTCCCGTCTGGCCGACGAGCTCGCCGCCCTTGAGGCCGCGGGCATCTCCTGGCTGCACCTGGACATCATGGACGGGGCCTTCGTGCCCAATATCACCTTTGGCCAGCCCGCCATCAAAAGCCTGCGCAAACGCAGCAGCAAACTTTTCTTCGACGTGCACCTCATGATCGAGGAGCCCGCCCGCTATCTGGAATCCTTCCGTGATGCCGGGGCCGACATGCTGGTCATCCACGCCGAGGCCGACCGCCACCCCCAGCGCACCCTCAGCGAGATCCGCCGCCTGGGCAGGAAAGCCGGTCTGGCCTTCAACCCCGGTACGGACATCGCCTCCCTGCGCTGGCTGGCCCCCGATCTGGACATGGTGCTGGTCATGAGCGTGAACCCCGGCTTCTCCGGCCAGAAGTTCATCCCCCAGAGCTTCGACAAGATCCGCGCCACCCGCGCCATGCTCAACGCCGCCGGTGCCGGGGACGTGCTCATCCAGGTGGACGGCGGCGCCTGCCCCGAGAACACCGCACAGCTGGTGGCCGCCGGTGCCGACGTACTGGTCTCGGGCTCGGCCTTCTTCGGCCATCCGCCCTATGACCAGTGCCATCAGAAATTCCAGGCCGCCGCCCAGGCTGCGGCCGATAATGCCCACAATGCCCGTTGCGCTGCGGCCGCCCTGTGGCAGCCCGGCCGCGCCCTGAAAAAATAACTCAACAAAGGACCGCATCATGCCTACCCGCAGACAGTGTGCCAACGCCATCCGCGCCCTTGCCATCGACGCCATCGAGAAGTCCCGTTCCGGTCATCCCGGCGCCCCTCTGGGCATGGCCGACATGGCCGAAGCCCTCTGGCGCCACGGCTTCAAACACAATCCCGCCAATCCCGGCTGGATGGATCGTGACCGCTTCGTGCTGTCCAACGGTCACGCCTCCATGCTGCTCTATGCCGTGCTGCACCTCACCGGCTACGACCTGAGCATGGACGACATCCGCAACTTCCGCCAGCTGGGCTCCCGCACCCCCGGCCATCCCGAATGCGACGTGACCCCCGGCGTGGAAATGACCACCGGTCCCCTGGGTCAGGGCATCTCGTCCGCCGTGGGCATGGCCCTGGCCGAAAAGATGCTGGCCACCCGCTTCAACACCCCCGAGCACACGGTCATCGACCACCACACCTACGTGTTCCTCGGTGACGGCTGCCTCATGGAAGGCGTGTCCCACGAAGCCTGTTCCCTGGCCGGCGTGTGGGGCCTGGGCAAGCTCATCGCCCTGTACGACTCCAACGGCATCTCCATCGACGGCAAGATCGACGGCTGGTTCACCGAAGACGTGGCCGCCCGCTACAAAGCCTACGGCTGGCAGGTCATCGGTCCCGTGGACGGCCATGACGCCGAGGCCCTGGACGCCGCCCTGGCCGAAGCCCGCGCCGACGCCGAGCATCCCAGCCTCATCATCTGCAAGACCCACATCGGTTTCGGTTCCTCCAAGGCCGACTCCGCCTCCTGCCACGGCTCGCCCCTGGGCGTGGACGTGGCCGCCGCCACCTGTGCCGCTCTGGAATGGCATCAGCCCGCTTTCTCCGTGCCGGACGACATCGCCGCCGCCTGGGACGCCCGTGAAGCCGGCAAGAAGGCCGAAGCCGAATGGCAGGCCCGTTTCGACGCCTACCGCGCCGCCTGTCCCGAGCTGGCCGCCGAACTGGAACGCCGCATGAAGGGCGATCTGCCCGCTGACTGGGCCGACATCGCCGCCGCCATGGTCAAGAAGGCCGTGGAAGCCGGTGAGAGCATCGCCACCCGCGTGGCCTCCAAGAAGGCCCTGGAAGAACTGGTGGGCAACCTGCCCGAGATGCTGGGCGGTTCCGCCGACCTGACCGGTTCCGTGGGCACCAAGACCAGCCATTCCGTGAACTTCGATCCCGCCACCTGCACCGGCAACTATCTGGCCTACGGTGTGCGCGAGTTCGGCATGAGCGCCATCATGAACGGTCTGGCCCTGCACGGCGGCTTCATCCCCTACGCCGGCACCTTCATGGTCTTCTCCGATTACGCCAAGAACGCCCTGCGTCTGGCGGCCCTCATGGGCACCCGTGCGGTCTGGGTCTTCACCCACGACTCCATCGGTGTGGGCGAGGACGGCCCCACCCACCAGCCCATCGAACAGGTGCCCGGTCTGCGCCTCATGCCCGGCCTGGATGTCTGGCGTCCCTGCGACACCGTGGAGACCGCCGTTGCCTGGCAGTGCGCCCTGGAGAACGCCCACCGTCCCACCTGCCTCTCGCTCTCGCGCCAGAACCTGCCCTTCGTCAGCCGCGACGAGGCCCAGGTGCAGGCCATCGCCCGCGGTGGCTATGTGCTGCGTGACTGCGACGGCACCCCCGAGCTCATCCTCATGGCCACCGGCTCCGAAGTGGGCATCACCCTTGAGGCCGCCGAGGCCCTGACCGCCGAAGGCCGCAAGGTGCGCGTGGTCTCCATGCCCTGCTGCGAGCGCTTCGACGCCCAGGATGCCGCCTATCGCGAAAGCGTGCTGCCCGCCGCCGTGCGTGCCCGCGTGGCCGTGGAAGCCGCTGCCGCCGACTACTGGCGCAAGTATGTGGGCCTGGACGGTGCCGTGCTCGGCATGACCACCTTCGGTGCCTCCGGCCCGGGCAAGGCCCTGGCCGAACACTTCGGCTTCACCTCCGCCCACCTGGCCGACATGGCCCGTCAGCTGCTGGGCTAAGGGCTGACATGAGCTGTTGCGGAGAGAGACCTGTGCTTTAGGGCCCCTCCCCCAAACGCGTGAAACCAAGGCCCGGGATCGCGGGATGACATATCCCCAGGTCCCGGGCCTTTTTGCGTCCTGCCCAAAGAGGACAAATTCCATGCTGGCGGGCGTGGACGAATCGGGCCGCAGCCATGTCCCTGCCGCCAAGAGCGGGACGAACATGACCTTGCTTGCCCCTACCCCCGAGAGATGCCGGGCCGTATCCTCCTGACGGGCCCGACATTCCGAGCAAACAGATATCCTCCTGAGGACATCGCACCATGCCGTCCTCCCGTCCGGAGGCGGGACAGCGGTTGCCGGATATTCCGCTAACGGCATCCTCTTTGACCTTTGGGGCCGGGCTGGACTTTCCTCTTCGGGGAACATATCTTTTTGACAAACCGGACGCCGTGTCCCGGCCCTTCCCGGTGATCCCTTCCCTGACAAAAAGGAGGCAGACATGCCCATCAGACTGTTGCAGGACATGGAGTGCAGCGGCAAGACCGTTGTCATCCGCCAGGATCTCAACGTGCCCATGAAGGATGGCCGCATCACCAACGACAAACGTATCCGTGCGGCCCTGCCCGGCATCCGCATGGCGCTGGACAAGGGCGCGGGCGTGGTCCTGCTCTCGCATCTGGGCCGTCCCACCGAAGGCGTGGTGGAAGAAAAGTTCTCCCTGGCGCCGGTGGCTGCCCACCTTTCCGGCCTGCTGGGCCGTCCCGTGAAGCTGGCCGCCGACTTCGACGCCGCCAAGGCCGCTCCCGGTGAAGTGGTGCTGCTGGAGAACATCCGCTTCTTCAAGGGCGAAAAGAAGAACGATCCCGAACTGGCCGCCAAACTGGCCGCTCTGGGCGACATCTATGTCATGGACGCCTTCGGGGCCGCCCACCGCGCCCATTCCTCCACCGAAGGGGCCGTGCGCGCCGCCAAGGTGGCCTGCGCCGGGCCGCTCATGGCCGCCGAACTGGACGCCTTCGCCAAGGTGCTGGATGCTCCCGCCCGTCCGCTGATGGCCATTATCGGCGGTTCCAAGGTCTCCACCAAGCTGGGCCTGCTGGACAACCTGCTGGGCAAGGTGGATACCCTCATCGTGGGCGGCGGCATCGCCAACACCTTCCTGGCCGCTGCCGGTTACAGCGTGGGCACCTCTCTGTATGAGCCCGAGCTGGTGGACGATGCCAGGAAGGTCATGGCCAAGGCCAAGGAACTGGGCAAGACCCTGCCCCTGCCCGTGGACGTGGTCACGGCCAGGGAACTGGCCCCCGGCCAGACCGCCACGGTCTGCGACGTGGACAAGGTGCCCGCTGACGAGATGATCCTGGACGTGGGTCCCAAGACCGTGGAACTGTACGCCGGTCTGTTGCAGAAGGCTGCCACCGTGGTCTGGAACGGCCCCGTGGGCGCCTTTGAGACCGATCCCTTCGGCGCGGGCACCAAGGCCCTGGCCGAAGCCCTGGCGGCTTCCCCCGCCTTCGTGGTGGTGGGCGGCGGCGACTCCGTGGCCGCTGTGGAAAGCTACGGCCTGGCCGACAAGATGGGCTACATCTCCACCGGCGGCGGCGCCTCCCTGGAGCTGCTGGAAGGCAAACTGCTGCCCTCCGTGGCCGCCCTGCAGGATCGCGGCGAATAACTGACGCTCTTCCCGGAGGGGCCCGTCCCCTCCGGGATTTTTTTGTCTCCGGCCCGGGACTCGGGCGCTGACCAGTCCGCGAGTCCGGCGAGTCCGGCCCGCAGAACGCCACAGGGCTGTTGCCCTGCCGCCTCTCCCCCGGCAAGTTTCCCTGCCCTGGAATGGTGAGGGAAAGCTTTCCCGGCCTGTTCTTTCTCTGCCCTGAACGAGTTTTTTTCGTCTTCCGGCCCCGTCAATGCCTCCGGCACGTTGCGCGGACGGCCCGGCTGGGGTATCATCGCGCTGCGTCCGGCAGGGGGAGCCCCTTTGCCGTACCACCGTCCGCGGGCCCCGGGCCCGCCCCCTCTTTTGTCTTTTATGGAGGAAAATGTGCGGCGTTTTTATCAGGAAAGCTGGCAGGGAATCCCGTTTACGTCATTCTCGCACATTTCTTTTTTCCATCTGGCGGAACCCAAGTTTTACGCCACCTTCTATGAAGAGCTGTTCCGGCGCTTCAAGGACTGGGACGATCTGCCCGCCGTCTGGCGGCAGAACAAGCGCAAGGACGCCCAGTGGCTGGCCGCCCGCCTGCGCGAACAGGCCGCCCTGCGTCCTGAAGGTTCCGGCCCGCTGCGTGTGCTCTCCATCGGCAGCGGCGTAGGCTATATGGAACATTGTCTGGTGGAGGAGATGTCGGCCGACGAGCTGGAGCTGCACGTCAACGAGCCCAGCACCGTCAGCATGCGCTGGCTGCGCCGTCATGTGCCCAACGAGCGCATGTATATCGGCATGCCCCCGGCCTGCCTGCCGCCGGACGTCTTTTATGACGTCATCTATCTTTCGGCCGTGGACTACAGCATCCCCACCCGCGAGCTCCAGCACCTGCTGGGCGAATTGCGGGCACAGCTCGTGCCCGGCGGCCAGCTCATCTGCCTTTCGGCCTCGCTGCTGCAGGAAGACAGCTTCATCGGCAGTTTCGTCAACGCCCTCAAGATCGTCATCCGCGGCTTCCTGCACTTCCTGGGCATCCGCCGCCAGCAGTTCTGGGGCTGGCGCCGTACCCGCGACGAATACCGCGAGCTGCTGCGCAAGGCGGATTTCCGTCATCTGGAAGACGGCTGGCTGGAAGACGGTTTCGAGACCTACTGGATACGCGGCTGTTAGCCCGGCCCGAAGATATCCCTGCTAGATGATCCCGGATGCGCCTGCCGCGTCCGGGATATTTTTTTCCCGGCCGGGACCGGGCAAGGCCGAGCGTACGGCAAGATGGGTGCTGAAATCCTCGGGCAGGCACAGGCACAGGGCCCCGGCACGGCCGCCCAGCAGGCTGCGGAAGGCCAGATGCCAGACAGGCTGCTCATCGGGGGTCAAGACGGCCAGACGCGGCAGGGAGGAGCTGTGGCCGCAGCGGGGATGCCAGGACGACGGTTTGCTGGCCAGATCGAAGGCGGCCAGGAAGCGGTCCGCGAACTTGCGGGCCAGCATGGTCTCCAGCGCGGTCAGGGGACGCCGGTCGGGGCGCTCGAAGCCCCCCGCGCCGAAAAATTCTTCCAGCAGGCTGAAGACGAAGGCCCTGTCCAGCACGAGCAGCGCGGGCTCTTCCAGGCCCTCCAGCTCCACGGCACAGCAACAGGAAGCCTCGCGTATGCTGTCCGCCACGCTGCCGAAAGGACGACGGCGCACGGGCTGCGGCGTCAGCTCCAGCAGGCGCCCCCGCTGCTCCTCCATGCTGGCGGCGCACAGGCGGGCGCAGCGCGCGGCCAGGGCATCCAGCCGGGCTTCGTCGTCCGCAGGGGCGGCCGCTCCGGCCGGCGGAGCGTCATTCCCTCCGGCGGCAGGCAGGCCGTGCAACAGGGCGGCGATCTCTTCCTGTGAAAGTATGCTGCTCATGACTGTCGATTTCCCGTAGTTTGCGACAAAGAATGCAAGAACGAGGCCAAACGCCCGGGCCTCCGAGGCTTGCCTTGCCCGGCGCCTTGAGGCAGTGTGGCGGCATGAAACTTTGTGTCCATGAACTGCCCCGCACGAGCGCCGGGCAGGATGAAGTCCCTGCCGCGCCCCCGCGCTGCGGCCATGCGGCCCCCGGCGACGATCTGGCCCGGGCCGTCTGGCTGGGCGGGCTGGCGGCGCCCGTACCCCTTTGTTCCGGTCTGGGCCGTTGCGGCCGCTGCCGGGTCCGCTTCCATGACCTGTCCGTGGCGCCCGATCCCCTGCCGGAAGAAGAGGAGATCCTGGGCCCCGACCTGCTGGCCCGGGGCTGGCGTCTGGCCTGCCGTCGTCAGATAACTGACGCCATGGGCCCGGAGCTGCATCTCGATGTGCCCGCACCGGAAAAAATGACGGTCATGACCACGGCCGCGCCCTCCCTCCCGGAACAGGAGCATCTGGCCCTGGCCGTGGATCTGGGCACCACATCGCTGTACTGGCGCCTGATCGCCGTCCCCGATGTCCGGGAAGAACCGGCCCCTGATGATTTTTCCCTGCTCTGCCGTCCGCCCCTGCCGGTGTCCGTGGTGGCCGAAGGGCACGACCTCAACCCGCAGGCCGGGGCAGGCGCGGACGTCATGTCCCGCCTGGCCGTGGCCAGTGCGCCCGAAGGCCGGGCCCGGCTCGCCCGGCTGGTGCGCGACCATCTGGCGGCCCTGCTGCGGCAGCAGACGGCCTCCCTGCCCGGCATCCCTGTGGAGCGGCTGGTACTGGCTGCCAATACGGCCATGACCGACATTTTTCTGGACAGGGACATCAGCGGCCTGTGCGCCGCGCCCTACCGGCGCAGCCATGCGGGCGGCTGCGGCCTGACCGTGGAAGGGCTGCCGCCGCTGCTGATCCCGCCCCTGCCCGCGCCCTTCGTGGGCGGCGACATCAGCGCCGGGCTGCTCCGTTTGCTGGCCGACGGCCTGCCGCGCCCGCTGCTGCTGGCCGATCTGGGCACCAACGGCGAGCTGGCCCTCGTGGACGCCCGGGGCCGTCTGTGGCTTGCCAGTGTCCCGCTGGGGCCGGCTCTGGAAGGCATCGGGCCCCAGTGCGGCCGCATGGCCGGGCCGGGGAGCATCACCCGTTTCGAGGTCTCGCCCCTAGGACTGGCCTGCCACAGTGTGGACGGCCCCCTGGCGGCCGGGGCCGATGTGCAGGGCATCAGCGCCACGGGCTATCTTTCCCTGCTGGCCCTGCTGCTGCGTCTGGGCTGTCTGGATGCGGACGGGCATTTCCGCACGCCCGCCTCGCCGCTGGCCCGGCGTGTGGCCCCGCCGCCACAACAGGCCCGGACGGGGCTGCGCCTGCCCCTGCCGTACGGGCAATGGCTGGCCGCCGCCGACGTGGAGGAACTGCTCAAGGTCAAGGCCGCCTTCTCCCAGGCTCTGGAGGCTCTGCTGCGGGCCGCAGGGCTGGCCGCCGCCGATGTGGCCTGTCTGGCCCTGGCCGGTGCCCTGGGCGAACATTGTCCGCCCGCCTGTCTGGAAGAGCTGGGCTTTTTGCCCTCCGGCATGGGACGGCGCGTGCGTGCCGTGGGCAACAGCTCGCTGGATGGCGCCGCCCTGCTGGCCGCCGAGCCCTGGCGCCTGCCCGCACTGGCACGCTGGTGCGCCGCGGCCACGCTCGTCCCTGTTGCTGAAGATCCCGGCTTCCATGCCGATTACCTGCGCCATATGCGCTTTGGAGTATAAATGTCCGATACCCGACAGAAAAAATACGGCGAAGCTCCGGCCCCCCGCGGTCAGCGCCCCGCAGGCCGCGCGACGGAACGCCGTTCTTTCCATGAAGAATCCCGTAACGACCGCGAGCGTGGTCGCCGTTCCGAAGCACCGCGCCGCCAGTACTCCTCCTTTACCGGTGAGCAGGCCGAACGCCCCTCACGGCGTCAGGAAGAGTTCTCCGGCTGGAGCCGCCCCGGCCAGCGGGAGGCCCGCGCGCCCCGTGACGCCCGTCCGTCCCCGTGGCAGATGGAGTCCGAGCTCCTGCCCGCCCTGCCCGACGTGGTCCGGCGGGAACTGGATGCCCTGGGCCAGGCCCTGCGCACGGTGCGCCCCCTACGCAGCGCCCATTACCGCAACCTGCCTGCGGACATCGAGGCCCTTTCCCGTCTGCTGACCTGCGAACGCTCCGGCCTCTACCGGCCCTACTGGAGCTCCCCGGCCAGCACCAGCGCCTATCTGTATTATTTCCTGCCCTGGAACGTGCTGCGTCTGGCGCGTCTGTTCCGTTCCCTGCCCCTGCCCGATCCCCGCCTCTGGCTGGAAAAAGGCCAGACGCCCCTGCTGCTGGACGGCGGTTCCGGCCCCCTGAGCGTGCCGCTGGCCCTGTGGCTGGCCCGTCCCGAATGGCGCGCCCTGCCCATCCAGGTGCTGGCCGTGGACAATGCCGTGCAGCCCATGGAACTGGGCCGCGACGTCATGGCCGCCTGGGGCGACATCCTGGGCCAGCCCGTCTGGCAGGTACGAGTGGAACGGGGCTCGCTGGAGCACATGCCGCGCCTGGAATGCAAACTGGCCGATACGCTGGAGCGTCAGGAACGCCATCTGCGCCCCTGGCTGCTCACGGCGGCCAACGTGCTCAACGAACTGAGCGCCGAGAGCCGCCAGATGAACCGCGAAGACGACGAGGACGAGGAAGGCTCCGGCGGCGTGCGCCGTCTGGAGAACCTTCTGGACGAGCTGGAGCCCCTGTGCTGGCCCGCGCCCCTGAACGAGGACGAGACCGGCAGCGCCGACGAGGCCCTGCTGCCCGCGGCCCTCTTCGTGGAGCCCGGCACCCGTCTGGGCGGCAAGACCATCAGCCGCCTGCGGGATGCCGCGCTGGAGCGTGACCTGATGCCCCTGGCCCCCTGCACGCACCGGGCCCCCTGCCCGCTGGCCCACGCCCATGCCGGACGCGGCTGGTGCCACTTCACTTTCGACTGCGAAGGTGCGCCGCAATGGCTGCAGGAGCTGTCCTCCGCCGCCGGTCTTGCCAAGAGCGCCCTGAGCCTGGCCCCGCTGCTGTTGCGGGCCGATCCGACCGCCGGGGAAAGCCTGTTCGACGATCTGGACGACCTTGATGACGACGCCCCGGACAACAGCCGCGAAGCTGCGGCCATGCTGCGCCAGCCCCGGCCCGTGCGTGTGCTCTCCTCGCCCTTCGTAGTGCCCGGCCTGCGCGGTCAGGCCCGTTATGCCTGCTGTGCCGCCGGTCTGGCCGTGGTGCCCGATGCCGCCGCCCTGCCCTCGGGCGCGCAGCTCACGGCCCGGGCCCAGGCGGACGAACGGCCCGGCACGCCCCGCCGTGACCGCAAGAGCGGCGCCCTGCTGCTGGCCCTGCCCGCCGTCCCCGGCGGCAGCCGCGGCCCGGGACGTTCCGCGGGCTCCGAAGAACCGCGCCGGAACTTCCGTGACCGGCAGGAGGACAGATACGGGGACAAGCGCTTCGGCAGGCGCTCCGACGAACGCGACACTGCCGACGGCGCCTTCCGCGACCGCCGCAACGGCAACGACCGCCAGCCCCGCCGTGACG
>CDZT01047874.1_pt1 | contig 40747 bp, 41 predicted proteins | sample 557531 | NCBI WGS metagenome assembly CDZT01 (sample SAMEA3182066, study PRJEB8094) | gut metagenome | biome: human; feature: gut; material: Stool; isolation source: human stools | place: Canada | collected 2013-03-05
GCGCTGCCTGCTCTGCATCCTTTTCTGCAACGGTCTTCCGATATTGATCCAATAATTCTTGAAACGGCGCAGCGTCAAGATTCAGAATTTCCGTCAGCACAGCGCCGTAGGGCTGCATCGTCGGATGGGATTCTACCCAATAGCCGGACGCGCCGAACTCCACCTTCGTATTGGTGCGCGGCCGATGAAAATCCAATAAATCTTTTCCCAAAACGCCCATGTGCGTGCGCCTCCTTTGTAGAGAATGTATTTTCGTTTGTGTAGTGTATGCGCTTAAATAATACATTACCTATTGTGGAATGTCAATGGTTGTGCTATCATCCGATTGTAGATTTGTAGAGAATGTATCTACAATAAATAATATCGAAAGGAAGTGAACAAATGAAGAAACTCGAAACCATGACCGCTGAACAGTTACAGAGAGCGCCATACTCACCGGTGCCGTTTCTGGTAGAGGAACTGCTCCCGGAGGGTCTGCACATCCTCGCTGGCGCACCGAAGATCGGCAAATCGTGGCTGGCGCTGTGGCTGTGTCTGCGCGTTTCGCAGGGGCAGCCGCTCTGGAATTTTGCCGTGACACAGGGTGAAGTTCTGTATCTCAGCCTGGAAGATTCCTACCGGCGTATCCAGTCGCGGCTCTTTGATCTGACGGTGGATGCGCCGCCGACGCTGCACTTTGCAATCTTGGCAGACCCCCTCAAGCACGGCTTGGAGCAGCAGATCGAACAGTTTTTAGCCGAGCATCCGGCAACGAAGCTCGTTGTGATCGACACCTTGCAGCGCGTTCGTAGCACAGGAAATGACAGTAATCTGTACGCAAATGATTATCAGGATGTAGGCTTGCTCAAGCAGCTCGCAGACAAACACCACATCGCAATTCTCTTAATTCACCACCTGCGCAAACTCCACGACGACGATCCGATGAACATGATCTCCGGCTCGACGGGCTTAAGCGGCGCGGCAGATTCGACCTTTGTTCTCCAGAAAAGTTCTCGCCTTGCCAACATTGCCTCGCTGCATTGCACCGGTCGGGACATCCCGGACCGGACTTTGAAACTCGAATTTGGTGAGGACGATCACGTCTGGAAACTGCTTGAGAACAGTAAAACTTGCAGTGGCGCTTCTAAGATTTCAACGCTTCAACTCGTACATCTTTTCTCTGAATTGCTCCGTGCCGATCCTGAATATCTCGGCTCACCATCGGCACTGTCAGCAAAGATCGACCCTGATGGCAGTCTCGGTATCACACCGAAAAAGGTCACGAGGCTGGTGCGGGAAAGCGTTGCGGCTCTAAACGAAAACGGAATTCTGGCGGATACCTACCGCAGCAATGGAAAACGGTGGATTTCGATCAAACGTGCCGATAGTGCCGATTTTCCGCCCGTGAAAACAATCGGCACGATCGACCCTGTGGGTGTGCCGAGCGCCTGCACCGCGCCGTGAGGCGCGTGTCGCCGCTGTGTGTGGCTTTCCGCCCCGACTGCGAGAGCGTCGCGATGGCACAGCAAAAGCCAACGTTGCGCCGATGTGCAGGCAACGTGAAAAAACGCGGGTTCAAAACGCAGAGAATCCCCGCCGCGGCGGGAAAAATCCTCCCGTTCGGGAGGAGCCAGCATCGCATTTGGCTAGTCGCCGGCGCACCGGCTCCCTGCCAAATGCCTCAAATCGGGCAGAAGCCCGTGCCCACTTTTACGAACGGAGGAAAGATGAAAAAAGACAAACAATTCAGCATCCGAATAGCAGCACAAGATCTGGAAACGATACGCCGGAAAGCAGCACAAGCCCATATGAGCCAGAGCGACTATGTGACCGCGTGTTGTCTCGGAAAACGGATTGTGATTCTGAACGGGCTGAAAGAGGTTTTGCGGCAGCAGAAGGCCATCGGCAATAACCTCAATCAGCTGACGGTACTGGCGAACATGGGCAGGGTACAGTTCGCCAATCTGGGTGCCGCTGTGTAAATTCCAGGCAGGAACAACCCATCAATATTTACGATTGTAATACCAGTAGCACCCGGTATAAACGAGCGATTGAATACAAGTCAGCACGCAGAGAACTTTGCCAATGAGCGGCTGATGGAAAACCAGAATTGCTGCGAGGACGGCAAGCAGCTGCGCGTAAATGCAGATAAAAAACGTCAGACTGCGCGCCTTATTTGCAACATATGCTGTTCGCTCGTCCTGAAGCGAAGCATCATAATCAGCCGCCTGTTCGGGATCACGGCTGAGCCGGGCTGCGCGCAGCAGACGGACAAGCCCAAGCACACAAACGCCGCCGCCAACCGATGCAAGCCAACTGCTTTTTATAAAATATCCTGCGATCGCCAAAACAGCTCCAAGTACGAAATACAGCATACCAAGTTTTTTCTGTTCCTTCAGTTTCATGTATCTTCCTCCTCGAAAATAAAAATATCCTCAATTTGCGCATCAAATATCTGTGCAATTTTGTGCGCCAGAAGAATAGACGGATTGTATCTATCGTTTTCCAGCGAAATAATGGTCTGCCGCGTTACACCGAGCAGGCTTGCAAGCTGCTGCTGCGTCAGCCCGCGTGCTTTGCGTTTTTCCGCAATGCAGTTTTTCATGTATACACCTCTTTTCAAAAAGTAAAGCTTACTTTACATAAACATTATAACGCCAGCGCCGTAAATGTCAAGCTAATTTTACATATACGTTTCAAATTTTATGGCAAAGCAGTTGAACGCGGATCTGAAAACGCTCCTGACCAAACAGGAAACGCAGGAAGCTCTGACCGCGATGCAGGCGAGCGCGACAGAGTTCGCAGGACAGGCTGGGAGTCTGAACGCGAGGTATTCTTCCGCCTGCAAAGAGCTGACCGAGAGTACCAAAACGGCGCTGAATGCAGTGACGAAAGAAACGAATCAGCAGTTTTCCAATATGGCACAGGCTGCGAAGAAGAAAATTCACCTGTGCGCGTGGATCTCGATTACGGCAGTGATCCTGTGCGCGGCGCTGTGCAGCTTGGTCGTGCTGTGGAGCAGATGACAGACGATGTACTGACACGTGACGGAACGACTATAGTGCTGCACATCGACAGCAAGCGCCGCAAGAAGCTCCGGCAAAAGAAAACCGCCCTCGGTCACGCTGAGGACGATCATGAGGATTGGAACATGGAACAAAAAATGTAAGGGGAGATATTATGGCAAGTATCAAACAGGTAACGGAAACAGTCCCTCACCGTATTTGGTAATGAGGGACTGTTTGAGTATATATTATTTCTTCATCAATGGTGCGCCGGTGTGCCATGCTTGACCAACCTTTTCCCCAATGGCATAGTAGCCGTTGCGGAACTGGTCAAACACGAAAGCGTTCAGCTTGGTGACATCTACCTTGTCCTTTTCATCCAGCACGGACTCGTCTGCCAGTACGCCAACGATCTCACCGATGACATGATGACCGTAGACCTCCATCTTGTCCTCGACGACCTTACACTCCAACGTCAGCGGGAACTCCTGTACGATAGGAGCGTCCACCTTTTCGCTTTTCACAGCAGTCAGACCGCTGCGCTCGAACTTGTTCGCCATCTTGTTGCCGCTGGCAATGCCGAAGAAGTCAGCGGCCTCGATATGGGGAATATCTGCAATACTCAGAGTGAACGCACTGCGCTTTTTGATGTTCTCCGAGGTCTTATGACCCTCGTCAATGTTCAGAGACACCATATTCTCCGCGCAGATCCCGCCCCACGCCATGTTCATCACGTCGACTGTATCATCGTCGCCGTAGGTGGCGATCATCAGCACAGGCATTGGGAACAGATAGGGGTGAACGCCTAATTCTTTTTTCATGGGTAATGACCTCCGTTTGAGCTTTGGATTGACATCGATCCGTCATCCTGCTATCATATTAGCATACATCAGAAAAAGTGCAAGTACTGTCAATAAAGATAGATACTATTCAAAAAGGAAGTGTAACCATGTCCTGCATGGAGAACTATATCAAAGACGCAAACTTTGCTGACACCGGATTCAGCTACACCATGTCGCTCATCAGCGGCAAGCATAAGATGGTCATTTTGTATTGCCTGATGGAGTTTGAACCGGTGCGGTTCAATGAGATGAAGCGCTATCTTGGCGTAATTACAGACAAGACGCTTAGTAGCAACCTGAAAGAACTGGAAGCCGACCAGCTTATTGTGCGGAAAGAGTATCCGCAGATTCCACCGAAAGTAGAGTATTCGCTGTCCGAGCGCGGAAAGTCTCTGATGAAAGTGCTTGACCAACTTTGTATCTGGGGCGAAGAAAACAGGTTAGTAAATTGATAAACTCCAGTTTGCCGAGATACTCCTGATACCATTGTCACTTTCGTAGAATCTTCAAAACGCACTAGCTATTCCCGATTTTTCTGGTATTGTTGCTGTTACAAAATCTCAGCCGTGCTGAGCGAAACAGGAGGAATCACAAAATGGCAAGTATCAGAAAACGCGGAAACAGTTACCTCATCGTAGTGTCCATGGGCTACACGCCGGACGGCAGGCGGCGCAACCCGCAGCAGAAAACGATCAAGCCGCCCGTGGGGCTGACCCCAAAGCAGACGGAAAAGTGGTTGCAGGAGCAGGCCATGCTGTTCGAGATGAGCTGCAAGAAGCTGAACCCGACCATTGACCGGTCAATCACGCTCGAAAAGTACACGGAAATCTGGCTGCAAACCATCGCGCCGGACAAGCTGGCAAAATCCACGCTCGTCCGGGAAAAACAGGACATTGAACGCTTCAAAGCGTTCCTCGGCAGCTACAAGCTCGTCGATCTGCGGCCGGAACACTTCCGCAGACTCTATGCAAAGTTACGCAAACAAAAGAACAAGGTAACCGGAAAGCCGCTCTCCGAAGCGACGGTAGAAGGTGTCCACAGCTGTCTGTGCGGCATCCTCTCCGACGCGATGGAGGGCGGCTATCTCGATCACAATCCCGCGTGGCGCACCTACAAATACGCAGGACAGAAGAAAGAGAAAAAGATCGCGGACGATGAAACGGTGAAAGAGCTGATTCAGGCGCTGGAAACTGTGAGCATCCTGTACGAAACCTACTTCAAGCTCATCATTGCGACCGGGATGCGGCGCGGCGAGTGCTGCGCGCTCAAATGGGAGGACATCAACTACGCCGAGCGCAGCATCCACGTTTGCCGCAACGCAGTCAAAACAACCGGCGATGAGATCATCGTGAAAGCGCCGAAAACCAAGGCTGGCAATCGGTATGTGTACTTCTCCGCCGAAATGGAGAGTCTGCTCCGCGAATACGAAGCCTTCTGCGCGGCGGAAACCGATTGCTACGACCGGCGCAAGCAGGCGAAGGACGATTATGTGTTCCGCAGAAAGGGAATGAAACTGCCAATGACGCCTTCGACCTTCACTTGGCGCTTTAAGAAAATCCTCAAGGCAAACGATCTACCGACTGATCTGAACGTTCACAGCCTGCGTCACACGGCAGCAACCCTGTTTATCGCCAGCGGCACGGACGTCGGCACGGTTGCCGGACTCTTAGGACACAGCCAGCCGTCGACCACGCTGGATATCTACACCCACGCGTTTGATAAGAACAAGAAAGCCGCCAGCCAAATTATGCAAAGCAGCTTGGAGATCTGAGCTCGCTGCCGAAAAGCTTTATCCGGTTGCGCTACGCTGTAAAAGCAGATAATTTGAACAATTTTATATAAAAATTCCGTAAAATCATATGATTTTACGGAATTTTTTGTACGCCCGACACGATTCGAACGTGCGACCTACAGAGTCGGAGTTTTCAGGCATCAACTGATAAAATGCTGTATTTTCAAGGGTTATACGGTTTTTGCCGAGAACATCTGGTTTTCCTGAATTTTCTAAAAAACATTGAAAGCACTGGGAAAACCGGCTTTTTCAGTTCCACAGAGGATAGTAGTCAAACAGTAGTCAAGGCTGTACCATCACCAACGCAAAGAGATAAATAATCTCAAGCGGTTCCTTATTATATTCCGAAAGAGCTCCGCTTTTGACGAGACTGTCAAAAAGCGGAGCTCGAGCTCTTATGCGCCGGTGGTCTCAATGACCTCTTCGGGCTTGATGCGGATGGAGGTCAGGCAGATGAGGACGTTGATAAACGTCACGATCAAGCCGGTGTAGAACACGTACTTGAGGTCCCCCGTCACGCCGACGAGCACGCCGACCACAGCCACGAAAACTGTTGCCATGCAGGTGCTGGAGAACTGATACATGCCCTGTGCAGGACCGTATTCCTCCGTTGGAAGACCATACTGGAAATACGGGGTCAGGCAGGTCTGCGAAATTGCGTTACCAACGCCGCCGAGCGCAGAGCCGATCCAGACCTGAAGAATAGAGGATGTTGACTGAAGCAGCGCGAAGCAGAGCAGTGCACCGAACGTGCAGAAGCTTCCGATAATCGTCATCGTGCGTACATTCTTCGCAAAGTTCTTCGCCAAAATCTTGCCAAGGAACAAGCCAAGGATCGTAATAACAATCGTCGAAGGGATGGTTGTCGTTGAACCGAGCGTTGCAGATGTGTTCATGACGTACAGCAGGTAATTGAGCAGATATCCTGATGCGCAGGTGGAGAAAACAACCACACAGCAATTGCTGAAGAATGCCGTACGGAAGCGCTTATACTGGAACACGCGAATCGGCACAGTGGGGTTTGCAATGCGTCCGGAATGGCGCACAAGAAGCCACGCGAACACCGCCACCGCGACTGGAAGCAGCAGACCAAAGCTTAGCCACGGGAAAACTTTGCCGGACAAACCCGTCCACATGACAAAGGCAAAGACCATAATCGCAAGATACAGCCAGCCTGTCACATCAAACTTTTCCTTGCTCTGACTCTTGCTGTTGGGATAGAGCATTCCGATTGCAATGAGCGAGAATACATAGAGTGGAATCCAGAGCAGGAACGAAATTCTGGGGAGGTTTACATCGACCAGCATACCGGCCAGCGGCGGACCAATCAGAGAGCCGATGGCGTTGAAAGTCGCAATATAGCCGTAATATTTTATGGAAGCCGAGCGCTCAAAGGCAGTACCGATCATAACAAACGGCGCGGTAATTACGAAGCCGCTTCCAAATGAGCCGAGGAAGTTAAACAGACCGATGATAAACACACTGTTTGCAAACTGCATACCGACGCGGCCAAACAGCATCAAAAATGCACCAAGGAACAGGACAGTCTTGCTGCCAATTTTCCGCCCCAGTGCCGCAACTGCCGGAAGCGCGACCATCATGCCCGTTGCGCCGAGCGGCGCAACAAGCGAGTAAAACTCATATCCGCCGATTGCAGTCAGCAGCGGTGCGATCGCTGTGTTTCCACCATAGCTGAACAGCTGTGAACCCGTGCACAGGACGAAGATCGCAGCTAGAAACAGCTTTGTGTTCTTGATTTTTATTTGCATACGTTTTCTCCTTTTCTTAACTCTTTGTCAGCTCATCCATTTCCCATGTGCTGGCAGTGCCATAGTCGATGTAGAGGATCTGTCCGCTCATATAGCTGAACAGGTGGCTGCCGACAGCTGCCATCGGATAGCCCATTTCCTCGGCAGACGCCCAACGACCGTTCCACGGCGCGAGAAACAGCTTTTCCAGAATTGCCTGTCCCTTTTCCGCATCACCGCAGATAGAGGCGTTGAAATCATCGGTCAGTCCTGTTTTCGTCATGCCGGGGGCGATGGCGTTGATGCGGATTTTGCGGGAGATGAACGCCTCGTTCTGGCACATATCCATGACATAGACGTGCTGGCACTGTTTGGCAAAGACATAGCCGCCTGCCGTTTTGTCAGGATGCGCTTCATACCACGCGCTCGCGCTTTCCCACGTTTTGCAGCCGATGATCTCACGGCAGGCGGCGATATTCTCGCGCCACGCCTTTCCGCCGTCGGACGAAATAAACGTCACAGAACCGTTATCGGCAATGCGCGGCAGAAGCTGCTCAGTGATGTACTTGAAGCTGTAAAAATTGGTCAGCTGTACCTGCATCGCGTTGCGGTTTCCCTGCGTGTTGGAAATGCCGTGGCAGATATAGATGGCATCCAGCTCATCGGGAGTCTGTGCGAGCATTGTGTCCACGCCTGCCTGTGAGCCAAGGTCACAGGGAATCTGCTTTGTGACTGCAAAATCGACCGGCTTTCTGCGCACGGTGGCGTAGACATTTGCGCCAAGCTCCGTTAGAAGCCGCGCTGTAGCCTTTCCCATGCCAGAGCCGGCGCCCGTGACCAGCACGTTTTTGCCGCGCAGGCCGAATATATCCAGTAAATCCATATATGCTCCTTTCAGTCCGGCAGCTGCGGCACAGACGTAAACGCCTGCGTGCCATCGTCCATGAGAATATCGACGCCGTTTATGTACGAGGCGCGGTAGCTGCACAAAAAGTCAATGAGGTTCGCGATTTCATAAGCCGCGCCGTACCGGCCAAGCGGCATGGTTGCCATCTCGCCCGCAATGCGTTCCGGTTCGCGGTCAATGAGCGTCTGGTGCATAGGCGTGACGATGCGCCCGGGCGCAATGGAGTTGATGCGGCAGCCCTTGTGGCCGAAGCGTCCGGCGTTCATGCGGACATAGAACATGACAAAGAGCTTGCTGAACATGTAGGCTCTGCCGGGGTCGGGCGCAATGGTCAGGAGCTTATCGAAAAGCTGATCGGGCGCGTCTTTGACGCTGAAGAAAATCTGCTGCATGCTCTCTGGAACGGCGGGCATCAGGTACGCGGCAGAGGACGTAAAGAGAACCATGCTGCCGTCTTCTTCCAGCACTGGATAAAAAGCGTCTGTCATATAGACCGCGCCGAGTGCGTTGACTTTTACGATGGTGCAGCGGCCTTCCTCTGCACCGAGCTTTTCCACAAGCACGGGAGAAAGTCCCGCCGTATGGATGACGTTTTTAACAGCGCCGAGCTCTGCTGCCTTTTGCGCCGCCGCGAGCACCTGCGCGCGGTCGGAAACGTCCGTAACCAGATAGTGCACGTCCATGTTCTGCCGCTTGAGCGAGGCCGCCGCGCTTTGCAGCGCCTCTTCCTTTACGTCGCACAGCAGCAGTGTGTGACCCTGATGGCCGAAGATATTGGCAGCAGCGAAGCCCATACCGCCTGCGCCACCGGTAATAACAGTTACAGGTTTCATCGACGAGTCTCCTTCCGCTGTTACAGGCTGTAGTCGATCTGCACCTTGAGGCACTGAGTGGTGTCGCAGGCGAATTTGATCGCTTCGATGGCGTCCTTGTGCGCGAAGCTGTGCGTGACAAGCGCTTCAAAATCGATGACCTTCCGATAGAGCATGTCGATGGCGATGCGGAACTCTGGGTCGGTCGCGCCGCTGCCACAAACCATGTTCTGAAGACCGAAGACCATCTTTTGCAGGTTCAGCGAGGCCTTGCGGCGATGCACACCAGCCAGAACCATTGTGCCGCCGAATTTCAGCAGGCGAATCGCCTGCTCCAGAAGTGTCGGCTCAATGGTAATGGGATCGATGGAGCCTGCGCAGTCGAAGATGTAATCCGCCGCGCTGCCGGGGCCATAGACGCAGTACGCCATACCGGTCAGCCCGATGAGCTTCTGCTGCCAGCCGGGCTCCGCGCTGTTGACGCCCGCAAAGCCCTGCTTTGCAAGAAGATCGAGCCGGTACTGCGAGCGGTCGACAAAAACAATGTGCTCGCGCGCCGCGCCGCGGTCAACCAGCCGTGCAGCGACGCCCGCGCCGATGATGCCCGCGCCCAGAATGACAGCAATGGTCTTCTCGGTGACGTTGGCGCGGTCGGCGACATGGATGCTCACGGACAACGGCTCAATGAGCGCGGCTTCCTTGTTGCTCATGCGCTCATCCAGAATCCAGAAGTTTTCGTCTTCCTTCGCGTTTGTAATATACAGATATTCCGAAAAGCCACCGAGATACCCCGCCTTTCTGGGATTCGGCGTGGCCTTCAGCGGATACGGCGCAATGCGGTCGCCGGGCTTGACGCCGGTTACATTTTTGCCTGTCTCAACGACCTCGCAGACGACCTCGTGGCCAAATTCCACACGGGGCGGCAGGTAATGCAGCTCGCCGCCGTTGAGCCAGGTGTCGGTATCCGAGCCGCAGATGCTGGCAGTGAGGTTTTTGACAATCATGTCATTTTCTCCGCACGCGGGCATCTCCAGCTCTTCAAAACCAAAGTATTTCTGACCGTAATACATCAGTGCATTGTATTTCATAGCTACTCCTTCCGTGGTCCCCGCTGCAGTATCCGTTGCAGCGGGGAATGCAATCATTGGTAAATAACAGAACTTCCTTGCATCAGCCGTACTTTACAACAGGAAAAGCAACCTGTAATAAACGTTAATTTCAGCAGAAAATCTTATCGCAGAGCACCGCCTCAAAGCCGTGCAGCTGCACCCTTGTTCCGATACCCGCTTTGCTGTTGTCGACGATTGCGCAGCCGATGTTTTTGTTCAACACATAGCTGTAGGTCACCTTCGTCACGCGGCCGATCTCCTCGCCGTCCAGCATAACGGGTGTACCGGGACCTCCGATGTTGCGTGCGGGGATAAAGATGTCTTCCTCGTCGACCGTGAAGCCGAAGAGTGTGCGCTTTGCACCTTCCTCGCGGATTTTCAAAAGCGCTTCTTTACCGATGAACTCCTTGTCCCAGCCGATGCCCTTGGCCATGTCGACCTCGAAGGGGTTCGCCCAGCCGATATCGCTCATGAGATAGTAGCCGCGCTCGGTCGGGAGCGTCCAGACCATGACCTGAATGTCCGTGATCTGTTTGGCGTCAAATTTCGGCGCGGCCTCGCGCAGCTTTTCCACTGCCTTTTTCGTATGCTCCGGGGAAATATAGAGCTCGTATCCGAGCTTTTCGCCGGAGAAGCCGCCGCGATTGATTTTCACGGGGATGCCGTCCATGGTGTTGTCCAGCATCTGGAAGAACTTGACCTCATCCGCCGGCTGGTCGATGACGGCGTTAAGAAGCTCCAGAGAGCGGGGACCCTGAATGGAGTACATGTCCCACTCGGGCGTAATATCGCGGTAGGTGACGCTGAAGCCCGCCTTGTGCGAGTCGTACCACGGAAGCACCTTGCGTGTGTAGAGCGTCGATACCCAGTAACGGTTTTCGTCCATGCGGAAGATGACGACATCATCGCGGATGAGACCGTTTTCATCAAGCATCGTCGTGTAGCGCGCGCGGGTGATTTTCAGATTTCCGATGGGGTTTGCGTAGAGATAGTCCAGAAACGCCGTCGCATCCTCGCCCTGAACCTCAATGAGCTGGTGTGTAAACAGATACCAGCCCGCGGTGGTGCGAACCGCCATATGCTCCGCGCGCTTCATTTCGTCATGGCTGTATACATTCTGATACATTTTTGTTTCCCTCCCTCAGCGGCAGTATTTGTCGATCTTGCGTCCGATGTGCACGCGGTAGGTTTCTGCCGGGACGTTTTCGGCCTCTTCCCAGACGAACCATTCCGGGCTCACAAGCGTCTTGACCATGCCGTACCACATCGCGTTGTAAGCAGTAGTCAGACCATCGAGCTTGCGGTTGAAGGCTGCGCGGTCAATATCATAGATGACCTCATCTTTGTTGAATGCGACAACCGTGTAGGGTGTGAGGATCGACTGCAGGATGACCTCAATGTAGCCGCCCAGAACGCGTCCGTCGTTGACCTCGCGCGGCACGCCCAGCCAGCTGCGCAGCCCTTCTACGGCAAATGCCTCGCCGAACATCATCTTGCCAGCACCCTCGAAGCAGCAGGTGATGATATTGTCAACATATTCACGCGTGAATTTTCCAGCACGGACAAGCATGTTGATGGGATTGATGACATAATCGCTGCCGAGTGCGTAGGTCACAGCACCGTCCTTGTAATAGTCGTCGCAGTCCATTTCCATGCATGTACCACTGCGATACTTGTAGCCAAATTCGCTGCGCATCTGTTGCGGTTCGGTGTACATGTCTTCGCGTTTGGTAAATTTAATTTGATCTTCTGTTGCGATGGGACCGAAGTTATCCCAGATTTTATCGCGAGGGGGCATCGGGAACTTGTCCCGGTTTTCGCACACGACACGGCAGTGCAGATCACCGCAGCCTCTTGCTTCGACCATGCTATACTCGCAGTTGTCACCGCAGCACCTGCCAATCTCCTCCAAAGAAGCTGTTGACGTGCGGCAAATCTCACTGCCCATGATGTCCCACGGACAGGCATCGAGCTCTTTTTCTGCGCGATAGGTGCCGAAGTCGTTGACACGCCCCTGCATCAGTAAGCGCTCATCTCCGTTGTCACCGAATACCGCTGCGCGGAAGCCGCCGGTATTGTCTGTGCCCTTGAAGAACGGATGCATATAATGTTTGGCCAGATGATAGTCGCGGTACAGATGCCCCGGTGCGACCTCCATCTTGCTGAATATATAATTCTTGACACCGACATCCGTTTTACACATCAGTGTGCAGCGCTCGTCGTAGTCCGGCACCAGAATACGCAGAACCTCCTGATAGACCGCGCCGATAACCGCGTGGTGGCGGCAAGCGTAGTGATATGCGTCATGAAAGGAGATCAGCTTTTCCCACGGCGTTTTAATGGCTGGGTGCAGGGGAAGGGATTTTGCGCCGACCTCTTTTGGCAGGCGATCGTCAATTTTGCAGCTCATTTTCACATTCCTCCTTGTTGATTTTGCACGATTATCATCTCGTCATCTGTGCTTGCTGTACAAAAATAACATGATTCACAGAAAATAAAAATCCGCAAAAGTGTAGGTGGAAACAAAAAAGCGTCCCGCACGTTTGTTGTGCGAGGCGCTCTTTCTGATAATCAGAGAATATGTTCGATAGCCTGAAATTGCGGCTCGCAAAAAGCAAGCGGAGGTGGATTATCCTCATTCCATCTGTCTTCGTTTTCTTCCGTACAGACAAGATTTGCTTGTGCGAGATAAACTCGTTCGATAATCATCAATTCCAGCCGCTGATCAACGTCATCCAAATCTACATTTAGGATTGACGCAATTCGCGTCAGTCGGTCCATGAGTGTACTGCGGTGAATATAAAGCTCTTTTGCTGTTTTCGCTAGATTCCGTTCATTTTTTAAATACACGTCCAAAGTTTCTATGTAGTCTACCTGCGCAGTCTTGTTGTGCTGAATCAGCTTCTGAAAGCCTGTCGTATCAAGCAGCGCCAATGGAAATTCCCCAAGCGCGTGGAATAACATATAAGTCAGCGATTGATCGCGAAAATAAAACAAACGCTCGTTCTGTTGGCGATTTCCGCCTATTTCGAGTGCGATGCTGGCCTGCCGATAGAAATATCGCAGTTGAGCCACCTGTGAAAAGTCAAAAGTATTACTTATACCTGCAAATAAATCAAGTTTACGCAGAAATTCAGTCAAATGCTGTTGGGAAACAACATCACTTTGTCGAAGCATCACGGCAATTGCTCCATCATACTCAAACGCTGCACTTCCTGAAAAAGTTTTCGATAACTGGTCAGCAAAATAAGACATTGGTACTTTCTTGCTGGAACGTTTGCCGCATACAATTTTCATACATTGAAATGAAGTCTGCGTCAAGTGCGTAGAAACAAACTGACGATCAAGATTGCTAAGAGGAGTTCCCAGTAGTAATGTACGAAAAATATGTGTGAGCTTCCGTTCGCGACCATCGGAAATACTATGAAGTTTGGAGACAGCCATCTCAACAAGCTTCGAAAAATACTGGCACAGAATACTGTCGCCTGCACGAAAGGGACGTAAAACGAAAGCAATTTTCAGATTGCCAATGAAACGATCACCATGATATAGATTCACAGAAAAGTGTGTATTTCCATTGCAAATCATCAAAAAAGGTTCGCGCTTTTTAGGCGTAAAATTTGTATCGCGCAAGCTGAGAGAAAGGTACTCTTTCTGGAACATATTGTTATTGTCGGGACGAAAAGCGAGCATATCGTCTCGACGATCAATGATTGCACTGTATGCCAGAAAATGAAATTTTGAATCGATGACTACGATTGGATTTTCGAAAATCGGGAAGCTCAATTCCAGCATTTTCTGAATATCGGCGGTTGTCTCAATCGTCTCACGCAAAGCGCGGTCCCATGCGTCAAATTGATCAAAAATATCCAGTACAGTGTTGTTGACAGTTATAAGCTCGCTATTTTCTACTATGAGACAGCTGTAGCTCCCACTGCGATATATTTCTGGCATAGAAGAACCAATGCAGATTACCACTGCACCCTCACGAAAAATCGGATTTCCGGGCAGCTGCTCTCCTTGCGCGATATAAAGGCAGTTTTCTTCAAATTCACGCCCCCAGCCACTGTAAAGCCGCGGTCTTTGCAAAGACAATACCTGACTGTAATGGCCATATTTCTTTACGACAAAAGACTCTGACAATGCGTCAAATAAAATATCACCGCTGAGATTCATCGTACGCGCTCCTTTCTTTCGCATGATGGTATTTTACAGCAGCAAGGGTCCTCACTTCAACCATCCTGATTCATTATTTTACTTTTTGGTAGTTTTCGCAAAATACGACCGATGTATTTTGACGTTATATACCCGTCATTTTGGTGGGTCGGCTGCTTGCGCATAGCAACAAAGTCGACGGGGCAAATTTGCGGTTCTTTTTTAAATCAGTCATATTTTATTCAAAAGACAATCGAACAACAAGACGCAGCAAGTGAACGGCATCATGTTACATGCGCCATCTATTTTGTTATTGCTTCAACCAGTGTGCGAATTCTTTCTGCGAGATCTCGCCATTCTCACACTTCTCCTTTTCTTTCTGTGCCTCCTTACTCCAAGCGGAGAACGCTTCCTGAGAGATTTTGCCCGCACGGATCCATGCGAAGCGGCGCTTGTACTCGCGGCGATAGATTTTCAGCAGCTCGTCCTGCGCGTGGCTTTGCAAATACTGCCGCATTGCACCGACTTCCTTGCAGGTGCGCCCGCGGTTGTCGAACACGCGGCTGCAATACTCTGTGCTGCCGTGAACGGTGAGCGCAAAATATTTGCCGCAGTTCTTGCAGGTGCGCATCATGATCTTTTCCTGAACGCACTTGCGCAGAGAAAAGTCGATCAGGTCGTACATATTTTGTGGATATAGCACCTCAGCGAACTGTTTCTCCTCTACAAACTCGAACGAAATCTTCATCGGCTGGAAGTCGAATTTCTGCAAAGACGGAGCTTGTTCATACGCCTGTACCCGAATGAAAAAATCCACGTCAGTGATACTTGCGTCCAGAACTGTCTGGAACAGGCGCAGAATTTGCTGCTGCATGGTCGCCAGATTGCTCGGAACGTGCGCCAACTCCTTGTGCGGCAAAAGCTTCGTGAGATTTTTGTAATCTGCTGCCTGCTTCAACCGGTCGCTCCAATCCAGCCACAGGTAGAAAAAATACGGATGCTCGTCCTTGAAATCATCCAGAAGTTCTTGTACTGGCTTCAGGCACTTTGTGTCCCGTGTCTGGTAAAACTTTATCAACGAGCGCTCCGCTTCATGGAAACGCGGTTCCCATTGATTCACGTCATAATATACGAACGACAGCAGGCTGTCCGGGAAAGGGACAGCTGCTTTCCTTTATAAGCGGCGTTACTGTTTGTAAATCAGGACAAACAGGCCAGCCAGGAACAGCGCGATGCCGATGATGCCGGAAACGGTGATGTATTCCTGGAAGCAGATAGCACCGAGAATCGTTGCTACGATCGGTTCAACGGAGGCAAGGATGGAGGCCTGACTGGACTCTACCTGCTCCAGACCCTTGGTATAGAGAATAAAGGCGAGGAAGCAGGTAAAAAACGCCATGGCGATCATCCAGGCAACGGCAGAGGTGCCAAGCGTTACCGCTTGGCCAATCAGCTTCCAGTTGCACAAAAAGGCGCAGCCCACCGAGCAGGTGAGGTAGGTATAGAAGTTGATGGTCCAGGAGGAATAGCCCTTTTGCAGGGCATAACGGCTGAAAATGGAATAGAGCGCATAGGTAAAGCCGGAGGCCAGACCGAACAAAATGCCTTTGAGCGGAGCCTGCGCGGCCGTACCGATGCCGGAGACCAGGAAGCAGCCGGAAAAGGTGATCAGAAGGGCCAGAACCTTCCGGCGCGTCAGCTTCTCATGGAACAGAATCAGACTCAGAAGCATGACGAAAATCGGCGCGGTTGCCAGCAGAACGCTCATGACGCTGAGGCTTGTGATGGTCATGCCGGTAAAGTCGAACCAGGAAAAGGCCAGCTGGCTGACAAGCCCTGTTCCAATGAAGCACCAGAGGTCCTTCAGGCGGATTTTCAGGTATTCCCTGTGGAACAGCAGCAGATACACCCCGACAAAAATCAGGCTCAACGTGATCCGGATCTGAACAATTTCCAGGGCGCTCAGCCCGTAGGCGTTCATTTTGCGCACATAGACGCCCATGCTTCCCCAGAGGGAGCCGGCGAGCAAAATGTATAACATGGACAATTTCTTTTTCATAGCGGTCCAACTTTCTTCTGCGAACACAAAAACCGGACGGAGCAGCAGCGCCGTCCGGTTTGCAGGTGTTACATGTTGAGATATTTGTCACAGACAGCCTGCGCGTCGCGGGCGGTCTTTTCTTCGTCGATGGTGGCAAGGCGGCCCTGCTTGACGGTGACGTTGCCGTGCACCACGGTGTAGTCGACAGGACCACGGACGCCGACGGTCGCCAGAACGGACTTGGGATCATAGCAGGCGCCGGTGAGCTCCATTCTGCGGCTGTCGATCAGGAACAGATCGCAGCACTTGCCGGTGGCAAGGCTTCCGATGTCATCGCGGCCGAGAAGCTTTGCGCTGCCGCACGTGGCCATCTTCAGGAAATCGTAGCCGGAGGGCGCTTCGCGGCTGGAATTGAGCCGGTGCAGCAGGAATGCCACGCGGAGCTCTTCCATCAGGCTCGAGCCGTCGTTGGATGCGGAGCCGTCCACACCCAGACCGACCGGCACGCCGAGCTTGAGCATTTCCGGAATCCGGGCAATGCCGGAGGCAAGCTTCATGTTGGAAATCGGGCAGTGGCAGACGCCGGTGCCGGTTTCAGCGAGAAGCTTGAGCTCTTCGGTGTTGAAATGAATGCCGTGTGCGTACCACACGTCCGGACCGACCCAGCCGAGCGTCTGCATGAACGCCAGCGGGCGCATGCCTTCGCGCTCGAGCATGTAGTTTTCTTCGTCCTTGGTCTCGCACAGGTGCGTATGCAGCCGGACATGGTACTGTCGGGCGAGAATGGCGCTCTGGCGCAGGAGCTCGGCCGAAACAGAAAACGGCGAGCAGGGAGCCAGCGCCACCTGGCGCATGGAGCCGAAGGAAGCATCATGATAGGTTTCGATCAGGCGCGCGGAGTCCTTCATAATTTCGTCTACTGTCTGCACCACGGAATCGGGGGGAAGGCCGCCGTCCTTGACGGACAGATCCATCGAGCCGCGCGAGCAGTGCATGCGGATGCCGAGCTCAGAGGCAGCCTCAAACTGCGTGCCGATAAGGTCGCCGGAGCCGGCCGGGAACACATAGTGGTGATCGAAGCAGGTTGTGCAGCCGTGCTTCATAAGCTCACCCATGCCCGTCAGGCTCGACAGGCGGATGACGTTGGTGTCAAGGTTTTTCCAGATTTCATAGAGCGTCTTGAGCCAGTCGAACAGCTCCATGTTCTGCACCTGCGGCAGGTTGCGGGAGAACTGCTGGTACAGATGATGGTGCGTGTTGATCAGACCTGGATAGCAGAGCATGTGGCTCGCGTCAATGGTCTCATCGGCGGTCTTGTCGAGATTTGGGCCGATGGCGCGGATGACGCCGTCTTCTGCATAGAGGTCGACGTTCTGATAGACGGTGTCGGCGTCGTCACACGAGACGAGCTGAGAAATGTTTTTGATAAGCAGCGTTTTCATGGCGTTCTCCTTTTTGCTTACAGTACGATTTCCACCGGGCCGCCGTCGAGCGGCTGGAAAACGGCAGGCTCGTCCGTCTCCAGAGACAGGAAATAGTAGAAGGTCGGTGCATCGAACGCGCGGCAGGCGTCGTGCCAGATGCCCTTGTTGATGACCAGAATCTCGCCCGGCTCAATGATGAAGGCGCGCACGTCCTCAGCGTGGGCGTGGCCGGACGGGTCGGTATTGGCAAGCGCCACGACAATCGGGCGGTCCTCGCCACAGACCATCAGCTCTTTCGTCTTCGTGTGGCGCTCCATGGAAGCAACCTCATAGGGCGGATAGGTTTTGACATAGGTCATGCCAAAGTGCGCAGGCTGATCCATACACACATCGTCTGTCATCCAGCATTTCCAGCCCTCGCCCTGGAAGCAGTCGTTGTCAGTCAGGCGCGTGACGACACCGAAGTCCTTGAAGTTTTCCGGGGTGGCATGAATGGCTTTTACCTGTTTCATTGTAGACGGCCTCCTCTCAAAATGCAACCTGCACGGCGGCAGGCTGAATCTGCTTCCAGGCGGTCTCGTCGGGATCGCCGTTGCTATAGGACAGAAAATAGTACTGCGCGTGGCCCTCGACGGCATGACAGGCGTCGTGCCAGATGCCGCGCTTCATGACGACCAGATCGCCCGGCTCCATCAGAAGCGAAACAACGTCCTTCGCCTGCGGCATGCCGTAGGGATCACTGTTGGCGATGCTCAGAATGATGGGCTTGTCGCCGGCAAAGAGAACCTCTTCGGTTGACATATGGCGCTCCATGGAGTCTACCTCAAAGGTGTCGCCATTGTCGCAGACGGTCAGACCGAAGCGCAGCGCCCGCTCCACGGGAGGATCGATGGTCATATACGCCTCGTATTTTTCTGTTTTGACGCCGCGCTCTTTGTGCAGGTCCCAGTAGCGGCCATACGGAGTAAAGTCAAAGTCTTTGATGGAAATCGGTTTTGTTGTAGCCATAGATATCTCCCTTTCTTTATTGATGTTGCGCAAGAAACGCTTCTACTTCCGAAACCGGTGCAACGCCGCCGCGCGGACCGAGAATGGTCACAGCGCGGGCCGCGGCTGCGTTGGAAAATTTTGCGGCGGATTCCGGATCCATGCCGTGCAGCAGGCAATGGGTAAAACTTGCGTTAAACGTATCGCCCGCGCCGGTCGTGTCGACCACGGAGACCATGTGCCCCGGCAGGCGCACATGGCAGTCTTTCGTACGGCAGTCGCACCCGTCAGCGCCGAGCGTTGTGACAACGGCAGTGCAGCCGTCGTCCAGAAGCGCCTGAATGCAGGCGTCCGGATCGCGTCCGGCCGCGTATTTTTCAAGACCAATGTCGTTGAAAAGCAGTACGTCTGCCTTCGAGAACAGCACGTCGGACGAATCTTCAAAGGTGGTCGATTCCAGATCGAAGACGATCTTCGCTCCTGCGCCGCGCCAGCTGTCAAGCAGCGCTTCGTAGTTTTCAAAGCGGCGGATTTCGGCCATCGTTGTGTAGATGTATGCGGCGTTTTCCAGAAGCGCCTGCGTCTGAGGCGGCAGAACGCGCTTGGGGCGCGGGAAGTCGAGGACAAAAATGGTCCGCTCCTTCGGCGTCAGGACGATGATGCATTTTGCATCCGGCAGACGGTCGTCTGTGACAATGTGCGAGGTGTTCAGGCCGAAGGACGCCAGGTTTTCCTTGAGCTCCTGGTTGCTTGCGCCGCCGTTCATGAAGTCGACGAGATAGACGGAGTTTCCGTAGCCTGCCATGACGCTGGCCGCGTTTGCGACCATGCCGCCGGCCTTTTTCTCCATAGGGTGGACCAGAAGCTTATCGCCTTCGGAAACCCAGGAGTCTGCGCTGTAGTATTCATCGAAGCACGCGGTACCGAGTGCGACAAGATATGGCTTGCTCATCCGTAAAACACCTCCGTAAAGGCTTTCGCCGCGGCAGGAATGTCCATCTTGTTGACGGACACGACGGTTTTGCACATTTCTTCTGGGAAAACGGACGCGCCGTGCATTGCGCCGGCAATTGCGCCGACCATGGTGGCGATGGTATCGGTGTCGTTTCCGATGTTGACGCCCATCTTGATGGCGGACAGGGCATCTGCATCAGTGGCGGTCAGAATGCCGAACACACAGGGAACCGCTTCATTTGCGCTCAGACCTGCGCCGATGACGTCGCCGAGCTCCAGCATCGTGTGTTCCCAGCCAAGACCCTTGCGGGCGATGGAAATGGCAAGCTCCATCCGCTTTTCCACACTGGCAACAGAGACGGGCTTTCCGTGCCGGGCGCCTTCGCGCGCGCCGTAGAAGCCTGCGTCAAATACCTCCGGAAGGCTTGCGCCGGTTACGGCAGCGCTGACGGCCGCGGCGATGGCGCAGGCCGCAGAAAGAGAGGCGGCATTGTCATGCGTTGGCTTGCAGAGCGTGATTGCGTCCTGGACGGCGCGTTCCGGATGGTCGGGATTTTTCAGTCCGGCAGGGAAAATTTTCATGGCCGAGCCGTTGGAGGCGCGGGAGTTGTCGCAGGCCAGAACGACGGGAGGCTTGGGAACCGGCTCTCCGAGAATCTTTTTGATGGCGACGCTGGTGCTGGGCCCTGCAAAGCAGAAGTACTCCGGGTGGGCCGACCAGTTGAGCAGCGCGTCCTGCGCCGTCTTGTCGCTGATGGGGCCGTCTGGAGCCTTGAGAATTTCCAGCGCCGTAAAATAAGCCAGGGAAAAATCGTCCGTGACGAAGCCGGCCGGGCAGCCTGCCCCAAAGGTTCCGTCGCCGGGCGCGAGGAGCTGGTCGACATAGGCACCGTAGCGGTCCAGAATCATCTGCGGCGTCATGGTTTCGGTCGCGGCGCCCATCGCGTCGCCGATCGCGGCGCCATAGAAGCAGCCGAGTACACGTTCGTAAGAATCCATTGTTTACCTCCTCTTAAAACCGCAACTGTTTAGTTGTACGACATTATACTAACACCCGTTTTTTTGAAAAGCAAGTTAAAAGAGGCCCGGCGCTGCGGCTGAAAAAAGAAATAGGCAGAATCCACAAAATTATAGTTCTATTTTTGACGTGTGCTATCTGGAATATCGTTGACAGTGGATTGCAAATCGAATAAAATTATATCGTATAATGTCGTTCGTCTAATGAGTTGACGGAAAGGAGACAGTTATGAATCAGACGCAGTATTTTACACTGACGCAGATGATCATTGATGATGTGTATTTCCCGTGGGGTGCGACAAAGCTGAACCAGCTTGGCGGCGGAACCTACACGGTTGCCGGCACGCGCGTGTGGTCGGATCAGGTGGGCTTTTGCTGCCTGATCGGACCAGACTTTGAGGAAACGTACAGCAAGTGGTTCCGGGACAACCAGATCGATATGGCAACGGTGCTCAAAGAGAAGAACACCTGCCACGCAAAAATTCACTACTTTGAAGACGGCGAGCGCGAAGAGCTCCTGCTGCCCGGCTGCGGCAGCCACTATGAGATGCTCTCCCGGTTTACGGATATTCCAGAGCGCTACCGGACAGCAAAGGGCATGTATTTTTTCAAGGACGTGGATGAGCCGTACTGGGAGCAGGCGAAAAACTGGCTCGGCTCCTACTCCGGGATTTCCTGCTGGGAGATTGCGGGCAACGCGGCGGTGCACGAGTGCAAGGACGCGATTGCAGACCGGCTCAGCTATGTGAACCTGTTCTCTTTGAACCTGACTGAGGGAAAGCGCATCACCGGCGAAACAGAGCCTCTACGCGTGGTGGACGTGCTGCGGCAGATGCATGCAGATAACGTGATTCTGCGCATGGGCGCAAAGGGCGCGCTGGCAGCCAAGGACGGCGCAGTCTGGGAGATTCCAGCGGCGCCTGCCAATGTGGTGGACGTGACCGGCGGCGGCAATTCCTCTACGGGCGGCTTCCTGGTCGGCTATTGTGAGTCCGAGGGCGATATCGCCTACGCTGCGCGCTGCGCGGCTGTTTCCGCGTCGTTCATCATTGAGCAGTGGGGTGTGCCGCCTCTCATGGACGCGGCGTTCCGCAAGCAGGCAGAAGCGCGCCTTGCCGCGCTCCCGGCCACCAGAATCTGAGGGAGGACGACATGATGGCAGAAAACTACATGCTCAAAGAGACGCTTTCCTACCCTTCTCTGATCCGGGAAGTGATCGCGCCGCTGCGTGCGCAGGCACAGAGCGTTCTGAGCGATGAAATTATCCGGAACATTGACTGTATTTATATCTACGGAAGCGGCGACTCTTTGAACGCAGCTGTATGCGCAGCGCAGTCGTTCTGGGAGTACGCAGGCGTTCCGGCATATCCTCTCAACGCGATGCAGGCGTCCAGGTATGCAGCGCCGTGCCTGGACCGGACGCGCGCAGCGCGCACGCTTACAATCTGCATTTCCAACAGCGGCGAAGCGGCCAGAAGCGTAGAGGCTTCCATGGCGATGCACGCGGCCGGCACCATCAGCATGGCCATCACGGCAAAGCCCAACTCGCGCGTGGGAAAAGCGGTGGATTACATTCTGCATGCGCCGGTTCCTGCATTTGAGCCCTCGCCCATTCCGGTTCCCGGCATCCGCAGCTTTGCGCTGCCGGTTGTGGGTCTTTATCTGTTTGCGCTGCATATGGCGCAGGTGCGCGGCACCATGACAAAGGACGAGGCCGCGGCGGTGGAGCAGGAATTGCAGCAGCTGCCTGATGTGATTGAAGATGCGTTCACGCGCGGAGACGCGGTTCTGCGGGAGTTTGCAGATCTTTGCAGCAAATGCGAGCGCATGGAGTTTTTTGGCGCGGGCCCGTGCCGCGGCGCGGCAGACTTCGGCGTTTCCAAGGTGCTGGAGGCGCAGGGCTACAGCGTCTTGTCGCAGGACATTGAAGAGTTTGCGCATCAGACGTTCTTCAGCGTGGATACGCACCGGCTTCCGTCGGTGCTTCTGGTTCCGTCGAAGGGCCGGTGCCTCTCGCGGGCAAAGGAAATTCTGTTTGTGCTGCAAAAGCTGGAGCGGCCGGTGCTGGTCATCACAGACGACGAGGCCGTGGCGGCGGACGAGCCGGGCGTCAGATCGCTGTGCCTGAAAAAGAGCGTCAGCGAGAGCCTCATTTCGCTGGTCTTTGCCTGCATCATGACGTATCTGTCGTCCGTTATGCCGCTGCGCGCAAGCGATATTTATATGCACGGCCACGCGGGCGTGTATCAGGAAGATGGCCTGCCAACGGTTCGCGGCAGCAAGGTTGACGTTGTTCTTTAATTGAAGATGGGAGGAAACAAAAATGGAACCCAAATTTCAGAAAATTATTTCCAAATATGACTATGCAGATCAGCTCGCACCCGGCGGCTTCGTCATCGGCGGCAAGCCGGCTCTGACGAAGATCGATGGCGATCTTGTCGGCGACTATGTCATCATGACGGTCCGCGATCCGCTGCTCGATTATGGAGGAGACCCCGCAGAGCTTCTGAGCCGCCGTCTGGAAAACCGCGTGCTTGCCGGACAGTCCGGTATGTTTACGACGTATTCCGGCTACTACAAGGGCGCGCATATCAGCATTGTCTCCGGCGGTAGTGGCAGCCCGGAAGCGGAGCTGATTCTCGTGGAGTTCATGCAGAACAGCAAGGCCAACACCTTCCTGCGCCTTGGCGGCGGCATGGCGATCAGTGAAAAGCTGCACTCGGGCGATGTGGTCATCGCCAGTGGCGTTGTGCGCGACGAGGGCATGACGAAGGCCTATGTGACGCCCAACTATCCGGCCGTTTGCAGCTATGAGCTGGTGACGTCGTTTGTGAAGGCGGCGGAAGACCTCAAGTACCGCTACCGCGTCGGCGTCGGCCGCTCGCAGGACAGTGAGTATCTCTCGACCGGCCATCCGTCCGTGGGCAGCTATTTCCAGGCCGAGCATCTGAACATCGTCGACTACTATAACCGCGCGGGCGTCATGTACTGCGACCGTGAATCTGCGGCGATTGTCACGCTTTGCAGCCTCTTTGGCCGCCGCGGCGGCGCCGTCATTTCGGTGGACAACAACGTTTTCACCAACGAAGGCTTTACGGCAGGCGACGGACAGGACCATGCGATTGATATCGTGTTCGAGGGCCTTGCCAACCTGCATAAGATCGATGAAGAGAAGAAAGCGCGGGGCCTGGAGTTCTGGTCTCCGGAAAATCTGTAAGACAAGCGCCCGAAGCCATCCGGCTTCGGGCATATCTTTCCAAAAAGCTGCATCTCGACTGCGCGCAAGCCTTTTGCATTGCGCGCAAAAGGCTCACACTTGCAAGGCGAGCAATATGTTTCCAGTCGGCGAAGCCACCGGATAACATAAATTCAGATTTTATTTCGCCCTGCGGGGCAAAACTCTATGAGATTAGCGAACAGCGCCCGAAGCTATTTGCTTCGGGCGCTTTTGCGTTGTCAGATTTTTAAATTGTGCAGGGTTTTCAGACCCAGGTGCGCCATGCGGTCGATGACGGCCTCGTCCAGAAATTCTCCTTCGCCGGAGCTTGTGTCGTTGCCGATGCCGAGCAGCGCGCCGCCGTGCATGTCGTAAAGGCGCGTCATCGTCAGAACGGTGGTCGTTTCAATGTCGACGTTTGCCGCGCCGACCTTTTTCCACAGATGAACGCGGTCGAGCACACTCTGATCCAGAACGCCGCGCGCAGTTTCAAAGCCGCTGCCGGGATACATGGTACCGGCGGAGAGCGTCAGGCCCTCCTTGTAGGCAACGCCGAGCGATTCACAGGCTTCAATTTCGGCCTGTACCATCTTGCGGCTCGGAATGGCCGGATACTCCAGGGGAACGTAGTCCAGCGTGACGCGGTCTTCCCGGATGCCGCCGGAGCAGACGACGATATCGCCGACGCGCAGGTCGCTGCGCATGCCGCCGGAATTGCCGACGCGCAAAATCGCCTTTGCGCCGAGCATGGCAAGCTCGTCGATGGCCGTCGAGACGGAGAACGAGCCGCTTCCGTGGTACAGAAGACCAAGGCGCTCGCCCTCAAACACACCGCTGTAGACGGTGTATTCGCCGAACTGGCTCAGAATCTGCACATCCTGCATGCGATGCAGAAAATGCTCGGGCTGCATGTCCAGAAGCAGGGTGAAAATAAACTTATCGGGAAGGTTTTCTTTACCGAGCCGAAGCCACCAGCTCTTTCCATCCTGGGGAACGGTTGCTTTAAAGGGCTGCAAGGGCATTGTCAGAATCCTCCTTATGAAATGTCAATCAGTTGCTTGCTGCGTCCAGCTCGTCGTCGAACTGGTGGAAATAGAACGCGAGCTTTTCCTGCATATAGTTCCAGAGCTTTTCGCCGGTTTCCTGCGTGCTTCTCGATGCGCCGCCGATCAGACCGTTGTTTTCCGACAGGTCGCGCGAGAGCCAGCCGTAGTAATAATCCTTCAGACCGCACAGAACGTCCTTTTCCGGGCTGAGCCGGTCGGTATGAATGAGGTCCGGCATCACATGTTCAAAGTAGGATGTTTCAATTTCGCCGCCGTGAATGTCGAGATTGACGGGCGTTTCGAGAAATTCCTGCGCGCCGGCAAAAAAGTCGGATCCAAAATAGTCGATGTTAAAAATCCGAATGCCGAAAAGCTGCTCCCATTCCTGCGACTGCGCATGCAGAATCGGTGCGTTACCGCCATGAGAGTTGACAATAACGAGATACTTTACGCCATGCTTTTTCATGCAGAACAGAAGGTCCTCGATTACGGCGAGAATCGTCGTTGTGCGCAGCGTCATGGTGCCGGCAAAGTCCAGATGCTCAAAGCTGTTGCCATAGTGCAAGGCAGGAAGACGCAGGAACGTGTTGCGCATGTCAAGATGCTTTTCCAGGCCGTCTAGGGATGTCTGCAAAATAAGATCGTCCGTGCCGACCGGCAGATGACGGCCATGCTGCTCCGTGGAGCCGATCGGGAGCACATAGGCAAGGTGCTTGCGGTCAAGCGCTTCGATATCGGACCACGGGAGCTCGCTGAGTCGTTTGAACATGTTTATCCACTCCTAATTTATATAGAATTTTATACAGGTAAAAAGGTCTCCGAGCGAATCGCCCGGAGACCGAAGAGGACGGAATTATTTGTGCTTGAAGCCGGTCTGTGCGCTCATGCCCTCGTAATGTCTGCCGGGCTGCGGCGGGAAGAACAGGTGCTCGGTGATGCCGGAGACGAAGTCCTTCTGACCGTTGACATAGCAGTAACGGGCGGTCGGGCGGGAATCGTGGCCGCGGAAGGCGATGATTCTGCCGTCGACGATGACCATGGAGTTGCCGAACGGGTCGCCGCACTCAATGGCCTTCAGAGCGTCGGTGCCGCAGGATCCCGGCGGGCAGTCGATGACCTGCAGGTCAGCCTCACGGCCGACTTCGATCTTGCCGGTGTTCAGACCATAGAGGTCTGCTGCGTTGCCGGTGGCCATGCTGATGCACTTCCATGCCGGAACGTCGTTCAGAGAGGAAGCCTTGACGATTGCGCGGTTGATTGCGCCGGGCAGAGATGCCTGGCCGGTGGGCGCGTCGCTGCCGAAGACCATACGGTTGAGCTCGTTCTTGGCGTTCATGTGCTTCATCATCTTGTTGAAGTTGACAAAGTTGCCGTTGACAACCAGCTCCAGCGGAATGTCGCTTTCGTCCATCAGACGCTGGATGTGGTCGAAGGAAACTGCGGTGGAGCCGCCGTTGGTATGGGCAACCTTGTTCGGGCGCAGCTTCATGATAGCCTCGGAAGTGACCCAGGATGAACCGGGGATGGAGGGGGGCGCCAGATGGACAGAATAGAAGAAGTCGTACTTTCTGGCCCACTCGAGCATCGGCTCAACCTCTGCCGGGTCAGACAGGCCGCCGCCGCCGATTTCAGCAATCAGCCACACGCCTGCGTCGTGCATTTCCTTGAAGTCCTGCTCGGTCAGACCGTGCACCAGAACCAGCGCGCCGCCATGAACCTTCATGGCTCCGCCCGGACGGAAATGGTCGAATACACGCTTGGACATGATCGCAGCGGCCTTACAGCCGATGGGGTCATCATAGAAACGGGGCCAGCCGGGGCCCTGCTCGCCTTCGGAGACGATGCTGGTGGTGCCGCCGTACAAAGCGTCAGCATAGCAGCCGACAGCGCCGCGCTGCGGAGCATAGTCGTCGAGCGTATTGTGAACGTGGCAGTCGATGAAGCCCGGGCAGACAATCTGGCCGTCGACGTCGACAACAGTCTCGATGCCGGACTTGTCAACTTCGTTTTCAAAGCCGATCTGCGCAATCTTGCCGTCACGCACGATGATGGTATCGCCGGGGATGATGCCCTTGTTGATATCGCCACTGATGATTTTGTCAATGGATTTAATGATAAGATCGTTCATAGTCAAGTAATCTCCATTCTGAAAACTGTATTAACGGAATGTCTGTGCGCTGCCACAGCCGATTACCTGACTCGAGTATATCACATACGTTGTACGTCGTACAAGTAGGAAAAAATAAAACGTGATTTTCTATAAAATTTTCAGGCTCATATCGTGCAAACTATATAAATTTTGCAACAAGAATGCTAAAGCAAGATGCGCATAGTTGTTAGAAACATGCAAAACCAATTCGATAACCTCGGATTTGGCGAATTTTCCGGTTGACAGAATCTAAAAAACTTTTTAGAATGAAGATGCTGCCACAGTCGAACGTCGTACAACGGATGAACCACAACAGTTGAGCCATTTGCGCGGCAAACCCTTCTTGGTTTATAACCGGAATCACCGGCTATAAAAAATAATAAGGAGTATAAAAGGAGATTGAGATTTCATGAAAAAGATCATCGCACTGTTGCTGGCTGCTGTCATGCTGGTCGGTTTGGTTGCATGTGCATCCAAGACCACGGACACTCCCAAGGAAGAAACCACCACGGAATCCACCGAAACTGCAAAGACGGAAGAAACTGCAACTGAGGAAGAACCCGCTGCTGAGACGGAAACTCCCGAGACCACCGAAGAGCGTCCTCTGACCATCGGCCTTTCGATGTACACGCTCGAGTATCCGTTCTATGTCACGATGTGCGACGCTTTCGAGGCCGCATGTGCGGAAAAGGGTTGGACCTGCATCACCACCAACGCTTCTACCGATGCTTCCACGCAGCTGAACAACTGCCTGGACCTCATCAACAAGGGCATTGACGCTCTGGTTCTGACGAGCTGGTACGGCGACGCTCTGTCCGAGGCATTCCTTGCCTGCAACGAAAAGAACATTCCTGTGTTCCTGATGGACACCTCTACGCTTCCTGACGAAGGCGAGTTCGTCACCCGTATCGGTACCGTCAACTATGACGCAGGTTATGTCGGCGGCTTCTACGCTGGCCAGTACCTGAAGAACGAAGGCAAGGACTCTGTTGACGTGGTTGCCCTGCACAGCGGAGACGAAGTCTCCACCAGCCGCAGAGACGGCATCCTGGCCGGTGTCGAGGCTGCTGGCGTGACTGTCAACATGCTCAACGAGTACCACAGCGCTTCCCGCGAAGAGTCCATGGCAAACTTTGAAGATGCTATGACCAGTTACGACAAGATCGACCTGGTTGTCGCTACCTCCGCACAGCACGGCATGGGCGCTTACAGCGCAGCCGAAGCTGCTGGCAGAGACGAAATGCTGATCGTTGCTTATGACGGCGAGCAGGAAGAAATGGACGCCATCGACAACGGCACCGGTACGTACCTTGCAACTGTCACGCAGGATCCGGCTGGCATGGCCAGAACCATTGCTGACGAAGTTGGCGAGTACATCTTCAACGGCGCAACGTTTGAAAAGTTCCAGTCTGCTCCCGCAGGCGTCTATGGCAAGGACGGCCAGCTTTCCGCTGCTGATCTTGGCATTAACTAACCCTGAATGAAAAAAGGCCCCGGCTATCGGGGCCTTTTTCCGGTCTTGGCAAATTAAAGGAGAGATTAACGATGGATGAAAACATCCTTGTGCTGCGGGACGTATGTAAGACGTTCCCAGGCGTCAAAGCGCTGGATCATGTCGATTTTGACGTCAAGAAGGGCGAGGTTCTTGCGCTTGCCGGCGAAAATGGCGCCGGTAAATCCACACTCATGAAAATCCTTTCCGGCTCCTATACCCGCGATTGCGGAACGATCGAATTTTGCGGAAAACCCGCGGAGATTCACAATCCCAGAGACGCAGAGCGCCTCGGACTGTCGATCATTTATCAGGAGCTGAATGTTCTCCAGGGTCTGAGCGTCGCAGAAAACATTTTCATTGGACGTCAGCCCAAAAAGAAAAACGGCCTGGTTGACTGGGCCAAGATGAACAAAGACGCCGAAGAGCTGTTCCAGCAGCTCCACATTGAAATGGATGTGCGCCGCAAGGTGCTCGGCATGTCGATTGCACAGCAGCAGATGGTTGAAATTGCCAGAGCTGTCAGTTTCCGGTCGAAGCTTGTGATCATGGACGAACCGACGTCCTCTCTGACGGACCGGGAGACGCAGCTGCTGTTCGACATTATTCGTAACCTGAAAAGTAATGGCGTGTCCGTGATCTTCATCACGCACCGCCTGGATGAAATCTTTACCATTGCCGACCGCATTACGGTCCTGCGCGACGGCCACACTGTCGGCACCAGAAACGTCTCCGAAACGACAAAGGCGGAGCTGATTGCGCTGATGATCGGACGTGAGATGACGAAGCAGTTCCCGCCGAGAGACGTCAAGATCGGCCAGGAGCTTCTGCGTGTGGAAAATATTTCGGACGGCAAGAAGGTCAAGGGCGTATCGTTCAGCGTTGCCCATGGCGAAGTTCTGGGCTTTGCGGGTCTGGTCGGCGCGGGACGGACGGAAACCATGCGCATGATTTTTGGCGCGGACAAGCGGACAAGCGGCGATATCTACCTGAACGGGCAGAAGATCGAGATTCGCTCTCCGCAGGACAGCGTCAAGCATAAGATTGCGTTTGTAACAGAGAACAGAAAAACAGAAGGTTTGCTCCTGAACAAGTCTGTGTATCTGAACATCGTGATGGTCGCGCTGAACAAAATCAAAAAGGGCGGCCTGATCAATCACAAGCTGGAGCTGCAATACAGCCAGCAGTATATTAAGGAGCTGCATATTGCAACGCCGGATGAAAACAAGCGCGTGATCTTCCTATCCGGCGGCAACCAGCAGAAGATCGTTGTTGCGAAGTGGCTGATGTCCGACTCGGAGGTCATCATTCTCGATGAACCGACCAGAGGCATCGACGTCGGCGCAAAGCGTGAGATTTATGAGCTGATCAACGATCTGGCACGGGCAGGCAAGGCAGTGATTGTCATCTCGTCCGATATGGAAGAGGTGCTCGGCATCAGCGACCGTATCGCCGTCATGCACGAAGGCAGGATTGCCGGCATGGTGGAGAAGAAAGACTTCTCACAGCAAATTATTTCTGAGTATGCAATCGGAGGCGCAAAGCTATGAAAGAGAAAAACAACTCGGTCGTCAAGCAGGCGAGCACCGTACTCAACAAGCTCGGTATCTGGGCGATTCTTGTGCTGCTGTTCGTATTTTTGTCGATTACAACCGGTAACTCCTTTTTAACCTCTTCGAACCTTATTAACCTCGTCCGCCAGATCTGCGTGACCGGCGTGTGCGCCATCGGCGCGACGGTCGTTGTCTGCGGCGGCGAAATGGACCTGAGCTCCGGCTCCATTGCGGCTCTGATGGGCTGCGCCAGCGCAACGCTGACGGTCAACTACGGCTGGCCGACGTGGGTTGCTCTGCTGGTTGCGATTCTGGGCGGCGCAGTGATCGGCTCGTTCTCGGGTTACGTCATCACGTTCCTGAAGGTTCCTGCATTTATCGCAACGCTCGGCATGATGTATGTGCTCGACGGCTTCACGCTTCTGATGACGCGCGGCACGCCGATCACGAATCTGCCGTCGGATTACAAGTTCATCGGCCGCGGCTACCTTGGCCCGATCCCGTTTATCGTTGTGATCCTGCTGGTACTGGTTGCAGTGTTTGCATTCATTTTCAAATACACCCAGTTTGGCCGCAACATCGTGACGGTCGGCGAAAACGCAACGTCCGCACGTCTTTCCGGTATCAACGTGGTTGGCATCAAAATTTCGGCCTACGCCTGCGCAGGCGCGTTGAGCGCACTGTCTGGCATTATGCTGATGGCACGTCTTGGCTCCGGCCAGCCGACCGCTGCATCTGACCTGTGTCTGACGGCCATGGCGGCAGTCTTCGTTGGCGGCACGTCGGCAATCAATACGCAGGGCGCGGCACTCAAGACGCTGGCAGGCGCGTTGTTCATCGGTATGATCAACAACGGCCTGAACCTGCTGGAGGTCAACGCTTACTGGCAGAAGATTGTTCTGGGCTTCATCATCATCTTCGCAATTGCGCTGGATGTCTACCGCACAGCTCAGGCGTCGCGTCAGGCAAGCTGAGATTCTGCTTGATGGAAACAAAATCCGCCTGCGCTGTGCGTGGGCGGATTTTCTGGCAAAAGAGCCTTGACATGGACCAAAAAAGTACTTAAAATAAACAAAATAAGTATAAAAAATTAGGAATGAAAATAAAGGAAGAGCGGAAACTCATGGAAAAATTGAACAGAGGCAGGACCCTCTCAGAAAAGGCATACGACGCGCTGTGCAACGTCATCCGCAAGATGGCGCCTGGAAACAACCGTTTGCCCTCGGAAGACGATCTGGCAAATAATATGGGTGTAAGCCGCGCGACAATTCGTGAGGCGCTCAAACACCTGATGCTCGATGGCGTAACAACCACAATCCATGGCAAGGGAACCTTTGCACACCCTTCTGTGTTTGAAATTGAAAACAGAATTGATCTTTACAGCGATTTTTACATGATGCTGACCGAGCACTTTGGTCCCCCGACGGTGGTCAACGACTGGCTGGGCGAGACAGAGCCAAGCAAGCTCTATATCGAGAACTTTGGAAATACCGGAAAGCCCATTTCCACCGGCTGGCTTTACATCGCGGAGGAAAGGCCGCGCATCTACGGCCTGTTCGAAATTTGCCCGGACTTTGTGACGCGCGAAATTACCGGCGTAGAAAACATTACGAGTTTGCCACAGCTCAGCCTGAAATACATGAATGCGCCGATTGACTATTGCAGCATGACAGCTCGTATGGGGAAAAGTGCGCGCGCGGCGCAGCGCCTGGGCCTGGAGCAGGACGAAGACCAGCCGCTTATGTACTGGGAGGAAAAGATTTACGACATCGACGATCACCTGGTTGCCGTGGGTGAGGTTTTCATCCATCCGAGCAACATGGAGCTGTCTGTCGTTACACGCTTCAACGTATAAATAAACAGAAAGAAAAGAACCGGTGTACCATCCAGACTGGGTGGTACACTGGTTTTTGCTTGCAATCAGAAGCACTTCTGGTTGCGCTCTTTTCGGCAGGTTTCCTTGCGCTCACAGTGGTAGCAGACCTCGGTGTCGGGCGACGGCTTGCCGCGCTCGAATTTGAGAAGATTGTCCACCGTTGTCGCGGCAATGTTGCTCAGAGCCTCTCGGGTCAGAAATGCCTGGTGGGAGGTGACAATCACGTTCGGCATGGAAATCAGCCGCACGAGCGTGTCGTCTTCGATAATCTCCTCCGAGCAGTCCTCGTAGAAGAGGTCGCCCTCTTCCTCGTACACATCCAGACACGCCGCACCGATCTTATGACACTTGAGCCCCTCAATCAGTGCCTCGGTATCCACCAGACCGCCGCGAGACGTATTCACAAGTACGACGCCGGGCTTCATCTGCGCGATGGCGTCCGCATCGATCATGTGCCGCGTCTCATCGGTGAGCGGGCAGTGAAGCGAGATCACGTCCGCCTGCCGCAGAAGCTCGGGCAGTTCCACGTAGTCCAGTCCGCTGTCCGGATTTGGGAATTTGTCGTATGCCAGCACCCGCATCCCGAAGCCCTTGCAGATACCGGCAAAAATTCTTCCGATCTTGCCCGTGCCGATTACGCCGACGGTCTTGCCGTGCAGGTCAAAGCCCGTCAGCCCGGACAGGCTGAAATTGAAGTCGCGCGTACGGATATACGCCTTGTTCGTATGTCGGTTGACCGTCATCAGCAGCGCCATCGCGTGCTCCGCCACCGCATAGGGGGAGTACGCCGGGACGCGGAAGACGTGCAGCTTTCCGAAACAGGCCTTGGTATCCACATTGTTAAAGCCCGCGCACCGCAGCGCAATGACCCGAACGCCCAGATCATAAAGTTCGTTTACAACCTTCTCATTCACCGTGTCGTTGACGAACACGCACACACCGTCAAAGCCCTTCGCCAGCTGTACGGTGTCCTCGCCGAGCCTCGTCTCAAAATACTTGATCTCAATGTCCGTTCCGGCAATATGCTCGTCAAAGCCGGGCTTGTCGTAGGGCTTCGTATCAAAAAATGCAAGTTTCATGGCTGTACCTCCCAAGGTTTGTATGGCACTTGTTTAACCCTTTATGAAGCATTCGTCAAGATATATTGTTGGCAGAAGCGGCAGAAAATATGTTGCCTGCAGCAAGCGGACAGTGATCAGTTGCCGGTTTTGCAGATCGATTTTCCAGCGGCTATTGACAAATGCGAAAAGCGTGCCGTAATATGTTGTACATACAACGATGTAGATACATCTTCTTGAAACTAATCAGGAGGCAGCTATGGATATTACGGAACGGAAAATCACAAAAATTGCGCGCGAGGCGGAAATGCTGGTTCTGCGCACGCTGCGAGAAGAGGGCGTCGGCACGGCGGAAATTGACCTGATTCACGCTCTGCGCCACCATCCCGGCTGCACGCAGGCGGCGCTGGCAGAGCTGCTGCATGCCGATAAGGCGGCCATTGCGCGCAGAACGAAAAACTTGGAGACAAAGGGCTATCTTGTCCGCAAAGACGCGCCGAATGACCGGCGCAGCCAGCTGCTCTATCCCACGGAAAAGGCGGAAAGCCTGAAATCCTCCAAGGCGGAGATTGAAGCGGCCTTTTATGAATATCTGACAAGTACGCTTTCCAAGGAGGAGGCTGCCGCCTTTGCCGCGGCGCTCCAGAAGCTGTACACAGCCTCCAAGCTGGAAAGCCGCGCGGGCTTCCCGCATTTTCAGAAGGCATCGGGGAGTGAAGCAGACGATGAAGCGTGAAAAAACGTGCTGCCCGGACAAAATCGGGTCCTATTTCCGCGCAGAGTGGCTGCCGCTGGCCTTTGTGACGCTTTCGGGCCTTGCTTACAACATCGGCCTTCTTGCTACGCCGTGGTTTTAGGGGCGGCTTGCCCAGTGCCTTGCCGACATTCTTTGCGGCAGCGAGACCGCCGCAAAGATGGCGGTTCTGGTGCTGGCCTGCATATTTGTTACGCTCATCGTGCAGGCCGCGCGCTTTGTCAAGCGCTTTTATGTCCGCCGCTTTGCAAATAACATCAACCGCCGGATGAAGGGTATTCTGTATGCCAATCTGGTGCGGAAGAGCCGGGCTTCGCTCGAGCAGGAGGACGCCGGAGATCTGATGACCAAAGCAATTTCCGATGTGGACGACTGCGTGGAGGGTATGCGGAAGTTTACAACGGAGGTGTTCGATACCGGGGTGGCGTTGGTCGGCTACGCGGTCATGCTTCTGGTGTACGACTGGCGGCTGGCACTTTTGAGTCTTCTTTTTACGCCGGTTTCCTATGTCTGCGCGGCGTGGATGAAAAAGCCGGTGCAGCGCGCGGGCGCTGCATATAAAAAGGCTGCGGGTGCGCTCAGCACTGCGACGCTCGACCGCGCGCAGAACGCTGTGACATACCGCATCTACGGCTGTGAAAATGCCCGCGAGGCGCAGTATGAAGGCACACTGGAAACCTATGAAAAGACGGCTGTGCGCAGCAGCGTCTGGCAGTCGGCGCTGCCGCCGCTGTATCTGGCTGTGTCGGAGGCAGGCGTGCTGTTCATCTTGTGGTTCGGCGCGAAGAACGTACTTGGCACCGGCTGGCGCGCATGGGATATTGCGGCATTCACAACGTTTCTTTCCTGCTTTACCAAGCTGACGGTCAAATCGTCCAAGGTGGCAAAGCTTTTTAACTCGGTGCAGAAGGCGGAGGTTTCCTGGAAGCGGATCCGGCCTCTGATGCGCTCGCCGGAGCCTTTGGAGCCGCTTGCCGTTCCGGAAGCGGCCGATGTAACGCTAGAAAACCTGTCATTCTCCTATGGCGGCGCGCCGATTTTCTCAGATCTCAGCCTGACAGCGCACCCGGGGGATATCATCGGTGTGACAGGGCCGGTCGCCTGCGGCAAATCCACCTTCGGGCGCGTCTTTCTCTGCGAAGCGCCCTACGGCGGCTCGGCGCGGTTCGGAAAGCGAGAGCTTTCAAAGCACACACCGCGGCAGATTGCGGCGACGGTTGGCTATCTCGGACACGATCTGATCTCGCACCGGCTGTATCACTTCCCGCAGCTGCAAAACATTATTTTCATGGAGGACGGCAAAACGACGGTTGGCACGCACGAGGAGCTGCTGGCCTCCGTCCCGGTGTACCGCCAGCTCTATGAGAGCCAGACAGGAGGGCAGATGCATGAAAACTAAGCAAAAAAGCGGTGTGTTTACAGCCATCCGGATGGCAGCGGCAGCGCATCACCTTTTAACAGCAGGAACGATTTTGTGTGTCGCAGCGTCGGTTGCGGCGTCGCTGGTTCCGCCGCTGCTGCTGGCCCGTGTGGTCGACCGACTGAGCGAAGGCGCGGCACTGACTTTTTTTGCGGTGCTCGGCTATTTTTGCAGCCTTGCACTGGAGGGAATCCTTTCCTCCGCGCAGGAGAGCCTTCTGGTGCTCTTTGGACAGAAAATGACCCATGCGCTGCGCTCGGAAATGTCGCGGAAGCTGACGCAGCTGCCTGCCAGCACGCTCGCGGGGCAGAATCCCGGCGAGGTGACCGCGCGGTTTTCTGGCGATGTGGATACCGTGGAGGCGCTTTTTACCTCCGGCATTATCAGCATGGTAGCGGACGCGTGCCGCATCGTTTCGATTCTTGCGGTTATCGCGGTGAAAAATACCGGACTGGCGCTGGTTTTGCTGCTGGTGGTGCCGCTGTTTGCCGTATTCACGCGCCATGTGCAAAAGCGGATGCTCTCCGCGCAGCTCGATAACCGCCGCGCAGTTGCTGCGGTGTCCGGGCTGGTGCCGGAAACGCTTCACAATATCCGTACCATCCGGGCCCTCGGCATGGAGGCGTACATGGAGCGCCGCTATGACCGGCGCATTGCAGACGGCTATGCCGCCATGGAGCGGACCAATTTTTACGACGCAATCTATTCTCCGGTTGTTTTGCTGCTGAACGCTGTTGTGGTCGGCATTGTGATGCTGCTTTCCGCCTCCGGAAACGCGGAAATTCTGAATCTGTTCGGCATGTCGGTTGGCACCTCGGTCGCCGTGATCAGCTATATCTCACGCATTTTTGCGCCCATTGAGAGCCTTGGCATGGAAATCCAGACCATTCAGTCGGCGATGGCAGGCGTCAGGCGCATCGACGCGTTTCTCGCCCAGCCGGAGCGCGCTGTCCCAAAGAGAAACGAAACCGCCGCACGGGGCGATGTGGCGCTGTCCCATGTGACGTTCGGCTACGGAGAAAAGCCCGTTCTGCGCGACTTTTCCATGACCGTCCGGCAGGGCGAGCAGGTTATGCTGGTCGGCCGGACGGGCGCCGGAAAGAGCACGGTGTTCAAGCTCCTGCTGGGCCTGTACCAGCCGGAGGCTGGAACCGTCACCATCGGCGGCGTGGACGTTTCCAGAATTTCAGATCAGGAGCGACGGACCTGTATTGGCTGCGTGGAGCAGCATTTTTCCCGCGTGCCGGGCTCGGTCCTGGCCCAGATTACGCTGGGAGACCCGCAGATCACAGCGGCGATGGCGAAAAACGCGGCGCAGCTGGCAGGTATCGACGCCGCCGTGCAGGCGCTTCCGGAGGGCTATGATACGGTGTGCATGGAGGGGATGTTCTCGCAGGGCGAGTGGCAGCTGCTGTCCATTGCCCGCGCTGCGGCGGCAGACCCCGCTGTGCTGCTGCTCGACGAGATTACGGCAAACTTGGATGCCGAAACCGAAGCGCGCGTTCTTGAAGCGCTGCGCCGCGCGTCTGAGGGGCGCACGGTTCTTTCCGTTTCGCACCGCATCTATGAAAATCTCGGCGGCAGAACCATCGAGGTCAGAGCGCAGGCCTAGGGTGTATCTGAAAACTCCCAACGCACCCGGACAGCGGACCTTTTCACGCTGCGCTGCACCATTTTTCCTTGAAATACGTCAGTATTCCTGCGAAAAAATGTCTTGCTCAGCGCAAAAATTCCTCGCTGCCGGTCACTTAGCTAGTTTTCAGATACACCCTAGGGCGATTGTTTTTTGCTACAATGTTAAATGGTATTATTTATTCATTATATAGCATAAAAATATAGCCTTGTCCTGCCTGTAGCAAAAAATGGTGATCAATTTTTATGAATGGTTAGATAGTAATGATGCAGAAAACATTTTGCGAACCAGTTTTTAGTGGATTTTTTGACTATTTTAAATTTGTTTCATGCTGCTCGCTCCGGAGCTTTTTGAGACAGATGCCGCTGATAAATACTTCATATCCGCGCGAATAAACCGTCGGGGCCAGAGGAATTTTCCTCTGGCCCTTCTCTTTTTGAATACCGCGTCTTTAAAAACTCTGTTGAGAAACAGTATATTTGTCAGATATCTGAAATATCTTTCAGCGCATGATACACATCCCGCCAGAGGTGCAGGCCGCTGCCGGGGTATCGGCTGCGCAGGCGCTCCAGTGCGGCTTTTCTTGCTTTTGTTACGCCGTCCGGCGAGAGCATTTCGCGCAGGCCCAGCTCGTCCGCAGACAGCTTTTCGTAGCCGAACACGCCGTAGGTATGACCGAGGATTGCCCGGTCTTTCGCGCTGAGCGTACGGAAAAGCTGCTCCAGTTCCTCCGTGCAGACCTGCCGGTAAACGGTTTGCTCCGGCGTAAGGGCGTGCTGGTCGAGCAGCAGCCACGCAAGCGGATCATCGTCCGTATCAGTATCTGAAAGCGCAGAGACAGAAAGTGACTTCGTTTTGCAGCCAATCAACTGTGCAGCCTTTTCAGCGGAAACGCCGAGCGTCTGTGCAACTTCATCCAGAGGAAGCATCTCCTCCTTGTGCAGCCGCTGCGCCTGCTTTACGCGCTGCATTTCGTCCTTGGGCAGTACCGCCGCACCGATGTTCGCCTCCAAATAGCGGTACATCTTCCCGCGCAGAAACGGATGCAGATATGTAGTCAGTTTCCCACGAGCCTCGTCATACTCCCCAGTAGAAAGGCACTCGCAAAGCTCCAAAGCGCCTTCGGCGCACAGCTCATCCAGCGTTTCTTTGTCTGCGCAGCCAAAGCTCTGCGCCGCATCCTTCGCAACAGAAGCGATGAATCCCTGCATTTGCAGATAGAGCCGTTCAAAGGCTTCCGCGTCGCCACTGAGATACTGCCTGTACAATTCTTCATTCGTCATGGGGTGTCACCTCTATAGTCTGTTTGCAACACCCAATCCAGATTTGTTGGTTTCGTAGAATCTTCAAAACCTACTCGCTATTCCCGATTTTTCTGGTATTGTTGCTGTTACAAAATCTCAGCCGTGCTGAGCGAAACAGGAGGAATCACAACATGGCAAGTATCAGAAAACGCGGAAACAGTTATTTGCTCGTCGTATCGATGGGCTACACACCCGACGGTCGGCGGCGTAATCCGCAGCAGAAAACGGTCAAGCCGCCCGCAGAACAGAAAATGCAATATGCCCGTGACTCAAGCCTCGATTCTTGCGGAATTGAACAGGTTATGTTATAGTCAATATAGAACTTGGGCTTCGCGGAGGACCGGACATGAAAGATATAAAAAGACTCTGCCGGATTGCTGCCGGTATCGTTCTTGTGATTGCCGTTGCCTGCGGAATAGACGTATGGAACGAGGCGCAGGCAATAAAACGCGAGACCGACCGTATGCCGGAGCTTTGGCACATATTGACCTTTGCGGAGGACAAAGGCGCAGAATGGGCAACCGATGAGCTGTTGATCAACAGTGTGGATTCCTTCAAAAAAGCCAGCCTGTATAAAAAGTGGGGCGAGCCGACCGACCACGCAGCATCTGCAAAGGAAGATATTTGGGTGTTATCAGACCAATTTCGGCTTATTGTCGATTACGGTGATACAGAACGAATCGAGCGTATAAAAGTAGTTTCAAGCAAATAGTTTCCAGCTTGCCACTCAAAACGTCCACATCTGCCGCAATGCCGTCAAAACGACCGGCGACGAGATCATCGTGAAAGCGCCGAAAACGAAAGCCGGAAATCGCTATGTGTACTTCTCCGCCGAAATGGAAAGCCTGCTGCGCGAATACGAAGCCTTCCGCGCAGCGGAAACAGAGCGTTACGACCGGCGCAAGCAGACCAAAGATGACTATGTGTTCCGCAGAAAGGGCATGAAACTGCCGATGACACCATCGACCTTCACATGGCGATTCAAGAAAATCTTGAAAGCAAACGATCTTCCGACCGACCTGAACGTCCACAGTCTGCGCCATACGGCGGCAAGCCTGTTCATCGCCAGCGGCACGGATGTCGGCACGGTTGCCGGACTCTTAGGACACAGCCAGCCGTCGACCACGCTGGATATCTACACCCACGCGTTTGATAAGAACAAGAAAGCCGCCAGCCAAATTATGCAAAGCAGCTTGGAGATCTGAGCTCGCTGCCGAAAAGCTTTATCCGGTTGCGCTACGCTGTAAAAGCAGATAATTTGAACAATTTTATATAAAAATTCCGTAAAATCATATGATTTTACGGAATTTTTGGTACGCCCGACACGATTCGAACGTGCGACCTACAGAGTCGGAGTTTTCAGGCGCAGCCTGATAAAATGCTGCATTTTCAAAGTCTTGCGGGTTTTCAACGGATTTGCAGCAAATTGCCGAACTTCCCGGAAAGCATTGAAAACACTGGGCAAAACGGCTTTTTGGGATTTGCGGACAATAGTAGTCAAATAGTAGTCACGCCCCGCCGTTGACGGCGGGGGCAATTCAGGGTATAATAAAACAAAAAATGGAGGCGAGCATATGTGTACCAGAAATCAGGCAGAAGAAATTCTGCACAGCGTCTATCATGCGTGCAGTCCGATTTTCGGGCGCATTCATGACGCCTATCTGTACGGCTCCTATGCGCGCAGCGATTTCAATCCGGAGTCGGACATTGATATTCTGCTGACTGTGGATTTGGAACAAGCGGAGATTGCGAAACACCGCAACGATGTTGCAAAGGTGACCAGCCGATTGAGTCTGGAGCACGATATCACCGTTTCCGTGACCGTCAAGCCGCTGGAGCAGTTCAGACGCTATCAGACAGCGCTGCCGTATTACCGGAACGTCGTTCGGGAGGGCATTCGTTATGCAGGCACATGAACGAAAAGCGCTGTCGCAGGCGCGGCTGGAACACGCAGTTGAATGCCTTTCCGCGGCGAGGAACTTACTTGAAACAGGGAATTATAAGAGTGCAGCGAACCGTTGGCTTAACAGTGATAAGGAAGTAATTTAAACATGCCTGTTAGCTGACGGATTCGGGTGCTAAAAAGGACACCTATTCTTTTGAATAGATGTCCTTTTTTGTTGTGCCGGGGGGCTGTTTTTGAATTGGGTCAGATGGCCCAGCTCTGGCTTTCGGTCTGCAGATCCACCATGTGGGTGTACTGGCCGTTCCGGGCATAAAGTGCATCGGGTGCGCCCTGTTCGGCCACCACGCCGTCGGACAGCACCACGATTTTGTCCGCCCCAGCTACGGTGCGCATCCGATGGGCGATGATAAGGACAGTTTTGTGTTTTATGAGCCGGGAAAGTGCCTCCTGAATGGCAGTTTCGTTCTCCACGTCCAAGCTGGCGGTGGCTTCGTCCAGCAGAATGATGGGCGCATCCTTCAGGAAGGCGCGGGCAATGGAAATGCGCTGACGCTCGCCGCCGGAAAG